>Ga0315534_1001234_pt1 | contig 17742 bp, 19 predicted proteins | sample SalMarSW160240MG_FD_203094 | JGI IMG/M metagenome (GOLD analysis project Ga0315534, IMG submission 203094) | Salt marsh sediment microbial communities from the Plum Island Ecosystem LTER, Massachusetts, United States - Salt Marsh Sediment SW1602-40 ... | reverse complement strand
TGCAATATCACAATATCTGGATAAGAAATTCGGAAGATGGAAATATGACATTAGTTATGTCACTTGACTTATATCATAACTCTAGATCGAGAGGTTCTGAAGATAATAAAACTTTTTAGATTGTATTAAATAGATCTTGCAAAATTGAGTTTAGAACATTGTAGATCATTGAATAATATTGCTAAATTATTATCTTAAATAGACCTATAATCTTATTTAATTGCAAAAGCTTTATTGTAATGAAAATATATGGTAGTATATTAAAAATTTAATAATTATTAATTTCAAATAACATAAATTTAATGTCATGAATGCACAAGTGATTAAACTAATCGGAAGATATATGTTAAAAACAGTAATAAATCTAGGACAAATCTAGGAGATGATCAAACGGATTTGTTAATTATATTTATACGTGATAGATAACTTTTTAATCTTTTATGCTGAATGCTCTTTAAAAATTGACGAACCTCTTCTTCATAAAGATTTACATTGTGACTTTGATAACCTTTCATCATATATAAAGCACCTTTGGGATTTTTTAAAAATACTAAACCGATCCTAGCTATTGAATATAATGAGCTATATCCCAATGCTTTGAGTGATTTTCCATACGAAATATAAGTTTCTTCTTTATATGAAGTCCTAGTAGGTCTATTAGTAGAACTTAATAAATCATGCAATACCTGAATATTGTATCCTAATTGTTGAGCTTTTACTAATAAATATGTTTCAAATCCATAGTTCAGTGGATATTGTAATCCTATTTGCATCCAGAAATCACTTCGGACTATGCGTCCTGATCCTCTAGGGACAACACTATTTTCCCCATTGATTTGTCCAGAACATATTACTAATTTATTGTTTTTATCCATATGTTCTAATATTATCGATATATAGTTTGATGGTAAAATATGATCGGCACCTAAAATCATCACATATTCACTTGGCTCAATTTTTACTTTACTTAACCCTGAATTAATTACTCCTGCTAAAATCGGTGTTCCTTGGGCGTTAAATCCCCTATCCTTTATATCTAAAATTTCAACATTTCTGAATTTTGAAACAATATTTTTCGTATTATCTACCGAACCGTCATTTACAACTAATATCCTATGTTCTTGGATTTCTTGTTTTAACAATGATGAAAGTGTCTCACCAATAAACTTTTCTTCGTTTCTAGCAGGAATGATTGTCGAAATTTTATATGTATATTTCATCAATAGATGTATACAATAAACATATAAAGCATTAAAAAATTTTTTGATTGCAAATCATAAAGACATATATTTTTCACAGGTTATTAATTAGGTAAATCTCGATAATTTCAAAAAATTATATCAGTTTACAACTCATTATAATTATTTAAAAAATTTTCTGTCGGAATTAAATTATAACTAAGGATATTCTGAACCTTATAATAACAATTAACAATATTGTGATCAAAAAGATCTAAATTTTAATATAAATGTAAAATATCGTGATAAATCCATTTAAAGATTTACTTTATATATGAAAGATACTGTGTTAAGTTAACGTAAGATCTAAAGCTGTGAATGTTCTCTTTCTAATCTATGGTCATTAGATTATTTGAAAGAAACAGAACATCCACATGTATAGGAATTTATTCTTTGTATTTGTACTTTCTTGGTCTCAGTCTACGAAGTACATCCAAAGCAATGGAACTGTTCAAGGATCAGAGTAGAAGTTATGTTACTGTTTGGAAATGAATTCAAAGGTTGGATCATGTCAACCTTACAAGAAAAGAAGAGTTTACGCATTCATCATAGATTAAACTATGGTTCAGATTGGTAATAAGCATTTTTGGTTATGGATCGGTATTGAACCTGTTTACAGATCTGTGCTAGGAATATTGATCTCAAAAGAGATAAACATGTTTGTATTAGAGAATTTCATAGGATCTCTTGTATCCCAATATGGCAGACATACAGTTTATACCAATGGAGGAACATGGTATCCTCAATCATGTAACTTTTTAAATCTCAAAGATATATTGCATCTACCTTTTGAGAAAAGTCTGATTGAAGAGTAATGCAGTTTTTTTAAGATAGAACAGAATGTTTTGATGATTACTATCCATTCATCAAAAAGAGTAGAAATAATTGTGATCTACAACATGTATACAATTGGATTAATCTATTCATTTATCTAGATAACACAAGAGTCAGAAACACAGTTCTATACAAGATTGGAGATGAATTATTCTTAAGTTAACAGAACCATAAAAGATAAAACTCAAAGAGAATTTACTAATTTATTCATTTTTTCGAAATTTATTTCAAATCCAAATCTCCTTTCATCTTTTTTCATATGTCTATACATTTTCATCAACAAATGAAAGTGTTTAATAGTATTTAATTTATTATCCATTTTTAGTCTCAATATTCTGTAAACATCATCATAATAATTAAATTTCTTTAGAACTAGATTTTTGTATAATTTATGGTCAAAAGTAGAAGGATTATTATCAAAAACCTCAAGAAATATCTCACAACATAGTAATGATGGAATAATCCCCTCACCTAACATTGGAAACACACATCCAATTGATTCGCCAATACCTATTACATTATTTTGAAAAAATGGTTCCATTCTTTTTGGTGGGGATAATCTAATAGGCCGTCCTATTTTTTTTAATATTCTAGCAGAAGGATTATTTTGGAAAAATTCCTTTATTCCATAGTATTTCCTATCTATATCGCCTGCACCAACAAAACCTTTGCCTTTATCCAAAGGAAAATACCAAAAATATCCTCTTGCTCCCTTATAACCTATCACATAGAATTCATCAAGTCCTTTGATATTTTCTACTAAATATTCATACGCAGGAATAATAAAATCTTGACTAGACTTTGGCAATAATGATCTATGCAATCCAGTACAATCGAGAACATAATCATAGTTTGAAAAAGGAAAAGAAGATGAATTACATTTAAAATCATAAATTACATTTACATTTTTCAAAATGTCTTGTTCCCATTTTAGTTTGTCATATGTTACAAGTCCATTAAGCTCTAAAAATTCTGTCCTGTTATTAGGCAAATCCATACGTAGTTTTTTCCCTTCATGTAAAATATAATCTTCGAAATTCAATCCAGTATTGTGTGAAAAAATTTCAAGGATATTCTTTGAAGCTCCCCAAGCACATACCGCCCAATGATTTTCTTTTTTTGATGTTTCAAAAATAGTAACATCATTTCCTCTTTTTTGTAATGAGAAACCTAGATAACTTCCAGAAACTCCTGCACCAGCAATAGCTATTTTCATAAAAATAATTAAATCCTTTTTTCTTTATTAATTCTTTGAATCTGATTAAGTTCTAAAGATGTATAGAAGTTTTTAAACAAATAATCTAAAAAATTTAACATTATAATCTTTAAAGGTAATTTGATTCGAAAAGATCTTTATCTAGAAATATCTGAATTTCTATTTGTAAATAATGTTATTTAGTAGACATATTCTATGGATTTAGATCTAGTTATATGCTAAGTAGCTATTGTACTAATAAATAGTTACATTAAATATCATATATACTTAGTTATAATAAAAATAATAGATTAACATAAATATCTCAACACCAAACCATCTACTAAATGAACAGAACACTAATGGCATATATGTTGGCAGCAATAGTGGCTTTCTCTGCTATTGCAGGAATAACAATGCAGCCAATACCTCTAAGTGCACAACAAGTTACACCACAACAGACATTACCAGATCCTGTACCACTCGCAACTAGTCCGTCATGTGGTCAGGTAGTAACAACAAATGTAGTTTTAACCGCAAACTTGGTTTGTGAAGAAACAGATGGAATTATAGTAGGCGCCGAAAATGTAGTAATAGATCTTAATGGACATACAATCACTGGACCAGATGTAACTCCAGACGGTGCTACAGTACCAACAGCAAAAGATTCTAGCAAAGTAGGAGTTATGGTGCCAAATCATAATGGCGTAACAATACGAGACGGTACCATTGAAGGATTCCAAGCTGGTATCCTGTGTACTGGATGTCAAGGCCTTACTATTACAGGAGTCACTTTAAAAGATAATCAAATAGGTCAATTTAGTACTGGTGCTACAACTATATCTACTAGACTTTCAACGATAGTGGGTAATGCAATAGGTATTGCTGGACACTCGACACAACTAAGTGAAATCGTTAATAATATCATATTCGACAACGACCTAGCGGGAATAACATTAGTTAACTCAGATGACGCAAAAGTATCACTGAATTCCATCACAGAATCAAATAATGGACTCTATATAGATAACCAAAGTAATGATAACTTTCTATTCTGGAACAATGTTAAGCTTAATACTATAGATATTAACAATGCTAATGGATTACCTGTGAATACCAATAACAACCAATTCGATCAAAATAACTGTGATACCTCTAATCCAAGTGGTATATGCATTGGACAGTAAATAAAATCTCCACCAATTCTTTTTTTGTAAGTCAATATAATAATAGGATAAATTATAATTAAAAAAAAGTATTAAATCAAGTTTTATAATTACTTCATTTTATCATATATTGGATATACAAAGATTTACAAAGATTAACTCAAATCTAATAGTCATAAGAATCTAAAATCTAAAAATTATTAGGATTTTTTGAATAATAATCTGAAACCCTATATTTTAGATATTTATCCTCCGGAGAAAATTTTGCAGGTTTAGGATCAATAGTATCGACAAGACAAAAAGAACACTTGAATTTTAAAGTATATCTATTACACACGGTGCATTTCCGGAGGAGATGTTTCATATTAATGTATCAACTGCTGTTGAGTCTTCTTAGATTCTTGTCTTATAAAGTTAAAATGTCCTTCTTCGTTTTCTATTGCTAACTTGACCTTTTCTATACAATTGTTTAGAGATTTTTCAGCCATTTTAAAATTATCAGCTGCAACGACAAGTCTATACTTAGGAGCAGCAATGTATGTGATCAATATTTTTGTATTCCCTTTTTCAACATTTCCCAAGATGGATTTTATTATATCTACTCCATTTGGTTTATAAGACGATATTTCAATTATTCCTCTGATTTCGACATGTGCAAGAGAAATTTTGCTGCTTTCCACTTCAATAGTTTTTTTAACATCTGCTGGAAATTCAAAGACATCTAGTACATCTATACCTTTTTTAGCAACTGCCTCAAATAGATCATATACATAGTCATATTTTGTTAGTATTTTTTCTTCAATTTCCTTGATCTGTTCTTTTGATAAATGAGTTTTGTCCTGTATTATTTTCATAAATGCATTCGCTTTTTCGTTTTTCTTTACTTCAATGATTTTAGATTTCTTTTCCTCCCCAGATACTTGTTTTAAAGACAAGTCAACTTCGGATCTTGCTCTATTGACTCGAATTACCTTTAGAACAATCTTTTGCCCTGGTCTAACATATCTTTCGATATTTCTTATCCAGCCAGTTGCAATCTCAGAAATATGTAAAAATCCTGTGAGATCACCATATTCTTCTAAAGCTACATATGCACCATGATTAGTAACTTGTTTAACATTAGCAAAGACTATATCCCCTTCTTCTGGGATATTTTTTAAGTCATCCATCCTTTATTTACCCAAACAAACTACATATTAATTATGTAGCTAAATGGAAATATGGATTTATTAATAATCTATTCCTTTTTTCGCTTTTATTCCTCTTTTAAATGGATGTTTGATCTCATTCATCTCTGTTACCAAATCTGCTATCTGTATTATTTCCTTTGGTGCATAATTACCTGTTAAAACAAGAGAAGTTTTTTTTGGTTTTATTTCTATTAGTCTTAAAACTTGATCTGAAGTAACTAGCTTTAGTTTGATTGCATAGTTAATTTCATCAAGTATTACGATATCATATGAATTGGATATTATCTTAGCATGTGCCAGATCAATAGCTTCTCCAGCAGCCTTTTTATGTTCTTCAAATTCGTGATCATCGTCTAAGATTCCTATGAATCCTTTACCTGCTGCAATCATTTCGAATTCAGGTTCAAGTCTTTTAGAACTAGAGAGTTCTCCATAAAACCATTCTCCTTTGATAAATTGAACCATCAATACTTTTAAACCATGGCCTACTGCTCTTAAAACTATCCCTAATGCAGCAGTAGTCTTTCCTTTCCCTTTCCCAGTATAAATCAATACAATTCCATCATCTGTTGTCATCTTTCAGTTAATCTTTTTCTGAAAATACAAATTAATATATTTGCGGGCGGTATTCGGTTATTGTAAATAATTCTGTTTACTAGTTTGATATAAATAATTAAAGAAATATTTACCATTAAAATTTATATCGTAATAAGAGTAATAATGAATAGTGATTCTTCATTTATGCAAAATAAACATATAATTTTACAGAATTGGAATGATGAAAATGTTCTAATCACAGATATTCTAACTAATGTAATTACTTTACTCAATTTTAATGATAGTACTGTTAAAAATCAAATTATTCAAGTCTTAAAAAATCACGATGGATCTACAACTCCTTCTGACAAATGGTTTGATGTTTTAAAGACATTAGCAATATTATCCGTAAAAAATAATATAATTTTCTCACAGGCGCAGATTTATGACTTATTAACAATATTTTCTAAGATAGCAGATGAGAAAAAGAAAGAAGTTGTAAATACCGTTACCTTTAATGTTTATAAAGATATCATGGAGAATCATTATAAATTTGAAGAAAATTTAAAACTAATTTACCCTGTAATTATCGTTAATCTTATGCATATAATTAAATACAGTAAAGATATTGATGGAAATCCTGTTAATTTATTTTCAATTAATAATTATTATCAAAAATCCAAATCCAATATAGAACAAGAATTGCAAAAAATAAGATCTTATGAATTTCAAGATAAAAAATTTGAAGGTAATAATAACGAAACAATCAAGTTATTAGGATTATTTACTGGAAGAACTGAAACAGATTTACTTCCCTTGTATTCAAGTCTTCAAGAATCTGATCAGAAAAAAATTGTTGATTTGTGTAGTAATTATCAGAAAATTCAGGATTATGGAAGATTAATCGAAACTGAAAAATTTAGTGATGTGATTGAAAATGAGATTGGTAGAAAATTATCTGATAGTCAACTTCAACATGCAGCAAACTCTATAAAAAAAACAAAAAAATATATAGAAAATGTCTTGGATGGAGGATTTCTTCCAAAAGGAAAACATGGTATAAATCATGTGAAACACAATATAGAATACGGATTTCAATTAATGGGTATTATGAAATCTAAAAGGAGAAAATCAGAAATAAAATCGGATTGAGAATTTCACGATTCCCATTAGCAAAAAATTACCAAAATTTGAGAGTCGGAACTCAAATAGAAAAAGTATGTGGTATTTGCTGTTATTATTTGATCCCAATAAAACAAAATTATTTATTGGGAAATGGTGAAAATATTGCAATTTGTACTCTATCTAGTTTAGAGTTATTGGAGAAAATTGGAAAAGACAAAGAACTTATGAACAAGATAGTGATTGCTGGTAGATTACTTTCTGAAAATAAAGGTATTGATTTGATTATCAAATTTATAAATAAAAATGAAAAATTACGTTACCTCGTAATTTGTGGAAAAGATGTAAATGGTCATTTAACTGGACAGGCGCTTTTATCTTTAAAAAAGGATGGAGTTAATGAGCAAAATAGAATTATTGGTGCGAAAGGTCGATACCCCATATTATCGTCGTCCCTAGAAGAGATTGATAATTTTAGGAATAAAATAGATTTAGTGAATCAAATTGGATTGACAGATTTGAAAAAAATAAAAACAATAGTATTTAGTATTTAAGTTCTTGTCTCTTTTTATTAATATTATGTTTTTTTGAATATTCTTTTACTAGTTCTGTGGGACTCATTCCAAGCTCTAACGATGCCTGAATAACAAAATGAAGAATATCTACAACTTCTTCCTTGGCAAGTACAATATTAAAATCTTGAGATCTTTTCCACCATTTCCAATTAGTCAGCCTTTGAAGCTCGACAGCCTCATGTATAATAGCTACAGATAGAGCTGAAATCTTTGCTTCCAATTTTTTCGGATATCTAGAAGAGGTTACATACTTTTCTAGATCTTGTTGCATTTGGAAAATATCGTCTAATTTATCCATATAATAAATCTAATTTTCTAATATTTAACTCGTGGAACAAGGTCTTTAAATATGATATTTATAATGGGGTATTACTTGTATAGTTAATGGAATATGCTAATCCTAATGTATTAGTTGATACAAAATGGGTAGATGAACATATCAATGATAACAATGTACGAATAGCAGAAGTAGATTATGATCCAAAAACAAATTATTTTCTTGGTCACATACCAAATTCAGTATTATTTGATTGGAAAAATGATATAAACGACCCAACTGCAAGAAATATACTTTCTAAGGAATCGTGTCTAAACTTGTTACAAAAGTCTGGAATAAATCAAGATACTACTATTGTTCTATATGGAGATTTTAATAATTGGTTTGCAGCCTTTGCTTTTTGGGTATTTGAATACTATGGTATAAAAAATTTGAAAATAATGAATGGAGGTAGGAAAAAATGGCTTGAAGAAGATAGGCCAATTTCAAAAAAAGTTCCTACTTTTCCCACGGGAAATATTACTCCTTCTGAACCGAACACAAATTTAAGAGCTTTTCTAGACCAAGTCAAAGAATCACTAAAATCTGAAAAAACGGTTCGAGTAGATGTAAGAAGTCCTCAGGAATTTAGTGGTCAAATTACAGCCCCACCAGAATATCCTACGGAACATGCACAAAGAGGTGGCCACATCCCAGGATCTGCAAACATACCATGGGGAAAAGCAGTTAATGAGGATGGTACTTTCAAATCTGCAGATGAGCTTAATGATTTATATAAAGCACAGGGTATAACACCAGAAAAAGAAGTAATAACATATTGTAGAATAGGAGAACGTTCATCCCATACATGGTTCGTTTTAAAACATTTGTTAGGATATAAAGATGTAAAGAATTATGATGGTTCATGGACAGAGTGGGGAAATATGATAGCAAATCCAATTGAAAAATAATAATTAATTTATTTATTATTTTTTAGTTTTATTTTCTTTTCTTATCAAAAAGTGAAAAAAATGGCCTTCTCTTCTCACATCTACGATAGTTTGAAAGCTTTCTTTTGACCACCTCTCAAGTTCCAAATCTGCTGTTACATCATCAGATACTAAATAGATTATCTCTCCATTCTTAATTCGAGGTATTAGCTCATCCAATTTTAAAAGAGTAGCTGCACATTCTGATCCGATTTCATATAACTCATGATCAGGAAAAAACTTGAAACATCGTATATTTAGGTTTTTTATGGTTTCTTCAAATATCTTGTTACAATCTCGTATATTCTTCAAATATTTGATATCCTCGTCTAAATTTGATGGATTGATAGTTACAAACCACCCTTCTTCATAAGGACTATTATTTACTAACTTAGGACATTCTATGATTTTCTCATTCCTTTTTTCTATTTTACCATAGATGGGTGACCTTAATGTTCCGAAATATCTTAAACTCTCAATTGAACTAAAACGTTTTCCCTTGTCTATTGTTATGCTTTCCTCTTTTATTTTAACAGATATTAATTTTCCTGAAATAGATGCCATAATTGGAGTTATACCTAATTTTATAGAGTTTTTGTTTGAAACATCTATCCAAGTAAAATTTTCAATATCATAAAGTAAGGATTCAGGAAATGTACAATTGTCTATAATCATATCGCGACATAATAAACATTCTAATTTTAGTCTTTAGTCCATTAGAAGGTTATTGCATCTATTTTTTTAGATTTATAAACAATTAAAAAGTTGTAGATAAATTCATGAGTTCTTAAAAATTTAAGAAATTAAAAATATTTAATATAATTAGAATTAAAAATAATAATAATCAAAATGAATTTTGATAATAATATAGATTTAATGAATAGTTTAGCAAATGATATTAAAACATGTAAATTATGTCAGTTATCAAATTTTAGAAAAAATGCTGTTCCAGGAGAAGGAGGATTTAAAAAAAAATTAATGATAATAGGGGAGGCTCCTGGTTATTATGAAGATCAGGTTGGGAGACCTTTTATTGGAGCTGCAGGTAAAATACTGAGAAATATTTTAAAAAAGTACTACATTAATGAGGATGATGTGTTCATTACAAATATAGTAAAGTGTAGGCCTCCAAATAATAGACAACCGAAAAAGGAAGAAAAGGATCTATGTATAAGATATCTCGAAACACAAATTGAATTATTACAGCCAAGATTGATCTGTATTTTAGGAAATATTGCAAGCTCATATATACTCGGTTTGAAATCACTAACAGGTGAAAGAGGAAAGATTATACAAAAAAGAAATAAGAACTACTTTATAACTTATCATCCTGCTGCTACAATTTATAATAGAGAGTTGTTTTCAACTTTTGAAAATGATATTAAAAAGTTGGGAGAGATAATAAATAACAATTAGATTGGTTATAATCTGAAAATGAAAATGTATTGGGTAATACAATTATATTATATTTGACAAGATCTAAATTAATTTAACTTATATTGATATCCCAAATAGTATAGTCTATCTTTAGGTATTGAAACAATAAATGAGTTATATTCTATCTGAAATTACTTTTAATAAACAGGATAAATTCCTTTATCTTCAGTTATAGAATCAATTCATTGACAATTGACATTTAACTAGAGACTGAAAGCTTTTATCTGGTGAAATATTTTATATAATAAAATGCCAAGGAAAAGCTCTAGCAAGACATCTGAAAAAGAAGGCATTCCCAAATGGGTTGAAGATGAGATAAAATCTATAGAACTTAGCGAGTATGAAACATTAAATCGTGTTGGCTATATACTAGAAATCTATGACAAAGATAAAAAATTAGACATACAGTTGTATGAAGCATTACCAGATGGAAGAACTATTGTAGAGGGTATTGATGTACCAAAATTTCATGATTTTTCAAAATTCATGAAGGGATTCGTTTATGAATTTAAGATAAAAATGTCCAAAGGAAAGATTAGTGATAAAACTAGAGAATTTCTCAAAATGCAGTATATGTTGGAGATGGACTATATTTTCCAGTTTGAATTAGTTGAATTACAACTAATGGATGTTGAATCTGAAGCTATATCATCAGATATAAACGAAAGCGATGAAGAATAATAAAATTTATTGATTTATTGAATATATCGCTAATTTGGATATACCTATCTTGTTTTATACAATAGTTTTCTATCTCCAACTAGCTAATCTAACTATTGTTGTTTTCTAAAATGTATTCCCCTATCTACAGTAATTTTCATTAATGCTATCCACATGATAATTAATGGAATATGATAAGATGCGATCCTCCAAGCTATTATTACTGTCAAATGGGAGTCCTCTAAAACATCATTCAATGATGGAATGCGATCCAATCCAGAAACGTATGCCCATAAACCTAATTCGGTCAGACCAGAGCCCCCAATGGTGATAGGCAGACTTCCTAATTGAGTAGAAGCAGCAGTTGCTAGAATGGAATTATACAATCCTAATTTCGGTTCAACTAGTCCACCTAATATTAAAAAAGACACACCTTGAGATACAAACGCAAAAAAAGTAATAATAATCCCGACAAAGAAAATCTTAATTGTTTTTGAAGAGTTGAAGTTCTCTCTACTCATTAGGCATAGATCAGACATAGCAACATTGGTATAAGTAATGATTTTATGAGATCTTTCTTTAGATAAAAACCTTTTAATTATTTTTACTACAAAATTAGGTAATTGAATATTATATTTAGCCGAAAAAATGACTACAAGTAACCAAAAAGATAAAACGGCAAGTGAAACTAAAATAATTATTGTTCCAATTAATGTAGCTCCGTTGTAAATAGCAATAGTTCCAGCCATTAAAGAAAGAATGGTTCCAACGAACACATCTGCAATTATTTCCATTGTAGCAATCCAAGCTGCTATGCCTGGAGGAACGTTTTTCTTAGTTAACCAAGCGATTCGAACTATTTCTCCTCCAACATACGAAGGTGTAGTATTAGTGACAAATTCACTACCTACCCTTACTAAAATAAGTTTAGAAGAGGAAGCTACTTTATATTGTAAAAACTTCTCTACAAAATATTTAAATCTATAAGCTTGTAAAAACACCTTGCCTAAACTAAAACAAACAGAGAGTAGAAAAGGAGCTAACCCTACGCTAAAAATATCATTTATTGAAATAGGAGAAAATATGAATAATAAGATCATGGGAAGAAGACTAACAATAATTGCTATTAGTCGCCAGTTCAATTTATCTAAACAGTAAACTAATTTAGGTATATAATAATTAAACAATTTGGTATAATATAACTAAGATATAGTTAGATTGTGCCATTATATTGTATTAAAAGCACATGAAATTTGAAAACCATAATATGTGAAATTTCAATTAATAATATAAATATGAATATGATATTTATTACTGGGACAGCCGGTTCGGGTAAATCATTATTAACTTCTAGACTGGAAGGATGGTATCAAGATCGTGAAAATAATTCTATTGCATTGAATTTAGATCCCGCAGTAGAAAACTTACCGTACACACCAGATATAGATATTAGAAATTATATTGATATTGATGAGTTACAGAAAAGATACGGATTAGGACCTAATGGTTCTATAATTATGGCATATGATTTGATTGCAACAAAGCTCCCAGAAATTCAAGATGATATAAGTGAATTCAATCCTGATTATGTTTTAGTAGATACCCCAGGTCAGATTGAACTGTTTGCATATAGATCGAGTGGATCGTATTTTGTTTATAATATGTATTCAGAAAATAAGGTAACTATCTTTTTAATGGATGGTGTACTTGTTTCTTCTCCTATAAATTTTGTATCCTTATCGTTATTATCCACATCTATTAATCTAAGACTGAAAACAGCGCAAATCAACGTTTTGACAAAAAAAGATTTAATATTGAACAATTTGGAGAATATTGTGGAATGGAATTCTTCTAGCTCATCTTTAATGGAAGCGCTCGATAAAGAAAATAATTTCGAATTTTCACTTCTTAGTAAAGATATTATTAGAAATATTTTTGGAAATAGTTTAAATTCCGAGTTAATTCCTGTATCTAATTTAACCCTGAATGGATTTATAGAGCTTTCTGCTACCTTAACAAGAATACTGAATCAAGGAGAGGAAATCCAATATTGAGTATGACAGAAACTTGCACTGCTACTGCACCCTCTTCCACTGCTAATTTGGGACCAGGTTTTGATATTTTTGGATTAGCATTAAATTTATTTGAAGATAGAGTAAAGTTGACTAGGAAACAAACAAAAGGTAATAAAATTATAATCAATAAAATTGTTCAATCAGGTCCAGAAATCCCTCTCGAAATACAACAGAATTCTTCTGGATTAGTAGTTAGAAAAATGGCTCAAGATTTCAAAATTTCTGATGACATAGAGATAGAGATTTTCAAAGGAATTCCTAGTGGTTATGGTTTGGGTAGTAGTGCAGCTTCTTCGGCAGCAGCAGCATATGCATTTAGCAAGTTATTTAAATTAAAAATCGACAATAATTTATTGGTGGATTATGCAGCAGAGGGAGAGATTGCGTCTGCGGGTACAAAACATTATGATAATGTCGCATCATCATTGTTAGGTGGTTTCGTAATAGTTAGAACTTTACCAAAGATAGAATTCATAAAAATGGTACCTCCTGAGGATCTCAATATTATAGTAGGTGTTCCTCAGATAATAGTACCAAAGAAGAAGACAGAAGCAGCCAGAAACATACTTCCAAAGAATGTCTCTTTAGACAATGTTATACAAAATATCTCAAACGCTAGTACTGTAGTAGCTGGATTTGCTTTAAAAGATGTACAAATGATTTCCAAAGGAATAAATGATATGATAATAGAGCCTATTAGAAAGAAATTGATACCTAATTATGAAATTGTAAAAAAATATGCGCTTGACGCTGGTGCACTTGCTCTCACCATTAGCGGTGCAGGACCGTCAATCATAGCAATTTTAAAAACAGATGTAAATTCTAAAAAAATTATCAGTGCAATTCAAGATGGATTTAATGAGTCACATATAGAATCCAAGGTTTATTTATGCAAACCAAGTAATGGTGCAAAAATTATTTAATTGGATACCACATATTGAAGAATATATTGTCCAACTTTGTTAATCATTTTAATTTTCATGTTCTGAGTGTTATTGCTTTACTTCTTTTTACTTTTATTCAGAAAAGCAGACATGAGATTCTTGCGATCTTCATGTGCAAAGCATAACGCCCATCCATAAATCTCCATTCTTAATCCTGAATCTATATCCATATCCATTCCTTTATTTATCAAGAACTTGCTGGTTTTTACCGCGTTATAACTATTTTTTGTGATTTCCTTTGTTAATGTTAGTGCTTCATTTATTAGCTTTTTATTCAAAATTTTAGCTATTTTTTTATCTCTTTCCTTCACCTTAACGACATCGTCTTGAGGTACTTGATCCGGAATTTCATCTTGATTATCTAATTTAACTAAATTATTGACCAGACCAATTTCATATGCTTCCTCCGCATTGATCATTTTTCCAGTAAAAATTAGTTCTTTTGCTTTAGATGGTCCTACTATCCGTAGTAGTCTTTGAGTTCCCCCCCAACCAGGAGGAATACCAATAGTTACCTCTGGCTGACCTAATTTTGCGTTAGATGAGGCTATTCGGATATCACAAACAAGTGCTAATTCGCATCCTCCTCCTAATGCAAAACCATTTACTGCAGCAATTACCGGTTTATCTAATTTTTCTATTTTGTTTAGTACTCCCTGAGCTGAAGACGCATATTTTTCAGCCTCTACAGGACCAATATTAACCATGTATGAAATATCAGCTCCAGCGCAAAAAGATTTTTCACCCGAACCAGTTATAATAACTGCTTTGATCGAATCATCGACTCCAACGATATCGATAGTTTTAGATAGCTCCCATATAACATCTAGATTCATAGAATTTAATGCTTCTGGTCTATTGATTTTGATTAATGCTATTTCACCCATAGGTTCAAGAAGAACATATTTCATTGTGGACATAATATGATTCGATTATGATGATACGTCAATTAAAGTTTATTGAATACTTTAACACATAATTGATACTGCAGTAATATTCGATGTTATAGTTTTAAAGCTGTTAAAAATTTGTGATCAAAAAAAGAAAAAAGATATTATGCGCCAGCCATCCCGTTTCTCAAGTCTACTGCTTTGTGATCTTCTAGTTCACTTTGAGCAGCAGCCTTGTGCATGTCGGATAAAGCACAACCCATTTGAGCCTCTGGTTTGCCGCGTCTCATCAATCCTCTATATAACCCTGCTTCCAGTGTTTGACCATGTTGCTTTTCCCATTCTTCAACTGGAATACTATACTTCTTTTGAATTCTATCTCTATACCATTCTGGAATAACATTAAATGCACAGAATGGTACTATTCTAAGGTCAGGTGTCAGGTAATGAATATCACATCTTTGCAATCTTTCTAAATCTTCGTTATACTTATCTTGGAAATGCATCATACCAAGGAAGATAGACCTAACATGCCACGAGCCTACAGCATCGAAATTACGTTTCAAAAGTATACTCGAGAACATCTTTGCTAAATTAAGACCATGTGGTTGTTTAGTTCTATCCACAAATTGGTTTAATTTACGAACAACTTCAAGCATTGTCCAATATCTATTTGCTCCGGAACGTAATTCATCTGCTTTCTCTTCAAAATATTCCAGTAAACCTTTAATATCGACAAAAGAGGTCAAAGGTATTAGTTTTTTAGTCTGTACATCTTCAAAAACATAGGTTCCTGCACCACAAGCAAAGTGAATAGATAATTCGTACTTTGGTTTTTTACTAAATGCTTCAATTACATCAGTCATAGGCATGCATGATGGAACTGGTAACCAAGAATCTTTAGAAATATCGCCATTAGTTTGTTCTTCGATTCGTTCAATACAATCAGGAATTGTTATTCTATATTTTTCTCTCTCTTTCTTATTCATTCTTCCAGTAAGTGAAACAGGCTGAAAGTTTACTGCATGTACAACATCCATGTTCTTTTGTGCATATCCAATTATTCCACCTAACTCATGATCGTTTATGGATTTTATTACTGTTGGAACAAAAACAACAGTCATACCACATTTTCGAGCAGATTCAAGGGTATATGGAACTTCCCAATGATTCTTTGGATTAGTTCTGGGTGTAACACCATCAAATGAAAGATAAAGATTACTTACACCTGCGGTTCTTACTTGCCGCATTGTTTCTGGTGACATTGCTAATTTGATACCGTTAGTATTTAATTGAATATGATCTACACCTTCTTCTTTCATAATTTTTATTATATCTGTTATATCGTCTCGTAGCATTGGTTCGCCACCTGTAACTTGAATTGAATTTCCAGCTATTGGTCTTTCCGCTTTAAGAGTTTTCATCATAGCTCTTATTTGTTCATAATTTGGTTCATAGAGATAAGCTCCTTCTAGACCTTTCTTAACATAAAAGAAACAGTACCAACATGTCAAGTCGCATCTATTGGTGACGATCATATTTGATAAGCCTGAATGTGATAAGTGATTGGTACATAAACCACAATTTGTTGGACATGCACACTTATCTACCATTACGTTAGGTGCATGAGCTCCTTTACCATCTTTCCAATAAGTACTAAATTTCCTGTACATCTCGTATGAACCGAAATACAATTCCTCGCATTCGCCATGGGATGGACAAGTTTTTGTCATGAAGACTTTGCCATCTCTCTCGAAGACTTCAGCATCAAGAATCATATTACAATCAGGACATATACTTTGTGTAAATCTAATAGTTTTTTTTGTTGTAGAAACTTTATTTGTAATATTAGATATCTGTATTAATTCCATAATTCTCTTCCTTAATTTGTTGATTCGATTGTATTAATATATAAATATAATTATAAGAATCCTAAGGTGATTAGGTTAGCTATAAAAAATGTAGAACATACTTATTGTTATCAAATTTTTTTGTTTCTTGTGATGATCATTAGTTTGTTGTTCATTATCGTCTGTTTGTTTTAGAAATTTAATGATTTATTATTAGATCTAGTTGTTAATATCAATTAAAGAAATTAATTTAATTAATGATATATGATAGGAAAATATTAGATTTTCAAAAAACCAAGTTCCAACTAGTAATTCTGACAAAAAATTTAGAAAAGATTTTATCGATATTTTATTTATTTTTACAATAGTATAAAATAATACTTCATAATATCCACTACTCATCTCGAAAGACAAGTTTATTCTATCGTAATTAAATCAAGTTATAATAAAGAATTTAATAAATCGATTAATAACCCGAAATTAATATAAATTCATTTGACTAATGATTGAAGAAAATTCATCAGGATTTTTATGACGAGATGTATTAAAAGAAACCAAAAACCTTACATGAATTGTTGATAGTTTTATTTTACAAAAAAAAGAATTTTAGTGAAGAAAATAATTTTACATAACTCTACTATCCATATTGTGAATGTGCACTCTTCATTCCAGGTTTCATCTCTCTCTGATTCTTTACCTTTCTTACTGCATCCTCAAAGTGATGCATTGTTACTTTAGCTTCCATAGCATGTTTTGATGCTTCTTCTGGTGTCGGATATTTTGC
>Ga0315534_1001233_pt1 | contig 17743 bp, 15 predicted proteins | sample SalMarSW160240MG_FD_203094 | JGI IMG/M metagenome (GOLD analysis project Ga0315534, IMG submission 203094) | Salt marsh sediment microbial communities from the Plum Island Ecosystem LTER, Massachusetts, United States - Salt Marsh Sediment SW1602-40 ... | reverse complement strand
GTTGCGAAACCTGTAACCAACTGACCATAGACGAAACCTTGGGCGGATTTACTCGAGAGCCAGTCTGCCCTTGTGCCGCCCAACACGCGCTTGCACCTGACGCCGTTCCGCTGCGCTTCGCGGCGCAGGTGAAGCGCAAACCGTTATGCGGTCTTATTTTCGGTAATTTAGTCAAGGGAGATGAGGATGTCTAAAAGAGTGTCCATCACCATGCTCCTGTGCTTTCTTTTTTTGGTTCTCCTCCGAAAAGTGTGGATATCTAACATAATTGCTGGTCATGGAGAACGGCCTCTTGGGGATGCCTGCTTGATCTTGAGCGTGAAATAGTCCAGGTCATGGAAACCATAGCAGCGTCGTTTGATCACTTTGATCTTGTTATTGAGACCTTCCAGACGGCCGTTGTTGATCGGATGATCGCAATGATTGAGCAGGCCGTAGGCGTAGCGATTCAACGTCTTTGTGAATTTCATCAGCGGCTGAATGCCACTCTCTTCCGCAGCTTGGATCCATTGGGCGAGAAGGAGCGCAGCCTCGTTGCGCCTCTCGCAATTCCACAGACGCTTCAGATCGTCCTTGAGCATATAAACCGTATTCAAGTTCTGGTTCAAGGAACGGAGTTCTTCCAATCGACCGAGCTGCTCTGGAGAAAGATACTCCTGGTTCTTCAGAAGCAGGTACCTGGTGCCTCGCAGGACAGGTTTGTCTTCTGCTTCCGCCTTCCTGAATTCTTCCACTCGCACTTTATCGATGACTTTGGAGTAATTGCTGATGACGTGAAACTTGTCGAAGACGATCGCCGCCTGAGGAGCACGGGACTGGATGGCCGCGATGTAAGGGTCCCACATGTCGATGGCGATGGATACGATGCCATGGGCAACTTCCTCGCCGATCTCGTCGAAGAAGGCTTCCAGCGTGGCCTGGCGGCGGCCCTTTCCCACCCAGACGACCCGTGTGCGCTCAAGATCCAGCACCAGGGTCAGGTACTTATGATGTTTCTTGTAGGAGATTTCATCGATCGACAAGAGACGCAGACCGGAGTAGTCGGGGTTGGCGAATGCTCGCTGTAGAGCGCGCTTGTCGATGTCCTTAACCGTCTTCCAGTCCATCCCCAGCAGCTCGGCGACATTGGCAACGGGCAGCTGCTCACACAGACGGGCGACAAGATCTTCGAAGCGCCGTGTGTAGCGGGAATAAGGCGCAGCGAACCCCAGATCCTCGACCCGCACACCACAGGTGGGGCAATGAATGCGCCACTTGTCCAGGACCAGGTAGGTGTGCAGCTCGAACACATTCAGATCCCGGATGCGCTGTCTGGTTCGGTCATACCGATCAAATCCCAACTGCCCACAGCGTGAACATCTCAGCGACGGAGGCATGCAATGGAGCAACAGTTCAGTGTGTGTTTCGCTCATGATGACATCTTGGACAACCACGTGCGGGAAGTTCAGCCATTGGGTTACAATGTTGGTGGACACCTGTCGGATCCTTTTGTGATAGCTGGAATTGGCCTCTGACTGGGACCTTTTCCAAGACTATCACAGCCGACGGGTGTCTGCTTATTTCAACTTATGTAACCTTTCCACATAATTTGGAGGAGAACCTCTTTTTTTTATTTATTTTCCTTGGATCTTGCAACCCAAAACATGATGTAACTGTAGAAGTACTTACAAAAGTTGAATCGCAACCATTATTAAATCTGACTCCTGGTGATGTAACTCCTGTTACATTTTCTTCAACCTCGACTTTAGTAGCTTCTTCCACAGAAGCTAGCATTCCTTTGTATACATTAACACCAACATCTATTCCCATTGAGGATGTAATTGAACTGTCTTCGTTATGATGTAACCTGCGATCGAGCGGTTGATTTCACAATCGATCTAAAGGGGCGACCAAGGAGGTGAACCTTGAAGTACGGACCCTTCCTTCTGGGTTTGCTATTGTTGCTGATCCTGCCAGCGACTGCCTGCGGGACCAGCCCACAGCTCACGAACACGCCCACACCAACGAACACGCCTACGCCGACCAGCACACCCGCGCCCACCGACACTCCTGAGCCATTCGTGGGTGGCGATTGCGATCCAGCTACCAATCGCGTCGAGATGAACACGAGCATCTTCGCGTATGTGGCGAGATCTTACACTTACCCGGAAGCTTGCTCCAAATATTGCCTGTGGGTTCCCGATGGCCGTCAGCTCAAGATCGGCATCAAAGATTTCAAAGTAGACCTGGACCTCTACGTGGACGTGGATCTACTCGACCTGCATTATGGGGACGACACATGTTGGGAATCCAGGTCTTACGGACCCCGAAGTGAATTGGTCTATATCCCCAATCCCGGCGGCCGCTACTACATTTGGGTCTGCACCGTCGAAGGATCGGCGATGGAATTCACGTTGTACAACGAATTCACGCCGTGATTTATCATTGGAATCACCGCGGGTAATCAACGGCCGCAGCTGCTCTCTTGATAGTTCGCATTGTGCCGCTGACTGTAATCCGATTACCGGAGCTAGGATTGGTTCCTTCCCGATATTCCACTAAAGATTTTCCGCTGCCAGATGACGCTTGATTCCCCAGTTTACTTTGATAGTACTGATCCCATCGTAAAGTACCGGTGTCTCCATGGTTGTCTGCAATCCAAGGCGTTAATAGAACCTCATCAAGGCAAGAGGTACCTATGGATTGTGTATCGCTTACCTTTTCATGATCCTTGATATAGAATGAAGAAGAACATAATTACTTTGGGTTTCAACCAATCGAACATCTCAAGGCTACCCATGGAACACCAGCCTGACGGTCCAAGGTCCCTGTTTTCGGACTCCATGTCATAACCTGAAGGTCCTGGGTTCGAATCCTCTCCCCGCTACCTGAAGCAGAAAGCGTCTGAAAAGGCGCTTTTTGCATTCTATGGCCGCATGCACAGAATTAGAACTTAAGGCCCATCGGTTATACGCCCTAGGTCAGGCGGTGGCGGCGGGAGTCGCTCCTGTGGCTCGAGGTTTAGCAACGCCTCAGGCACGATCCGAACTTTGCCCTCCGCAGGCTGCTTCATCTTGGGTTCCCGGCGGATCGGCCGGCCGGCGACTTTCAATCTCTCCTTCTTCTCGGTAATGCTGCCTCACCTTTGGCCATATCAGGCTGAGAACTGTGTTTTAGCAAACCGCTCCTTATGTTCCATTTGGTCTGACGACGTACAGTCCTCCTCCGTAGCGACGTTAAGACCTTGCCGACGCGCGCCATGCCGGGAATCCTACCGCGTATAACTATCGAAGAAACCCAGGAACGCCCGATCTATTTGTCACTACTTTAACATCCGCTGCGCCGCGGCAAACATCGCGGCGCTGGTTGCTGCTGTCAACTCTACAACCAGAGGGTGGTTTGATGAGTTGTCGCATGCGCCAGAGCGGGTATTAAAGGGAATAAGAGAAAGATTATAATACTTTCAAATCATCCGACTGTAAAAAAGAGGTGGGCCATGGAAAATGCAAGAATCGATTCGCTCATCATGTCCCTCGCGCAACTTCAAACAGAGTTGTTACGGTGCGAGTATTGTGAGGAGAGGCCATGCAAGGAGGCCTGTCCTGTCAACTGCTCACCGGCTGATTTCATCATGGCAGCTCGCGTTGGGAATCCATCGGACATCCGACGATCCGCCGCGGAGATCATGCACGCCAATCCGCTGGGCGGAGTTTGCGGGATGGTTTGCCCGGACACGTTATGCATGGCCGCTTGCACGCGTAAGAAATTCGACGGACCAATCAACATCCCGCTCGTCCAAGCAACCATTGTAGAAATGGCCAAACGCCTGGGCGGTATCCCTGAATTTTCCAAGCCAAAGCTAAACGGGAAGAAAGTGGCCGTCGTCGGCGGCGGGCCAGCCGGACTCGGCGCTGCAGCCGCTTTGGCGCAGATGGGCTTTATGGTCGACATCTTCGAAGGCAGGGACCTCCTTGGTGGAATGATGAACCTGATTCCTGACCACCGTCTGGAGAAGAAGGTGGTCGAGACGGATATTCAATTCCTCCTGTCGTTGGGAACCATCACTGTAAAAACGGGAACAAAAATCGAGGATCCTAATGAACTGCTTAGCAAAGGGTATGACGCGGTATGTGTCGCTGGCGGTCTCTGGAAGCCAATCGAGCTCGGCATTCAGAACGAAGACCTGGCGATCAAGATGGTTGACCTTCTGGCCAAGCCGTCCGCGCACAAGTTTGACGGGAGAGTGGCAGTCATCGGCGGCGGTGCGACCGCAATCGACTGCGCTATCACAGCCATACAGTGCGGCGCGAAGCACGTCGAACTCTTTATGTTGGAAAAACTCTCTGAGATGCCGCTGACTGCGAAAGAACGAAAGGAATTGTTGGATTTCGATATCGAGGTGAACGGACGCATCCGCGTTAGCAAGATCATCAAGGACGGCGAAAAAGTCTCCGGCTTTGAAACCATTAAGGTCGAACTCCCCGAAGGGAAATCATTCAGCCCAGCGAACATCCGTGACTTACCCGGTTCGGTGGGAACGCGCACCGGCTTTACTGCAGTCGTAGTGTCGATTGGGATGCGAGCGGCAATCCCTAGCCATCAGGGCAAAGGTCTATTCTACGCAGGGGACATGCTGACTGGACCGAAGACAGTTGTCCAGGCAACAGCATCTGGTAAGAACGCAGCTCTTGAGATCGATGCATACCTCAAAGGCGAGAAGAAACCGATTATCGAAAAGCCAATCAAATCCTATTACATCCTGCCCGGTTACAAACCGGTGCCGGTTTCATTGGCGACCGAGTTCTTCGGTCTACCGATCCGCTCCCCGTTTCTCATTTCCGCTTCCCCCTCTACCGACGGATTAGAACAGATGGAGAGGGCTTACAAAGCCGGTTGGGCTGGCGGCGTGATGAAAACCGCCTTTGATAACGTCCCCATTCATATTCCAGACGAATATATGTTCACCTATAATCCATATACATACGCAAACGCTGATAATGTCTCCGGTCACCCGCTTGACCGGGTCTGTGCTGAGGTTAAACAACTGGTCAAGAAGTGGCCGGACCGGTTGACGATGGCTTCGACGGGTGGTCCTGTCACAGGTAATGACGAAGCCGACGCGGCCGGATGGCAATCCAACACGAAAAAACTGGAAGCGGCTGGGGCGATGGGCATAGAGTACTCGTTATCATGTCCGCAGGGAGGCGATGGGTCAGAGGGCACCATCGTCTCGCAAAATGGAGCTCTCACTGCCAAGATTATAGATTGGATCATGCAGGTCGGTGACCCAGACATTCCGAAGCTGTTCAAACTGACCGCAGCTGTTACTTCCATTGTACCCATCCTGCGGGCAATCCGAAAAGTGCTCAATCAATACCCGAACAAGAAGGCGGGTATCACCCTGGCGAACTCTTTCCCCACCCTAGCATTCCGCCCAGCTATGGGACATACCTGGGAAGAAGGGGTTATAGTGGGGATGAGCGGCGAGGGTGTCACCCCGATCTCATATTTGACCCTCGCGCAGTCTGTCCCGGAAGGAATTGAAATTTCAGGCAACGGTGGCCCGATGAATTACAAAGCTGCCATGGATTTCCTTGCCCTGGGGGTCAAAACTGTCCAATTCTGCACAATCGTTATGAAGCATGGCTATGGCATCATCCATGACCTCGAATCGGGCACATCCTTCTTGATGCAGGAGCGGGGTATCCGATCGATGAAAGAACTGATTGGCATCGCCCAACCGAACCCTATCACCGACTTTATGTCACTGACACCTGTCAAGAAGATCTCAGACGCCAACTATGATTTTTGCGTCTCGTGCGGTAACTGCGCCCGTTGTCCGTACTTGGCGATAACGCTGGACGAGAAGGGTTTGCCGTACACCGACCCCTCCCTCTGCATCGGCTGCTCGATCTGTGCCAAGAAGTGCTTTGTTGGCGCCATTACCATGCGGACCCGCAGTCCCGAAGAACTTGCTGTGCTGAGAGAGCAGTAGACACGAAAGGAATGATATGGCTACTCGCTTCGAAAACGGAATAGTTGTCACGCTTGGAGAAAAGAACCGTGTCCTCTGGAATGCAACAGTCGTCACCGATGGGGAACGGATCGCCGCGGTGGGCGATTCTGCCGAAATGAAGCAACGTTTCCCGGGCGCCGATCCGATTGACTGCTCCGGGAAAATTATCATGCCCGGATTCATCTGCACCCATCACCACTTTTACTCAACCATGGCACGCGGGATGAGCATCCCCGGAGAACCTGCCTCGAACTTTGTCGAGATCCTTGAGCGGCTCTGGTGGAAAGTGGATAAGGCGCTGGAGGAAGAGGACATCACCCTTTCCGCACAGCTGCCCCTGATCGACTGCATCCGCAACGGCACAACCACGGTCATTGACCATCACGCCTCCCCGTCCATGCGGGAGGGCTCACTGGACTTGATCGAAAACGCCGTCCGGCAGGCGGGTCTGCGCGCTTCACTCTGCTATGAAGTTTCCGACCGCAACGTTGCCGGTGGTGGGATTGCAGAAAACCAACGCTTCATCAAGAAGGTCGGCAAAGGCGATGGTCAGATTGCGGCGATGATGGGAATGCACGCCTCTTTCACCCTGTCTGATGCGACCATAGATGAATGCGTAGGAATCGCTCGGGAGGCGGGTGTTGGTTGTCACATCCATGTGGCCGAAGATGCCGCCGACCGCGAAGATTCCCTCGCCAAATATAAAATGCCAACTGTAAACCGCCTGCAGAAGTTGGGTGTGGCAGGCGAAAAGTCAATTTTCGTCCACTGTATCCACATCGATGATTCTGAGATGGACATCCTCGCTACCACTGGGACGAGTGTCGTCCACAATCCCGAATCGAACATGAACAACGCGGTCGGCGTCACACCGCTGTTGAAGTTACTGGGAAAAGGAGTGCTGGTCGGGCTGGGCACCGACGGCATGGGCTCGGATATGCTGGCTCAGATGCGCTGCGCCTACCTGCTGCACCGGCTTGCAAACCATGACCCGCGTGTCGCTTTCATGGAGGCTCCGCAGCTCCTGCTGCAGAACAACGCCGCAATTACCAAACGGCAGTTCGGTCTACAGTTGGGCGAGATTGTCGAAGGTCTGCCTGCCGACCTCGCCATCCTCGACTACCAGCCACCCACACCGCTCAGCGAAACGAATTTCCTTGGGCATCTCATCTTCGGTCTGGTGGACGCCACTGTTGACACAACCGTCTGTAAAGGTAAGATTCTGATGAAGGGGAAGCAGATCCTGAGTATGGACGAAGAGCAAATCGCGGCCCACTCGCGCGAATTAGCCCCAAAGATGTGGAAGCGGTTGCAGGTACTTTAGTAAGCTAATTTCCTGTTGCGAGTCCAGAATCTTCCTGAGGAGAAAGGAAGAATTAATTATGGAACGCGTTGCCCTCTACCTGCAAGATATGCACGACCTCCGCGATGGTCTCAGCTGTGTCAAATCTGCAGAAAGCGTAGGCTTTGAAGCGGTCTGGCAGGCGGAGAGTCGTTTGGTGCGAGATGCCATCGTGCCGATGGCGGCCTACGCCGCGGTGACAGAACACCTCAAGGTCGGCTCAGGGGTCATCAACAACTGGTCGCGCAACATCGGTCTTCTGGCAGCCACCTTCCTCACGCTGGACGACCTGGCCCCGGACCGCATTATCTGTGGCATCGGCGCCTGGTGGGATCCGCTGGCGAAGAACCTGGGCATTGATCGCAAAAAGCCGCTAACAGCCATGAAAGAAACCGTCCTCGTTCTGCGTCGCTTGTTAAACATGGAGCGTGTCACTTTCGATGGAGAATTTATACACGTCAACGACCTCAAGTTGGACGTGGAGTATGGTCGCCAGGAGCCGCGCCATGTGCCGATCATGATCGGCGCCACCGGCGACCAGATGATGGAGCTGGCCGGCGAAATCGGCGACGGCGTCGTTCTGAACTACTGCACCCCACCTGAACATAATGATCGCTCTCTGGAATTGCTAGAGAAAGGCGCTCGAAAAAGCGGTCGGAGCCTGGATGATATCGATCGCCCGCAGCTGATAGTCTGCTCAGTGGATCTCGATCACGATCAGGCGATTGACTCCACCCGGGCGTTGCTCTGCCAATACCTGGCACAACAGCCGCACATCGCAAAATCCTCCGGAGTCTCCGAAGACGTTGTCCGGCAGATCCAGTCCATCTTAGGTTGGCCCGCCACCAGGGAACAGATCGACCAAGCCAAGCATTTAGTGCCCATTGACTTGATCAATAGCATCACCGCCTCAGGCACGCCCGATGAAGCGCGCTTCTGCGTGAATGAGTACCGCAAACGCGGCTGCACCTGCCCCATCTTGTACCCTGCCGGCGGGGACATCAAGCTCTTGTTGGACACCTTCGCCCAGTAATCCATCACACATAAAGTATGAGAATGAACCCATCGGAGATGGCAATTACACAGAGATTGCCTTTGCTGATGCCCTTTTGACATCCGATTCAAATGTGATGGTCAGAGTTGATACCACAAATGAGGGTATTGCGGATATATGTGCTCCCGTGAGGCGTTTTGACCATTCCCGGAAGCTGAGTAGAATAGGACAAGAAATTCATCGGGAGCAGCTGCTGAGGTTCTACAAAAATGAAGCTGTGCGGGCCACCTTTAAATGCCCGGCCTGACGATTTAAGGTCCATCCTTCAGGATTCCCTCTCATAGTATCTGAAGGTCCTAGGTTTCCCACGCTTCGATCTAGACAGACCCCCCTCCACTATGTTCCGGGGACTACGGAATCCAAACCCCGCTACCTGAAAACGAAGCGTTCCATCGGGCGCTTTATTAATGGATGAATAAGAGCTATGGTAGGAAGCTCTTCGAGACACTAAAACTCGCTTTATAGGATCGTCCGAGAATCATACGAACAGCCACCGACACTCTCTCTCCACAGATCCAAAATATCCCCCAGGGGGAATCGACGAAGCTTCTCGAAGAAATATGGATGGAGGGGCTTGAAAACCCAAATCACGCTATCACAGGATCTGGTTCTTCAATATGCTTGGCGATTCCTCATTGGACAGGGTCATTCGAGTCGCCTTTCCTGGCTTCATCAGCGGTGCAGTTTGGGTGCAGAACCCTCACCACACCATAGAAACTATAGACAGCTTGAACGATTTAACCCCTATATATGGGGGTGGATAGACACTATAACTCTCTATATACAGGGGAGACGGAACTTTTCCCAACTCTTAATCAGTAGGTTACAGGTTCGAGTCCTGTGCGGGTCACCAATCCGGCCGCTTCGAATACATTCGGAGCGGCCGTTTGTGCTGAGTCTGGTCTCAAGGGGAGATCCCAAGAATTCAAAAGTTGTACTAGGAAGAGGGCGGAGACTTCCCATTGCCGAGCGTCTGATGGATCGAATCTCGCAGTTCCTGCGCTGAAAAAGGCTTTGTGAGGAAGAGATTTGCCCCGGCTTCGAGGGCAGCTTCCCGATCTTCTGCGAGGAACTTGGCGCTCGATACGATGATCGGGAGATCTGCAAAACGCGGCAGGGCTCGCAACCTACGCACCATGGTGAGCCCATCAATATCGGGCATCATGATGTCGAGGATGATCAGCGTGGGATCCAGGCTCTCGAGAATGGTCAAAGCCTGACTTGCGCTGAACGCTTTTTGGACCCCGTAGCCGTCGCTCAAAAGGATCTCGGCGACGACCTCACAGAAGGGTTTCTCATCATCGATGACGAGAATGCGCTGTTCACCTGGGTTAATCAATAAGGTTTGTCTGCTCCTGGATTTCGGGCAAGATTGCCCTTGTCTTAGATTGGCTCAGCAGCCCCTGACGCTCGCCTGTAACATTCCTGCTTGGCGTCATCGTTGGGAGCACAACAAGCCAGCCAAAACCATGCGACCTGGTTCCCTGGATCCTGCTTGAGCACCCAACTCAGTGCTTGTTCTCCATCCGTCAAGTCCCCTCGCTCAACGGCCTCGACCCCCAGATCGAGTGCGTGCTCGACGGACTGGTAGGCGTCCCTTAATGTCATACGATCAAACTCCTGAATAAGTTCTTGTCGGTCAGATGCCGGACGATCTTATCCTACCATGTGGTTTCGTTGGCCGTAATTACAGCTACCTTACAGCTCAAATTTATCTTGGCGGAGGACAGGGTGCAGGGTAGACTCATCTCCAGCGAGGAGGGAATTTCCAAGCTTGAACCCACACTGGGTACTCCTAATCATCATCCAACTGCTTGCGGGTCCACCATTGGATGTCCGGGTGGACCAGGCTCAAGGATTGCCTGCCTGGTATGACCCCGGTCTCCACCCAGCTGCTATTCAGGCGATGGATTCCATGCAGCAGGCCGCTTTTGCAGATGGCATCCAACTCACGGTCTATTCGGGCTACCGGAGCTACCAGGATCAAGAACGAGTGGTCCAACGTGAACTAGCAAATAATGAGGATCTGGCCGACCGCTACCTTGCCCAAGCAGGTCACAGCGAACACCAGTTGGGCACGACATTCGACGTTGTTTGGCCAGGACTGCGGGTGGAAATGCTCGATCCTCGTAACCTTAAGCTGTATCATTGGCTTGAAGCGAATGCATATCGATTTGGTTTTGTGATCAGCTATCCCTTGAAGGACGCTGCACAATGGCCTTTCACTAACCGGTGGATGCCGATTAACACCGAGTTTATCTACGAGCCCTGGCACATTCGCTACGTCGGGATCGATCTGGCGGAAACGATAATTACGGCGGGCTACCTCGACCCTGGATCGGCCGTTCTTCCCCAAGAGTACTACCGCAACTGGCCCTGAACACTAATATGCTTCTAACGAAAATAACCAACCCGCTCTGATATACTTTTTCACTGTAGCTACTACTGGAGTATTGGTTATGGATCAATCGCTAAAGTTGTTCAAAGTTAGAGGGATCGCGATCCGGGTGCATATGACCTTCCCCTTGATCCTGATCTGGGCCGCTCTGCAGTTTGGGATACTTGCGCGTGGGGGATGGAGTGGTGCGTTGTTTGGGATCGTGACGACGCTCTTCCTGTTTGTTATCGTCGTCCTGCATGAGCTCGGACATAGTTTCGCTGCACAGCACTACGGCGTCGAAGTTAAGCAGATTGTGCTCCTGCCTATCGGCGGAGTAGCTCAGCTTGCGGAAATCCCCGAAAACCCAAGACAGGAGTTTGTCATTGCGATCGCCGGGCCAGCGGTGAATTTCGCCCTAGCCATTTTCTTTGGATCGTTTCTGTTCACCTCAGGAACCAGCCTCAGCCTTACGGACTTACCGGGGATGCTATTTCAGTTGGGCCGCACCAGCCTGGCATCGATTGGCGCATATTTGTTCGCTGCCAACCTGCTCCTAGGCCTGTTCAACCTGCTTCCAGCATTTCCGATGGATGGTGGCAGGGTGCTGCGGGCACTGCTGGCAACAAAGCTGAGCTACCCCCGGGCAACGACGATCGCAGCTGCTATCGGTCAGAGCCTGGCACTGTTCATGGGTTTATGGGCTTTCTTGCAGGGTGACTTCTTTCTCGTTCTGGTGGGCATATTCATCTTCACCGGAGCAAGTCAGGAGCGGAATCTGGTTCTATCCCGGAACGCGTTGGCCGGGTTAAAGGTCCGGCAGGCATTTTCACGACAGGCCCGCTTTCTATCCCCGGATGATGAATTGGGGGTTGCGGTCGAATTGACTCTGCAGGGCTTTCAGGCTGATTTTCCGGTCTGTGATCAGGAGCAGGTGGTTGGCATTTTAACGCATTCCCGGCTGGTCCAAGCACTGACGCAGTACGGCGCAGCTATCCGTGTCAGGGAGGTAATGGATGTCGAATTTACACCGATATCCCCTGATCAACCGCTGATGGACGCCCAACGCCAGTTTGCTGAGCGCCACTCGGATGCCCTGCCCGTGATTGAAAACGGTCGTTTCCTGGGTCTGCTGACAAGCAGGGACTTGGTAGAAGTCCTGCAGCTCGCCTCGATCCCGAATGCGCTCCGGCCGGGGACGACGGAAACAAGCCTGGCCAGTGAGCAAGTGCTCTAGATAAGCTGGCAGGCAGGGCTCAAGCTGTACGATCCTCGTACGCTGATCTGGCAGTTTTCCCCGTATTAATCAGCATAGGTTGCTGCGCATAGGCAATAGTGACATACCCTTTCCCTTTCTGTTGGTAGGAGTTAAGGTTTGTTGCGCGCACCCTTGGTTGTGATACACTACGGGGGAAATTCAGCCGATGCTGGAGGGATGTATGGCCGCCGATGCCAAGCGGGTAGTTTGTATCGAGGATGAGCCAGAAATGATTGACTTGGTCCGATTAATCCTCGGCCGCAAGGGTTTTAACGTGATCGGCGCCAATGGCGGAATCGAAGGGCTCGAGACCGTGCGCAAGGAGCTTCCCGATCTAGTCCTGCTCGACCTGATGATGCCAGATATGGACGGCTGGGAAGTGTATCAGCAGATGAAGGCTGATGAAGTCCTGCGGGACATCCCCGTGGTTGTCGTTACCGCCAAAGCCCAATCGATCGATAAAGTGCTTGGTCTACACATCGCCAAGGTCGACGACTACATCACCAAGCCCTTCGGGCCCCAAGAACTGCTGGAGAGCGTCGAGAAGATCATTGGGGAGTAATTAGGGTACAATCGATCAGGGATCCTGAGGCGGCTCCGGTCGCTTATTTTTTTTCAGCAGACAGCCATGAACACAGTCTCGATCCGAAATCAATCACGAAATGCGGCGATCCTGGTCAACGCCCTCTGGTGCCAGTCCTACCTGTGCCGGCTGCGCGGTCTGACATTCCGAAGATCCTTGCCTGAAGGTGAGGGGGTGCTGCTGGTCAATCCGACTGAAGATCGGATCAGTGCCTCGATCCATATGTGGATGGTCTTCTTTCCGTTGGGGGTAGTTTGGATCGATGGCCAAGGCAGGGTAGTTGATAAGGCTGAGGCTCTCCCCTGGAGGATCTACTTCCCAAAGCACGCTGCGCGTTATATCCTCGAGGCTTCTCCGGCAATCCTTAGTCACGTTGAAATTGGTGATCAAATGGCATGGAGCGATGATCCCGAAACGTAGCTGGGTGTTGATCCTGCTGCTAACCTTTCTGCTGGTTTCCCCGCGGTCAACATTCGCGCAAGAGGGTGGCCCAATCTACATTGTGCAGGCCGGTGATACGCTTTCCAGTATCGCCCGCAGATTTGGATCCTCGCTCGATGAATTGATAAGTACAAATGGCATTAGTGATCCGTCGCGAATCTTCCCTGGCAGCGAACTCGTCATCCCGGGATTCCCGGGGGTGGAAGGCACACTGACCTTCCAATCGATCGGGCTCGGCGAATCGGTGGCTGGGATTAGTCTGGCTTCTGGAACACCCGGTGAGGCGCTTCTACGTCTAAATCGAATTGTGCGAGAAGACAGACTTTTCCCCGGGATGGCATTTATTATGCCGGTTTCGGCGGATGTGGATCAACCTATATCATCTTCGCGTCTCCTGCTTGCACACTCAGGTGAAACCACGCTCGAGATGGCTGCACGGGCACGATCCTCAACCTGGGCTCTGAATTCGAAGGCAAAAGCCCCGCCTCGACTTTGGGTCATTCCCGGTTCGGTATATTCACTTCCGACTCAGGCTGTCCAGGGCTCGACCGTTAGCTTCCCGGCTGAGATCGAGCAGTTGGATGTCAATCCCTACCCTCTCGTTCAAGGTCATACCCTTCAATTTGGTCTCTTCCTTCAATCCGGATTGCACCCCGCTGGTTCGCTTGGTCCGTATACGCTCTCGTTCTTCTCAGATCCAACTGGGCACTGGATCTGCCTGCAGGGAATTCATGCGCTTACCGAGCCGGGGTTGTATGATTTCGAACTCGCGATCCTTGACGACGAAACCGGTCTGCCCATCTATCGGACGCTCCAACCGCTGCAGATCGTGTCGGGTAATTACGGATTTCAGGTTTTGAATGGAGTACCACCGGAAACCATCGACCCAGCTGTAACCGGGCCGGAGGACGAGTTGATCGGGGGCCTCATGCAGAGCGCGACCCCAGATAGGTTGTGGGAGAGTGCGTTTGAGTACCCATCACGTTATTACACTGCCGAATTCATCTCGGTTTTTGGAACCAGGCGGAGTTACAACAACGGTGGCTTGTTGTACTATCACACCGGGCTCGATTTCTACGGTCAGGATGTCCCGATTTACGCGCCGGCTGATGGCAGGGTTGTCTTCGCCGGTCCATTAACGGTGCGGGGGAATGCCACCTACCTCGATCATGGCTGGGGCGTCTATTCTGGCTACCTTCACCAATCGGAGATCAACGTTTCGGTGGGCGACCTGGTCGAGAAGGGTCAGGTTATCGGCAAGGTCGGGGCGACAGGTCGTGTTACCGGTCCACATCTCCATTGGGAGATCTGGGTTGGGGGAGTTCCTATCGAGCCCCTAGACTGGGTCAGCCCCGGTTACCCACTTTCAGTCGACCGTGTGCATCAACCCTGAACGGGATGCTCCTGGAGCAGTATTAGAGCCGCCCTCTGCTTCATTCTCAACCGTCGTCATCCTCGGGCAAATCGTCCTCTAATGATCCATCGTAATACTTTTGAAGCAGAGCTCTTGCTTCACCGAGTTGGTGCTCGCGGACGAAGACCTCCACCTCCGCCATCGGTCCGACGCCCAGCCCGTAGATCGCGGCGGTCGATTCCTGGCTGAGTTGGACCTCAATCTCCTGGGCCTCCAACATGCCGCGGATGATTTCTGCTTCCAGACGGCCCTGCACTGTGTCAAGACTTACCCATTGCCCCACCATCGCCTCTGCCTCCTACGCTTATAGTATAATTGTCGAAGAAAACCCCCGAGAATGGTAGCTGTAAAATCCATGGTAATTGCTCAACCATCAACACTTGAATCTTACTGGACCTCTTTCGAAGTTGGCAACGAAGACGTTGACTTCATTATCAACCTGCTGCTCGAGCGGGAAGTCCCTCTTACATCCATAGAGATGGCCTATGCGTTGGTCGGGCTCAGATTGGAGAGGTTGGCCCACGAAGCTGAATCGGCCAAGGCACCTGAGCATCGCGTCTATCTTCCGGGTGAGAGCTACGAGGTCGGGGAGCTGCTCAGTTTTCCAGCATTGGGAAACCGCACCGGATCCGTGAAAGAGATACGCCCCGGCCAAAATCCAGATCTAGGCCCCTTCGATGTAATCACTGTCGAATTCAACGGGGGAGCTGAGACTCACCAGTTCGCGGCCGGCTACGAGGATCACATCCTGAATCACCCTCCCGATCTTGAGGCCGAGGGTGAAGAGCTCGATAACCCTGAGGCGGTAATGGCTGAGTTCGGGGCGATGATCGCCGGACGCCTTGAAGCCCGGCTGGAGGACAATCAGGATATCGTACGCATCGCAGGGAAATGGTTCCCGCGCGCACTCGTCGCCGACATTAACGAAGGCCATCTGAACATTGCTGAGGCAGTACTTGATGTATCCAACGGAGGTCCTCTTCCCACACGTGAACTCCTCCAACACCTTGAACTACCTTCGACGCTATCCCCGCAATTGGCCGAGTTCTCTCTCGATTACGCTCTGCAAGAGGACGAACGCTTCGACGAGGTCGGTCCAGCTGGTCAGGTTCTGTGGTTTTTACAACGCGGGGAACCACCTGAGGTGCTCTTTGTTCCCCCGCGTCTTGAAGCGCAAGTGGGGCCCATTAATCGTGAAGCGTTCAGCCCGGAGCTGCTTCAGCTTGAGGCGCAGCTCGATGATGAACTAACCTCAGGTGGGGACCCGGTCGAGCCCGCGGATGACGTAACGATTGCACTGCTCTTTCCCCATTGGAGAGTTGGTGCACTGCCGTTGTCAAAACGCCTGGTCGGCATGTTCCCAACCGCATACGAGACTCCACGCATCCGCTTCGTCCTTGTTGATGGTCACAGCGGTGAGAAATTCCCTGGTTGGGTCGTACGCAATGAGGGCTATGTCTTTGGTTTATGGGATTGGTACAAGCAGTACGAAGTCCCGGCCGGTGGCCTGGTTCGGGTGCGGAAGGGTGAAGAGCCGGGGGAGGTCATCGTTGAGACCAAGGACCGCCGCATGCGGAATGATTGGATCCGCACCGTGACACTCGAAAATGATGGCCAGATTGGTTTCACTATGCTGAAACAACCTGTGGGGACTGCCTATGACGACCTGATGGTGATCGGGATCATCAATCCACAGGCCATCGATGAAGCCTGGGCGAAGAATACACGCAACCGGATGCCGCTCGAGAAGACAGTGGTGCACATGTTCCGCGAGCTTGCCAAGCTCACACCGCAGAGTGCTGTGCACGCCCAGACGTTATACGCCGCCGTGAACGTTGTGCAGCGTCAACCCCCCGCAGCGGTTTTTACCGAGCTTCTATCCCAGCGATATTACGCTCATGTCGGGGATCTCTACTGGCGCTTCGACTCGGCAGCCTGGGAGTCGGCATGACCCCCGCGAAGACGCCACCCTCGCGATTGTTCGTCCGCCCGACGCTGGACACACGCTTTCATATCGATTTTGATTGGTGGGAGCGGGCCGACCGAGATCTCGGTGTTTACTTACGCAGCCACCTGTGCGAGCAGCACCAACAAGCTTTCGCCTCACTTGAGGCAGATGCCCTCGTTGACAGCGTTAACCCTGAGACGGCTGAGGTTACACGCGTCCTCGGTATCCAACACACCCTGGTATCCCACTGTGCGAAGCAGCCGGAATACCTCACCCCGCAAACAACGCTGGTTAATGCCATCTTCCGGGTTTTTCTCGCAAACGGGAATAAACCGTTGACCCCAGCCGAGCTCGGTGCTCAACTGGAACGTTCCGGGCAGATGATCTTACGCACGCTCTCTGGCGGGCGGGTATACAAGGGCATCCGCCCGGTCCACGAAGATTGATCCGCTCTCCCCTTTCCACTACAATGTACACACGCCCCTGTAGCTCAATGGATAGAGCACCGGACTTCTAATTCGGTTGTTGCAGGTTCGAATCCTGCCAGGGGCGCCTACAAATCCCGCTTGCCCCGACTGCTCTTGAACAATTCCCGATCGCTCGGTCTGTCGTTGAGAACTGCCGGGCGATGTCCTCGATTGATCATGCCCTTAGAGAGAGATGTGTGATTATTTGGTCACCTTCCCATACTCTTTCCCCCGATCTCACATCTACTCTATCGGGCTTTTACACGTCTTTGTGTGACCGTTTCGTGATTTCAGCGTTAGTCATATATTAGGGAAGAGAACCCCATTGAACAATGGGTAGACCTGTTGTATCTATCATAAGAGATTTACAAACGAGTGTAAACATCGCACATAAAGATCGATGAGATTACATCCCTACCCAGACAGTCGCCTCGGGACGTAATCAGGAGGTCTAAAAATGAACAACCATGACCATGCCATCATAACAGAGAGTGGACGCGAGATCCGAATCCTTGAGGCAGGCAAGCGAGATGGGGTACCTATCATCGTGCATAGTGGAACGCCAGGCTCTAGACTCCTGAATCCTAAATGGATTGAGGATGCGGAGTCGCGTGGCATTCGGCTGATCGGCTATGACCGACCCGGTTACGGAGGTTCAACGGCATATCCTGACCGTAATGTGGCCAGTGCCGCTGAAGATCTTTCCAGGATCGCATCTGCACTTCATCTGGACCGGCTCGCTGTATGGGGTCATTCCGGAGGAGGACCGCACGCGCTCGCTTGTGCAGCCCTTCAGCCGGATCTGGTTTTTGCAGCGGCCTCACTGGCTTCGCCGGCGCCTTACCATACTGATGAACTTGACTG
>Ga0315534_1001232_pt1 | contig 17743 bp, 18 predicted proteins | sample SalMarSW160240MG_FD_203094 | JGI IMG/M metagenome (GOLD analysis project Ga0315534, IMG submission 203094) | Salt marsh sediment microbial communities from the Plum Island Ecosystem LTER, Massachusetts, United States - Salt Marsh Sediment SW1602-40 ... | reverse complement strand
CCGTCGCCATCTCCATGCGTGCCATAACGACTCCCCCTCTTACTTTGCTTGTCGTCGTAAGACGTTTTTCCAACCATCCACGCGCTAACCATGAGCGAAGAGTTTCAACAACTCCTCAATTCGTATGCTTAATGCTAAGCAAGCAAATCTAAATGGCCGGTAATATTGGTTTACGGTGCGGGCAATAGGAGGGCTGTTGCGTTAAGCTTTCGCTCCGGCAACCAGTTCTTCACCAGTCGCGGTGACCCGCCGGTAACCAACGTCGCGTTTTGAAGAAGATTAAGATTTGCGCTCTGGCGCTCGATCAGGAGCGGCAAGCATGATTGCACCTCACGCCAGCAATATCGTCGATCCCGTCGTGAGCCGTGCTTCTAGGTCGCTTTGGGCCTGAGCCGCGTCAGCCAATGGATAGGTTTGGTTGATCGCGATCTTGACCGTTCCATTGCCGATCACATCGAACAGATCGTTCGCCGTCGCCACGAGATCCTTTCGCGTCTCGATGTAATTGGCGAGCGACGGCCGCGTGGCGAACAGCGAGCCTTTCTGCGAAAGGAGCGTGATGTTGAACGGCGGCACCGGACCGGAGGCCTGTCCAAAACTGACCCACATGCCGAGCGGCTTTAGGCAGTCGAGCGAGGCTGGAAACGTGTCTTTGCCGATCGAGTCGTAGACGACGTCGACGCCTTTGCCTTTGGTGTATTCCTTGACCTTGGCGACGACATCCTCCTCGCGCACATTGATGACATGGGCGCAGCCATGGCCGCGGGCGATGAGTGCCTTGCCTGCCGAGCCGACCGTTCCAATCACCGTGGCACCGAGCGACGCGGCCCATTGGCAGGCGATGAGGCCGACACCGCCGGCGGCGGCATGGAACAGAAGCGTGGTGCCGCGGCCGACCCTGTAAGTCCGGCGCAGGAGATATTGCGCCGTCATGCCCTTGAGCATGATGGCTGCCGCGGTCCGGTCGGTGATCTCGTTGGGAATCTTGACCACTCGGTCGGCAGCGATCAGACGCTCCTCGGAATAGGCGCCGACTTGTCCGGCATAGGCCACCCGGCGGCCGATTTTCAGATCTCTCACCCCCTCGCCGAGCTCGGTCACGACACCGGCTGCTTCCATGCCAGGGATGAACGGAAGCGAGGGCTGCGGATAAAGACCCGTGCGCATATAAATGTCGATGAAGTTGAGGCCGACCGCCGTTTGTTTGAGCTTGACCTCACCCGGCCCCGGGGGCCCGATGTCAACCTTTTGCCATTTCAGGACTTTTGGCCCGCCATATTCATGAATGCGGATCGCGTGACTCATTCGAGCCCAAGCTTTTTCTTCACGAGCTCGTTCACGGCCTGAGGGCTTGCCTTGCCGCCGGTCGCCTTCATCACCTGTCCAACAAACCAGCCGGCCAGCGCCGATTTTTCTTTCGCTTTTTCGGCCTTATCGGGATTGGCGGCGATGACTTCGGTGACGGCCTGTTCGATCGCGCCCACATCGGTGACTTGTGTCAGCCCGCGCGCCTCGACGATTGCGGCCGGATCGCCGCCTTCGGTCCAGACGATGTCGAACACATCCTTGGCGATCTTGCCGGAAATGGTTCCAGCCTTGATGAGATCAAGAATGCTTCCGAGTTGCTCCGAGGTCACCGGGCTGTCGATGATGGCGCGCCCTTCTTTGTTGAGACGCCCGAACAGCTCGTTATTCACCCAGTTGGCCGCCTGTTTGGCATCGCGGTTTTTGGCAACCGCCTCAAAATAATCCGCCGACTCCTTCTCGCCGATCAGCACATCGGCATCGTAAGGGCTGAGCCCATACGCAGCGATGAAGCGCGCGCGTTTCTCGTCCGGAAGCTCGGGAAGGTCCTGCGCGAGGCTATCGACGTAGTCTTGCGTCAGTTCGAGCGGAAGCAGGTCGGGGTCCGGGAAATAGCGATAATCGTGCGCTTCCTCCTTGGAGCGCATCGAGCGTGTCTCGCCGGTCTTGGCATCGAACAGCCGCGTTTCCTGATCGATGACACCACCCTCTTCCAGAACATCGATCTGACGCCTGGCCTCATGCTCGATCGCCTGCCCGATGAAGCGGATTGAGTTGACGTTCTTGATCTCGCAGCGGGTGCCGAAGGGCTCGCCGGGGCGCCGCACCGAGACGTTGACGTCGGCGCGAAGCGAGCCTTGCTCCATGTTGCCGTCGCAGGTGCCTAGATAGCGCAGGATGGTCCGGAGCTTGCCGACATAGGCTTTGGCCTGGTCGGACGAGCGAAGGTCCGGCTTCGACACAATCTCCATCAAGGCGACACCCGAACGGTTGAGATCGACATAGGAATATTTCGGGTGCTGGTCATGCAGGCTCTTGCCTGCATCCTGCTCCAAATGCAGGCGTTCGATGCCCACGGTTACCCGTTCGCCGTTCAGAAGATCGACGATCACTTCGCCCTCACCGACAATGGGGCTCTTATACTGGCTGATCTGATAACCTTGCGGCAGATCGGGATAGAAGTAGTTCTTGCGGTCGAATACCGAGGTCAGATTGATTTTCGCCTTGAGCCCAAGTCCGGTGCGGATCGCTTGGGCAATGCAGCCCTCGTTGATCACCGGCAGCATGCCGGGCATGGCGGCGTCCACCAGGCTGACATGGGAATTGGGCTCGCCGCCGAATTCCGTCGAAGCGCCGGAAAACAGCTTGGCGTTGGAGGTGACTTGCGCATGCACCTCCATGCCGATTACGACCTCCCACGGGCCGGTCGTGCCTTCGATCAGATTCGATTTGTCAGCCTTTTGATCCATCGCCGCCGTGATAACTACTTCTTGGCATCGAGCTGCTGGCGGAGCCTCTCCTCCTCGTACTGGATGAACCAGCCGATCATCTGCCGCCATAGCGCCTCGGCAAGTTCCGGCGGCAAGCCTTTTTCGGTCGCCCGGACCTTCACCCGATCGATTACCTGTTGAACCCGCCAGGGCACCCGCGCGTCGGCCGGTGAGTTTTTAAGCTGCCAGGCCCGCTCGACATAGGTGAAGCGCTCGCCGATACAATCCACCATGGCGGCGTCGAGACGGTCAATCTCGGCCCTCACCTCTTCCATCGAGTTGCAGTCTTTTGCCGGTCGCGGCGCCATAGTGAAAAATCCTCAAACTGAATTTGCGTTTACGCGGCTTTGCTCCACCAGTCATCCGGTTTGGCGAGCGGTCCGGCGGCCTCTTCGATCACGCGGGCCGCGCGGAACAGCGTCTCCTCGTCGAAAGCCTTGCCGATCAACTGAAGTCCCAGCGGCGTGCCTTCGGAGGAGAGCCCGGCGGGGACACTCATGCCCGGCAGGCCTGCCATATTCACGGTGACAGTGAAAATGTCGTTGAGATACATCTCCAGCGGATCGCCCGATTTTTCGCCGAGCGCGAATGCCGGCGCCGGCGTGGTCGGCGTCAGGATTGCGTCGACCGTCTCGAATGCCGCATCGAAATCGCGCTTGATCAAAGTCCGGACTTTCTGCGCCTTGAGATAATAAGCGTCGTAATAGCCTGCCGAGAGCACATAAGTTCCGATCAGAACGCGGCGTTTGACTTCGGGGCCGAATCCGGCGGCGCGCGTATTCTCATACATCGCGGTCACGTCGGCCCCCTTCTCCCTTAGGCCGTAACGAACGCCGTCATAGCGGGCAAGGTTCGAAGAGGCTTCGGCCGGCGCCACGATATAATAAGAGGGCAGCGCATATTTCGTATACGGCAGGCTCACCTCTTTGATCTTGGCGCCCGCCGCTTTCAACCATTCCACGCCCTTTTGCCATAGCGCTTCGATCTCGGGCGCCATGCCGGGCACGCGATACTCTTTGGGGATGCCAATGGTGAGCCCCTTCACGCCCAAATCGATCGCCGCTTCGTAATCGGGCACCGGGAGATCGGCGCTTGTGGTGTCTTGCGGATCGTGACTTGCCATGACGCGCAACAGAATGGCGGCGTCGCGAACGGTGCGGGCAATCGGCCCGGCTTGGTCGAGCGAGGACGCAAACGCGACAATCCCCCAGCGCGAGCAGCGGCCGTAAGTCGGCTTAACGCCCACGGTTCCAGTAATGGCAGCGGGCTGACGGATGGATCCGCCAGTGTCGGTGGCTGTCGCGCCCATGCACAGCCGCGCCGCAACCGCGGCTGACGACCCGCCTGATGAACCGCCGGGGACGAGCTTGGCGTTCGATCCCTCGCGGCGCCAAGGATTGATGGCGGGACCGTAATAGCTGGTCTCGTTCGACGAGCCCATGGCGAACTCGTCATTGTTGAGCTTGCCGAGCATCACCGCCCCTTGCGCCCAGAGATTGGCGGTCACCGTCGATTCATAGGTGGGCGTAAAGCCTTCGAGAATGTGCGAACAGGCGGTGGTGCGGACATCGCGCGTACAGAACAGATCCTTGATGCCGAGCGGTATGCCTTCAAGTGCGCCGGCCTCTCCCGTCTTGAGACGCGCATCGCTTTCTTCTGCCATCTCGAGCGCCCGCTCCGGCGTCGGCAGCACGTAGACGTTGAGCGCCTCGTTGGCCGCTTCGATCGCCTCGATATGCGCTTGCGTCAGTTCGTGCGACGAGAACGCCTTGTCGTGCAAGCCTTGCCGCGCTTCGGCGATGCTCAGTTCAGTGAGTTCGGCCACAGTTTTCCTGCTTCACCTTTCACAACAAACTCGCCTCCTTGCGGCGAGCTTAACTGCCCCGCCGCCAACCCTTGTCGAGAGCGTTCTATTCAACGACCTTGGGCACGACGAAGTAGCCGTCGTCGACCTGGGGTGCGTTCTTCAAGATGTCGGCGGCACAGAACCCGGCGGTCACTTCGTCCCTGCGCATCTTAATTTTCATGTCTTCGACCCGCGTCATTGGCTCGACATTGCTGGTATCGACTTCATCGAGCTGGGCGACCCAATCGAGAATATTGGACAGCTCCTTCTCGAGCGTGCCCTCCTCCTGCTCGCTAATGGCAAGGCGGGCAAGACGGGCGATGCGGCGGACGGTGGCGCGGTCGACGGACATAGGGCGAAAGAGGCGGTTGGTTTCCTTGGAGGCTCGTCTAGCACCGCGCCGCGCGGGCGGCAACTTGGGCCCGAGTTAAGCCTCGAACGGCACGCCGACCTTGGGCACCAGCACGTCATCTGAGCCCAGTTCGGCGATGAATTGGTCGGGGGTCTGGTCGAGCACCGGAAAGGTCCCGTAATGGCAGGGGACGATCAGTTCGAATTGGAAGAACCGCTTGCAGGCCAGTGCGGCGGTCCTGGCGCCCATAGTATAGCGGTCCCCGATCGGCACGAAGCCGATCGCCGGCTCATAAATTTCGCCAATTAGCCCCATATCGGTGAAGATATCGGTATCGCCCATGTGATAGATGGACCGGCCGCCGCTCGGCGCGACGATGAGCCCGCAACAGGCGCCGAGATAGACAGGTCGCCCATCGACGATGTTCGAGGCGGAATGCCAAGCCGGGACGAAGGTCAGGTCGAAATCGTCATGATAGAGCGTGCCGCCGGTGTTACCGGGATCGATTTTCTCCACGCCATGGCCGGCGAGATAGGTCGCGAGCTCATGCACGGCGAGAAGCTGGGCGTCCGTTTCCTTGCAGATGCGCACCGTATCGCCGGCATGATCCTCGTGCCCATGGGTCAGCGCCACATGCGTGGTTCCTCCGATCACCTCATGCAGGGGGATATTGGCCTTTTCGAAGGTGGCATTGCCGGTCAAAAACGGATCGATCAGGATGCTGCTCGAGCCGGTATCGATCCGAAAGCAGGAATGGCCAAACCAAGTAATCTGCATGCTTGTTATCCTCTGACGTGCCTGTCGTGACTGTAGCACCTCTGATCGAAATCGAAGACCTGCCGGAGCGGCTGGCCCCCGAGGCCCGGCTGCTTGGTCTTGATGTCGGCACCAAGACCATCGGCATGGCGTTGTCGGACGTCAGCCGTTCGATTGCAACGCCCTACCATACGCTGCGCCGGACCAAGTTCACCGGTGATGCGCTGGAAATTGCCGCGGCAATCGAGGACAACGGGGTGGGCGCGGTGGTGATCGGCCTTCCCATCAATCTCGACGGCTCGGAGGGGCCGCGCGCTCAATCGACGCGCGCTTTCGCTCGCAACCTCGCCTCCCGCATCGAAGTGCCGATTCTCCTCTGGGACGAGCGGTTCTCCACCGCGGCCGTCGAACGGCATCTGATCGAGGCTGGCGCCTCCCGCAAACGTCGGGCCGAGGTCGTCGACCGCATGGCGGCCGCCTATATCTTGCAAGGTGCGCTCGACCGGCTTAGCCGCCTGACAGCCTAGATTGCCAGTGCTCACTCGAGCAGCAGGTAATGCGCCGGATTAGCCGGGCATTGGCCCAACAGACCGACGCCGCAGATCAGCAGCGTCGAGACGGCGTTGCCCAGCGCCAGCAGGAAGAAGGTGATCAGCGCCGTGAGCGGCAAGACGTCGAGGCGTTTGGACCAAGGTTCAGGATTCTCGAATTGCCGGTCGTCGAACAGAAGAATGGCACTCCACACGATCGTCAACGCGAAGCCGATAAGCGCCCAAGTATAAAGATGGAGTCCGAAAATCGCGTTGCCGTATGAACCGGTGCCAGGGACGATGTGAAGGAGAATCTGCCGTATCGAAATCGACGCCCCTACCGAAGCGCCCAAGATCGTCATGCCGTAATGGCTCGGCCGCGGACCAAACATCAGATTGAGCGCAATGCCGACGCCTGCGGCAGTAAAGCCAGCCCGTTGCAGAATGCACAAGGGACACGGCAGATCGCGGAACCAGAGCTGATCGACGAAGGCGATCGAAAGCGCTGTTACGATGGCGATCAACCCAAGCGCATTGAGCAGTCTCGACAGTTCGGCCGGCACCTTCGTTTCCCTTAATTCAAAGCGAGATGCTCAGCACCTCGGTCACGTGGATACGGAAGAGTACGAGCATCACCAAGACACCCGCGACCCAAAGTCCTATCGCCACGCCACGCTGTCTCAGCCACGCGGCACCGAGCGCACAGGCAAAAATAATGAAAGGCAAGCTCATCATGATGCGGCTCCGCCAAAAGAACGATAACGGCGCGCCATCAGGCCAGGCAGCAGCGCCGTCTTGATTCGATTTAAGATCAAGACCGAGACTTATTGAAATTCCACGGACTGGCAAGCGCCAATGGCGTTGGGCCTTGCAGTCAAAACCTTTCCGACTGACACCGTTAAGAACAACCTAACCGCCACGTGGAGAACCTCCGGCTTGAGCTCTTGTGCTGCAACGCGTGCTGGGTCTATACAGTCTCCTTTGATGACCTCTGCGGCGCCAGCCTCGAACGCCACGTTCCCTCACCGCCATCTTCTTGGAATCGAAGGGCTTTCGCCCGCGGAGATCATGGCGCTCCTCGACCTTTCAGAGGAGGCCGCTGAGCTCAGCCGGCAAATCGACAAAAAACGCGATGACCTCCGCGGCCGGACGCTGATCAATCTCTTCTTCGAGGCCTCGACCAGAACCCAGAGCTCTTTCGAGCTGGCCGGAAAGCGGCTCGGCGCCGACGTGATGAACATGTCGGTCGACACATCGTCGGTCAAAAAGGGCGAAACGCTGATCGATACGGCGGTCACGCTGAATGCGATGCGTCCCGACCTTCTCGTCGTGCGCCACCATTCGGCCGGCGCGGTGGAACTGTTGTCGCAGAAGGTCGACTGCTCGGTGATCAATGCCGGCGACGGCAGCCATGAGCATCCGACCCAGGCTTTGCTCGACGCCCTCACCATCCGCCGTCATAAGGGACATATCGACGGGCTTATCGTCGCGATCTGCGGCGACATTCTACATTCGCGAGTTGCCCGCTCCAATATTCTCCTGCTCAACGCACTCGGCGCCAGGGTCCGTGTCGTGGCGCCATCCACTCTGCTTGCGTCCGGTATCGAGCGGCTCGGCGTGGAAGTCTACACGTCGATGCTTGAGGGTCTGGCCGATGCCGATATTGTCATGATGCTGAGGCTTCAGCGCGAGCGCATGATTTCGAGCCTGATCCCAAGCCAGCGCGAGTACTTCCACTTTTTCGGTCTTGACTTCGAGAAGCTCGCCCGGGCCAAGCCGGATGCGCTAGTGATGCATCCGGGACCGATGAACCGGGGCGTAGAGATCGACTCAAACGTTGCCGACGACACGCGCAGTGTCATTCGGGAGCAGGTGGAGATGGGAGTCGCTGTCCGCATGGCGGTGCTCCAGGCCCTCGCCCGCCATCTGCCGAACCGATAGGGCGACGCCAATGCATGAACCAGACCAGCATCGCCCTCCCCGCGCCATAGCCTTCGTCAATGCGCGGCTCCTGGACCCGTCATCCCGCCTCGATCAACGTGGCGGGGTTCTGGTCAAGGACGGCCTCATCGCCGATCTCGGGCCGCACATTGAAACGGGCGCTGGCAACGATGCGATGCTCATCGATTGCCGCGGTCAGGTTCTGGCGCCGGGTCTGATCGATATGGCGGTTCTGACCGGTGAGCCTGGACACGAGCACCGCGAGACCTTGGCCACGGCCAGCCGCGCCGCGGCGGCCGGGGGCGTCACCACGATCGTCTGCATGCCGGATACAGACCCCGTGATCGACGATGCCGCTCTTGTGGATTTCATCTTAAGACGCGCGCGCGACACGGCGCTCGTCAACGTGCATCCCATGGGCGCTACGACCAAAGGCCTGCTTGGCGAGGAGATGACCGAGATCGGGCTCCTCAGGGAAGCGGGGGCGGTCGCGCTGACCAACGGCAAGACCAGCATCGCCAATGCCAAGGTCATGCGAAACGTACTGGCCTATGCCAAAGACTTCGGCGCCCTCATCGTTCATCACCTCGAGGATCCTTCGCTGGCCAAGGATGGCGTTATGAACGAGGGCGAAGTCGCCACCAGACTTGGCTTGCGCGGCATTCCCGCTGCCGCCGAGACGATTGTGCTTGAGCGGGATATCCGGCTGGTCGAACTCACCGGCGGCCGCTATCACGCCGGTCAGATTTCGAGCCGAGCCTCCCTCGATGTTATCCGCACGGCCAAGCTGATGGGGCTCCCGGTCACCTGCGGCGTGTCGATCAACCACCTTACGCTCAACGAGAATGACATCGGTTCTTACCGCACGTTCTTCAAAATGAAACCGCCGCTCAGGTCCGAGGAAGACCGCCGCGCCATGGTCGAGGGGCTGGCGGCCGGCGATATCGATGTCATTGTGTCGGCTCACGACCCGCGCGGCGCGGAAGGCAAGCGGCGCCCATTTGCCGAGGCTGCCGATGGCGCGGTGGGTTTGGAGACTTTGCTTGGCGCGGCCCTTCGCCTCTATCACAATGGAGACGTCGAGCTCTCCCAGTTGCTGCGCGCGGTGACTGTAAATCCGGCGCAACTGCTCGGGCTTGAGGGGGGGCGGCTTGCGAAAGGTGCCCCGGCCGACCTTATCCTGATCGATCTCGACACGCCTTGGGTGGTCGCGCCCGAACGTTTGCGCTCGAAATCCAAGAATACGGCTTTCGACGGCGAACAATTGCAGGGCCGCGTCCTCGTCACCGTCGTTGCCGGACGCGTCGTCTATAACTACGCTGACGACCCGGGCTCATAGCTTCCGCCTTTCTGGATGGTGAACGATGTCTTCCGGCGATTGGAGTGGCGTCTACTATTATCTTTTGTTTTTCGCCGGCGGCTATCTCCTGGGTTCGATCCCCTTCGGCTTCATCCTGACGAGGATCGTCGGCCTTGGCGACGTGCGCCGGATCGGTTCCGGCAATATCGGGGCCACCAATGTCCTGCGCACGGGCAATAAGAAAATTGCCGCCCTCACCCTCATTCTAGATGCGGCCAAAGGGACCGCGGCCGTGCTTCTGGGCGCGGTTTGGAGCGAAGGCGCGGCGATGGCCGCAGCCCTCGGCGCTTTTGTCGGACACTTATTTCCGGTCTGGCTCAACTTTCGCGGCGGCAAGGGGGTCGCCACCTATCTCGGCATCCTGCTCGGCCTATCCTGGCCCGCGGCTGCTTCCTTCGCTGTCGCCTGGCTTCTTGTCGCCTTCGTCACACGCTATTCGTCGCTTGCGGCGCTGGCCGCAAGTGCCGTGAGCGTCATTACGTTGGCGGTCATGACACAGTGGCCCGTTGCCGCCCTGTCCTCACTGCTTGCCGCTCTGCTCTTCATCCGCCACGCCGGAAATATCGGCCGCCTGCTAAGAGGCGAGGAAGCACGCATTGGCCAAACGCACTGATAAGGCCGCCGCTTCGACACGCGCCGTCTTGCGGCTGAGCCGCGATCAACGCCTCGCTTGGCTGAGACTCATCCGAAGCGAGAATGTGGGCCCCGCCACCTTTCGGGCGCTGGTCAATGAATTCGGCGGCGCCGAAGCGGCGATCGACGCCTTGCCGAGCTTATCCCGGCGTGGCGGCAGAACGCACGACATTCAATTATGCAGCGAGACCGAAGCCGAGGCGGAACTTGCGCGCGCCGAGGATTTGGGCGCCGATCTTGTCGCTGTCGGCGAGCCCGGCTATCCGCCCGCACTCGCTCATGTCGATGCACCGCCGCCCCTGCTCTACATCAAGGGCCGCGCGGATCTGGCGGAGATTCCCATTGTTGCCATTGTCGGCGCCCGCAACGGTTCCGCCGCCGGCCAGAAATTTACCCGCCAGCTCGCAAGCGAGTTGGGCTCGGAAGGTTTCGTTATCGCCTCGGGGCTAGCGCGCGGCATCGACACCGCAGCACATCGTGCCGCGCTTGAGCAAGGAACCATTGCCGTGGTCGCCGGCGGCATCGATATCGTCTATCCGCCAGAGAATGAGGAACTGCAGCACGCGATTGGCGAAAGCGGCCTCCTCATCAGCGAACGGTCTCCGGGGTTCTCACCCAGAGGACAGGACTTTCCCCGCCGTAACCGGCTGATCTCGGGTATCTCGCTCGGCGTGGTGGTGGTCGAGGCGGCCGAACGTTCAGGCTCGCTCATTACCGCACGCCTTGCCGGTGAACAGGGTAGAGAAGTCTTTGCCGTCCCCGGCAGCCCGCTCGATCCGCGGTCGGCCGGCACAAATAATCTGCTCAAGCAGGGCGCCAGCCTTGTCACCTGCACCGGCGATATCATCGAGGTGCTCGCGCCCATCTTGGGCCGGCCGCCTCCCGCGCCGGCTGGTCTTGCTGCGGCCGACGAGCACGTTGCTCCGGCGCCCCTTCCTGACATCCTCCAGACCGAGCGGAAATTGATCATCGGAGCGCTTGGCCCAAGTCCGGTCGATATCGACGAAGTGATCCGGATGACCGGCGTTGCCACCAGGAAGGTCCATATCGTCCTGCTGGAGCTTGACCTCGCGGGACGGCTGGAGCGTCACGGGCAGCAGCTTGTCTCGCAGAGGCTGTGATTTGGTCGGCCTTTAGTCCCGCTGCATCTTCTCAAGCCTGGCCTCTTCCAACGCCATTTTGATCAGATAGGCGAGAAAAGGCATTCGAGCCTCGCTTGCGACCTGCGTTAAACCCTCGAGAATCGAGGCGATATATTCGGCGGCCTCTTTTTGCGACAATGGCCCTTCGGGAGGGCTGGCGCCCCCTGCGGGAGGCCCGTCTCCCGTGCTTGACATGTATCCTGCCTTATTTTCGCGCCGTTTGGCGTTCATCCCGTGAGGAAACGTTGATTCTATGGGGTTTTTGGCCCCTTTGAGCAGTCCGTCAGAGTAAGATCTTGTAGTTGCTGTAGTTAGTCTATACTCGTATAAGTTGTCAATTGGCTTCCATCGATTTGACAGTCGCGTTCCGAGGCACCATTTTCCGGCGAACAAAGGGTGACATCAGCCCTCTCGCCCTGAGCCCGGCGCAATTTGCGCGGCTAGGAACGTCTTAATGAACATCGTCATCGTAGAATCGCCAGCCAAGGCAAAGACGGTCAACAAGTATCTGGGGCCCGGTTATCGGGTGCTGGCCTCGTACGGCCACGTTCGCGACCTCCCCTCGAAAAATGGCTCGGTCCTGCCCGACAACGACTTCGAGATGCATTGGGACGTCGATCCCAAGGCAGCGAAGCGGCTGGATGAGATCGCCAGGGCGGTAGAAGGGGCAAGCAAGCTGATCCTGGCGACCGACCCCGACCGCGAGGGCGAAGCCATCTCCTGGCATGTGCTCCAGGTGCTCGATCGCAAGAAGGCCTTGACCGGGATACCGGTTGAGCGCGTCGTCTTTAATGCCGTGACCAAGGAGGCCGTGCTCGACGCCATGCGCCACCCGCGCGCGATCGACCGGCCGTTGGTCAATGCCTATCTTGCGCGCCGCGCGCTCGACTATCTTGTGGGCTTCACGCTGTCGCCGGTGCTGTGGCGGAAACTGCCGGGCGCCCGCTCGGCCGGCCGGGTTCAATCGGTGGCGCTCAGGCTCGTCTGCGACCGCGAGCTCGAGATTGAGCGGTTCAAGGCGCAGGAATATTGGTCGATCCTGGCCGAGCTCGCCACGGGCAAGAATGAGACTTTCCAAGCGCGGCTCGTCTCGGCGGATGGCAAGAAGCTCGAAAAATTCGATATTGCCGATGAGGCAGCTGCCCTTCGTCTGAAGGGGGCGCTGGAAGGCGGGCGCTTCACCGTCGCCAACATCGAAAGCAAGTCTCAGCGCCGCAATCCCGCCGCTCCGTTCACCACCTCAACGCTCCAGCAGGAGGCATCGCGGAAGCTCGGCTTCTCGCCCCGCCAAACCATGCAGCTTGCACAGCGTCTCTACGAGGGCGTCGATCTCGATGGCGACGCGGAGGGCCTCATCACCTATATGCGGACCGACGGCGTGCAGATCGTGCCCGAAGCGATTGCGACCATCCGCAAGCTGGTGACCGATCGTTATGGCAAGCGCTACATCCCCTCTTCGCCGCGCCAATACGACAGCAAGGCTAAGAACGCACAAGAAGCGCACGAAGCCATCCGGCCGACCGACTTCACCAAAGACCCCGACGCGGTTTCGCGCTTTCTCGGAGATGATGCCAGCAAGCTCTACAAGCTCATCTGGCAGCGGACCCTGGCAAGCCAGGCCGAGAGCGCGCAGATCGAGCGCACGACCGCGGAGATCGACGTCGCGGGTAAGGACGGCAAAGATTACGGCGTGAGAGCCACCGGCTCGGTCATCCGCTTCGATGGCTTCCTCAAGATCTACGAAGAAGGTGTTGACGACGCCGTCGGCGAGGACGGCGCTCTGCCCGCGCTTGAAAAGGGAGATGCGCTCGATCCCCGCAAGGTTGAGGCAAAACAGCACTTCACCGAGCCGCCGCCACGCTATAGCGAGGCGACGCTGATCAAAAAGATGGAGGAGCTCGGTATCGGCCGGCCGTCGACCTACGCCTCCACGCTCAACGTGCTCCGTGAGCGCGAATATGTCCGTATCGATAAGAAGCGGCTTATCCCGGAAGACAAGGGACGCTTGGTTACCGCGTTTCTCGAGAGCTTTTTCAGCCGCTACGTCGAGTATGACTTTACCGCCGATCTTGAGGAGAAGCTGGACCTCATCTCGGCAGGCTCGCTCGAATGGAAGGACGTGCTGCGCGATTTCTGGCGGGAGTTTATCGCCGCGGTCAACGACATTGGCGATTTGCGCATTGCCCAGGTGCTTGACGCGCTCAACGATCTCCTCGCGCCGCACATTTTCCCTGATCAAGGCAATGGCAGCGATCCGAGAGCCTGTCCGTCCTGCGCCGAGGGGCGTCTTAGCCTCAAAGTCGGCAAGTTCGGCGCCTTCATCGGCTGCTCCGACTATCCCGACTGCCGTTACACGCGCCAGCTCGCCGACACCAGCGGTGAGATGGCCGCTCTTGCCGAAGGCAAGGTACTCGGCACCGATCCCGAAACCGGCTTCGAAATCACCGTGCGGACCGGCCGCTTCGGGCCTTATGTCCAGCTCGGTGAGCAAGACGGCGATACCAAGCCCAAACGCGCCTCAATCCCCAAGGGAACCGACCCTGAGGGTGTCGATCTCAGTCACGCGCTCGCGCTGCTCTCGCTTCCCCGCGAGATCGGCCTGCATCCGGAGTCGGGCAATCCGATCGTCGCAGGCTTCGGGCGCTATGGGCCCTACATTCAGCATGACGGCAAATATGCGAGCCTGGGCAGTGCCGAAGAGGTGTTCGAGATCGGGCTCAATCGCGCCGTGACGCTTCTTGCCGAAAAGGCAAGCTCTCCGCGCGGCCGTCGCGGCCCCAACGTTATCAAGGATCTCGGTGAGCATCCTGAGCTTGGCGGCAAGCTGCAGGTCCTGAACGGCCGCTATGGCCCTTACGTGAAGCACGGCAAGATCAACGCGACGGTGCCTCGCGATCAGGAGCCCGAGCAAGTCACCGTCGAGGAAGCCGTCGCCTTGATCGCCGCTAAGAACGCCAAGGGCGGTGCCAAGAAGGCAGCACCTAAAAAGGCTGCGCCAAAGAAGGCCTCGTCCAAGAAAGCAAAACCGAAGAAGCCGGCATCGAAGAAGCCGGCCGGCGCGACGCAGGACAAGGAACCCGTCGAGGAAGCAGCGGGCTGAGCGGTACCGGTGGCAAGACCTAAGGGGGCTCCGCGCAAGAAGACGCCTGGCGGACTTCCCTCGCGGCAGGACATTCTCGATTTTCTGGCGACGGCAAACAGCAAGACCGGCAAGCGGGAGATCGCGCGCGCCTTCGGCGTTAAGGGGGCCGATCGGGCTGCGTTGAAGGATTTGCTACGCGAGATGGCCGATGACGGTCTGATTGCGGGATCGCGCCGCAAATTGACGCGACCTGGGACGTTGCCACCCGTAACCGTGATCGAAATCGCTGGGCGCGACGCTGACGGCGAGTTCGTGGCCCGGCCCGTGACGTGGAATGAGGAACAGGGGCCCGCGCCCCGTATCCTCATGGTTGAGAGCAAACGTGAGGCCGGTCCGGTCGCAGGTGTCGGCGACCGCGTGTTGGCGCGTATCACGCCTCTTCGCGCCGATGCGGACTACCCCTATCAGGCGCGAACGATAAGGCGGCTGCCGCGCACAGCACAAAACCTGCTCGGCATCTTTCGCGCTCTTCCGGGCGGCTCCGGCGTCATCGATCCAATCGACCGCAAGCAGCTCAAAGAATGGCCGGTCCCGCGGGGCGCTTTAGGTGGCGCCGAAGACGGTGAATTGGTGCGCTTCGAGATCGCGCGTGGCTCGCGGATGGGCGTGCAAGGCGCGCGCGTGGTCGAGCGCCTCGGCAATCCCGAGGCGCAACAGATGACGAGCCTGATCGCCATCCATGCCCACGGTATTCCCGATCAATTCCCTGAAGCCGCGCTGGCCGAGGCGGCGTCCGTTAAGGCGCCCGATCTCAAACGGCGGGAAGATCTGCGGCATTTGCCTCTCGTCACCATCGACCCTGAAGATGCCCGTGATCACGACGACGCCGTTTGGGCCGAGGCCGATCCCAACCCTGCCAATCGCGGCGGCTGGGTCGTGATCGTAGCCATTGCCGACGTCGCCGCTTATGTGCGGCCGGAAAGCGCGCTGGACAAGGAAGCAAGGAAGCGCGGCAACTCGGTTTATTTTCCGGACCGTGTCGTGCCGATGCTTCCCGAACGGATTTCGAACGATCTTTGCTCTCTCGTCGCGGACGAACCGCGACCCTGCCTTGCCGTGCGTATGGTGTTCGACAAGGACGGGAAGAAGCTCAATCGCCGTTTCTTCCGCGCCTTGATGCGCTCTGCCGCGAGCCTGACCTATGAGCAGGCGCAAGCCGCAATCGACGGGCGCTTAGACGAAACCACCGCGCCCCTGCTCGATACCGTGTTGCGGCCGCTCTGGGGCGCCTATGCCAGTCTAATGCTGGCGCGCACCGAACGCGGGCCGCTCGAACTCGACCTCCCGGAGCGCAAAATCCTGCTTGACGATAAGGGCAAGGTCCGCGGCGTGGCGAGCCCTCCGCGGCTCGATGCCCACCGCTTGATCGAGGAGTTCATGATTGCCGCCAATGTAGCCGCGGCCGAGACACTGGAGGCGAAGCGATCCCCGTTGATCTATCGGGTTCACGATAGCTCGTCGAAGGAGAAGCTCACTTCGCTTAGGGAATTCCTCGCAACCATCGGAATCAATCTGCCAAAAGCGGGCACGCTCAAGCCCGCTCTTTTCAATCGCGTGCTCGCCGACACACGCGCCACGCCGGTCGCCGAGCTGGTCGGTGAAGTTATTTTGCGCAGCCAAGCCCAAGCCGAATATGCGGTGGGCAATTTCGGGCATTTCGGATTGAACCTACGCCGCTACGCTCACTTCACCTCGCCGATCCGCCGTTATGCCGACCTTATCGTTCACCGGGCACTGGTGCGGGCCTTAGGAATGGGGAATGACGGCTTGACCGAGTCCGAGATCGGTGAGCTCGACCAGATCGCGGGCCAAATCTCAGAGACAGAGCGGCGGGCCATGGCGGCCGAGCGCGAAACTGCCGATCGCCTGATCGCCGCCTATCTTGCCGACCGGATCGGGGCCACGTTCCACGCACGCATCTCTGGCTTGGTCCGCACCGGCCTGTTCGTCAGGCTTATCGAGACCGGAGCGGACGGCTTCGTTCCGGCTTCGTCGATCGGCCAGGAATATTTCGTTCACGACGAAGTCAGACACGCTCTTGTCGGGGAGGATACCGGCCTCGCCTATCGTCTCGGCGATCCCGTCGAGGTCAGGCTGGTCGAGGCGATCCCAACTGCGGGCGCGCTTCGCTTCGAAATGCTAAGCGAGGGCCGCGCGATCGGCCCGCGACCCAAGGGCGCAAGCAAGCCGAGTGACAGAGGAAAGCCGCGGCGCTACAAGGGAAAGCCCCGCCGGCAAGGGCGCGGCGCCCCGCGCAAACGGCGTTAGGCACCGCCAGATTGGAATTCCACAAAGACTTCGCAATGCAGAACATGACCGAAATTTCACGCCTTGGCACCGGCCACCGGCCGCAGACGCCCCGCCCAATTCTTGGCGCCTTGATGCGTGGCGCGGCGCGCAAATGCCCGGCCTGCGGCGTGGGCGCCCTCTACCGTCGCTATCTGAAGGTCGTCGATGACTGCCCTCGTTGCGGCGAAGCGCTCCACCACCAACGCGCGGACGATGCGCCGCCCTACTTCACCATCGCCATCGTTGGCCACGTGGTGGTTGGCTTGATGCTGGCCGTGGAAGTCGCCTACCGTCCCCCGCTTTGGTTGCATGGGGCGCTATGGCTGCCGCTCGCCATAATCCTGTGCCTCGTCCTTTTGCCCTCGGTCAAGGGAACGATCGTTGCCCTGCAATGGGCGCTTTTCATGCATGGTTTCGATCCCGACGGCGACGAGGAAGCACTTTTGGCAGGGGACCTTACGGATCGTCCGGCCCACTCGCCCCGTCTTGACTTCCGGAGATGAACCGGTAGGGTCCCGGCCAAATTATCGACAGCTCTGTTGAGGATCACATGGCTAAGCCTGTCACCCAAAAGATCAAGCTCGTAAGTACAGCCGGGACGGGCTACTACTACGTGACCAAGAAGAACCCGCGCAATCAGACCGAGAAGCTCATCTTCAAGAAATACGACCCGGTCGCGCGTAAGCACGTCGAATTCAAAGAAGCCAAAATCAAGTAGAGCAAGCGTGCGGGAAGTGTAGCCCGGCTGCAAGCGAACCTTGCGACCGGTCGAAACTGTCCGTAGACTGAATTAAACCGGCCAACGTCGCGGACCGGACAGCTAAACTGTCAGTGAAACTGAAGTTTAATTAGGTGGCCGACCGAAACGCGGCGCTTACGAGGAGGCCACTCAACCGCGCTCCGGCCGGCCGAACCCTACGGACCCAGGAGATGCGGCGGACCTGAGCATTCCGCAGG
>Ga0315534_1001231_pt1 | contig 17747 bp, 13 predicted proteins | sample SalMarSW160240MG_FD_203094 | JGI IMG/M metagenome (GOLD analysis project Ga0315534, IMG submission 203094) | Salt marsh sediment microbial communities from the Plum Island Ecosystem LTER, Massachusetts, United States - Salt Marsh Sediment SW1602-40 ... | reverse complement strand
CAGCGACGGGGATGGATTGCCAGGGTTGATAGTCCACCTTGACGTGGACAATGTACTCCAGTCTGTCCCCTTTGCCCTCGTGCCCCTCATGTGCTGACCCGCCCGAAGCCGTCAAATCGTAGCTCGCGGCCTGGGCGATCATCGGTCCATGAATGGCGTAGTACACCTCCCGCGCCTGGAGCAGGGCGGCCATGTCGCTCTCATGCTGCATCAGACCCCAGTAGGGGATGATGTTCCCACCCTGAATCGCACCGCAGGCGGTCTGCAGGGTGTGCCCGGGCTGGACCACGGAGGCCAGATGGGTTCGTCCAGGCTCCAGGCTGGCATTGGAATGGTTGGGCGGCACAAAGGTGTCCAGCAGCAGCAGCCACGCCTGGAGCGGGGTGAGGGTCGTCCCAGGAATAAAATCGACGGCCATCGCCGTCAGGATCTGGACCAGGGGATGATCCGGATGCGCGGCATAGACATCGTGGTAGCGGCTGAGCAGCTCCTGCGGCCCCCCCTCGTAACCTAAGGCCTCGAGCTGCATAGCGTATTGATCGAAGGGTTCCGGGTCCCCCTGCGCCATATTCGCCAGGGCGGGCACCTCGAAGTCGTAGAGCCAGAAGGAGGCTTCCTCCTGCTCCGAACCCGGCATGATTTGATCTCCTGAGCCAGTGTAAACACCGATCCCGAGCTGCGCGAGCAACGACCACACCCCGTCTTCCGCCCGCGCTGGGTCCGTCAGCGCCACTGCCGTATCGGCGATATTCATCTTCACCCGCTCGGGATCACGTTTGCTCGGCCGGGCGCCTGGCCCAAACGGGATGTTACATCCACAGAGGAGCAAGCCAAGGACTACGGATATTACCCATTGGCATCGACGATCCTTCACAGCACACCCCCGCGGAGAATCAGGTTCCCACCAAATTAAGAGTTCGACTGCTCGATGGTGGGGACTATTTCTGCGTGATCCCAAATCAATTTACTACAGGTGATCAAAATAAGCAGGCGAATAGGTGACCTGAAAAATTGTGTAGTTACTTCCTAGATCGGTCACACCGCTTGGCAGTGGAGCTTATGGATGAGGATACTTTTTGAGAATTATCGAAAACAACCTTTCTTGGGCTCTAAGAAATAGTCTCGATAGATCAGCGAGTTTCGTTTGCACCCGATTCTGCGCACGATTGGATCCACTTGTAAACAAAAGAAAATCACGATTAAAAAGAGAATGGGAATCTGTCACCAGAATCTGGATCTTTCAAATCGCCTACCCCTTCAGGGCATGTTGACCGTACGCTCTCGTTGTTCTATGCTCTCCTTGCCAAGGAAAACATATGGAGATGTCGACATGATCACGGAGGATCCGCATTCATTCGCTGATTTTAGCCAGGGCCGAATCAAGCATATCGATTTCGAGATCGAGGTCGATTTTACGACAAGGACGATGAAGGTCCTGGCGCATTATCACCTTGACCATCCGGTTACAGGCTCTTTTTTTCTGGATACGCGCGCCTTAGAGATCGAGCGGATATCCCAGGAGGGCAGGGACATCCTATGGGTGCTCGATAAGCAAGATGAAATCATTGGCGAGCGACTGCACCTGCAGGATCTTGTTCAAGCTGATCATTTTTCCATCCAACTTACGACCTCGCCTACTGCGAGTGCCCTGCAATGGCTGACGCCCAGCCCGCGGCTGTGCTCGAAAAGAGCAAGCGGATCGATTACGGTGATGGTGTAGGGGAAGACACCATTCGCCGCGCTTCTGCCGGCGACGGTAGTTGGAGCGGCAGCGTCCACTTTGTCTGCTGTGAGCTTTTCTAGCCGCAGGGTGACTGGCTTGAGGGCTTCAGGGGGAGCATACACCGGTTGGGCTGCATACGAACCCGGCAGCCAGACAACAATAAGAAAAACCACCAGAACCCCGATTAGGGCCCGACGTCTTGTACCCATGGGAACCTCCTCGTATCGACGCGCTATCCCTCAATAGCGACAAACCACTTACCCGCTCCAACCTCCTCTCTGATCCCAAATTCACGCATACCCTAGGCTTCAAGGCCAACGGATCGGGGCTTCCGACCTCAAGAAAGTCCCGACAAGGCTATGCACCTAAACCCCCTTCACACCACGACCGGAGTCTTTATACCGGGCGGATTATGATGACTCCCACCAGGGTGATTGCGACTGCAGAGTCCGATCGTGTGTGGTTATCACCGAAAGCCAACCGGTCAAAGCTTTGGCTTAGAGTATGAACTCGGAGGGGAAAATACTAGGGGCACGCTGCTCCTATCCCAAGCACATGAGGCTGCCCCAAGCAGCAGCTTCCAAAGGTATGGAAGCATACATATCGGAGGACCGTGGGGGTGTGGCATCTGTGTCCATATCGCCGAACAGCCTCTGGAGATTATATGCGCGCAAATCGATGTCGGTTGTTGATTTAACGATCTTTACCGGGGTATGAAACGGCTGAGGTTTATTGACGGGAGATAGGACCGGCATGGGATCCGAGCTTCAAAATAAAGCCTCGACCCAGCAGGGATGCAGATAACTCCACCGCATCGCAGCAATTTCATGCCTGAGGCGTTGTCCATCCAAACAGCTGTCTGCCTCGAGGGAGACACAAAGTTATGCAGACAAGAATACTCCAATATATTGGATCGGTAGTATACTTACATCAACCTGAAGGCGGTAGAAAGACAATTTATCAGTATGATGGGCTTTGATGATGCTTGAACGCCTCAGCTCCTGGTTGATCTCAAGTGATCCATTCCTAATCGAGTTAAACCTCGACGGTTTGAACGAAACGCTTTTCTTAGCCTCTGTTTCAAAACTCGAATTCCCTTGAAAATTCAGAGCAGTACCTTTTCCCAAAAATCCCCTAATTCATCCTAACCGGCTATCCGATCGACTGGATGGTGAAACCATCATCTTAAAAGGAGATGACCTATGAAACGTTTTCTTACGCTTTCGAACCTACGCCTGGCAATCGAAATATTGCTAATTGCCTTGCTACTTCCGGTGGCGCTCTCGCGCGCATCCTCCACCCAGGCAGCCACACAACAAGTACCTGAGGCTGCGGGCGCCAAGTACTGGTACCAGTGCGATGCCGGGAGCAACCATATCGGCCTCTTCACGGACCGGATTCATATCTACTGCGCGACGACCACGCCTGTCGGCACCGCTCCGGCACTGACCGGGATCCATTGGTTTGCGTATCCAACCTCGCCTGATTCTGCTGAGGCATCCCGCTTCATGAGCCTGCTGCAGACCGCCGTCATCACTTCGAGATCTATCTGGCTGGAGTTGGACCCCACTGATACGTCGGGGAGCAGCTTTGGCTGCGGTTCAGGTGACTGCAGGCGAATCTACGGGATGGAAATGCGATGAACGCTGCTGGAGGTCATGCAGGATCAAGGCCCGACGCAAACCGCAAAAGCGGTCAGGGTACCTTCGATAGGCTTCCGCTCCTGAATTCTGCCAGGGCAAGAGGTGTCCGGAAGTTCCGGAGAATCCTGGATGCTATCTTGATTCTATTGGTTCTCATGATCGTCGCCGGAACTCCAACGCTGGCCCGGGCTGGTTCCGGACAACGGACCGACTTTTCAGCGCCAGCCGCGGTGGGACACTCGCCGGTAGCAGGTGTGGCCGTCAACTCGACAAACCCGCACCCCGTCCTTGCTCCGCTTGACGACAACACGCTTGCGGCTGTCATTGCGGCTGAGAATTCCGCCTTGACCCCTCCAATCTACTTCGTCGATCTTCCACTCATCAGCCGTTGAGATGGGATAAAATAAAAGCGAAATACGAGATCGGGCCGGATAAACCGGCCCGATCATTCCTGTCTGGCAGTTGAACTACCCAACCCTTGAACCAACCGCAGCACCTAGGGTTGAGGGGTAGCGATTTTCTCTTGACGATGGCCTCAAGTCCGTGAGCGCAAGCCCTGGAGCTAGCGCACGATCAGCGGCAGGAATTGGTCGATCAGCTTCTCGTATGCGCCCATGTCGCAATCGGCCATGCCGTCCTTATCCCCGTCGATCGGACGTATGTTGCCTTCCAGGTCCGTCGATGGGCACCAGGTGGTTTCTCCTGGATCTATGGCTGGCGATCCATTCTGCAGGTGCAGGTCTCCCGTTGTGGTGGGCGCGGTGGCGGGATCGACCGGCGTCACAAAAAGTGGATCGTCATCGATGTTGAACCCATTGTCGGACCCCAATGCAGGGTCCCAGCTTGTTGAGCCCCCGCTGCCCTGGATGTCGCTGCGCTCGATGGCTGTGGTGCTGCTTAGGTTGTAGATTTGATGACCAGAGGTGAGCGCCTGGTTATTCCACAGGATGGTATTTACCAGAAGCATGATGTTATCCTCGTTGAATATCCCACCCCCGGAACCAGCCCTGTTGCCGGTGAAAGTGACGTTCCCAAGATCCAGATTGCTGAGGTTGTTATACATCCCACCGCCATCGTTGATCGCATAATTACCCGCAAAGCTCACATTCGTCAGCGTCGACACCCCGTAGGCGATGTACATCCCCCCACCTGCACCCGCCGAGTTGCCAGCAAAGATCACATTCGATGGTGTCACGTTACCGCCAAAGATGTAGATCCCCCCACCGAGCGTACCCGACAGGTTGCCTCTGAAGCTCACGCTCGCAAGGGTCGAGCTACTAGCGCTGTTGTACATCCCGCCGCCCCCACCAATAGCCTCATTGCCTGTAAAGCTTACATTTTTTAGCATCGGGCTGCTGCTGTTGTTATACATGCCACCACCGGCGCTATTCGCTCCGGTGCCATTTGCCCGCCCAGCGGTGATCGTGAACCCATCCAGGACCGCGCTGCTGTCCGTCCCGCCTCCCGTGACGACATGGTAGGCGTTCGTTCCCGCAATGTCCGCCACATCCACCACCACCCCGTTCGAATCGGTCATGTCATTCTGGTCGATGTCCCCGCTCAGCACCGTCACGTTCGTTTCCCAGTCCCGCTCGGTCAGGGTGCTTTCTGTCCCGGCAAAACCCCCGTAAATCTCAACTCCGTTTTTCAGTGTGAAGGAAGCCAACGGGTCATCGTCTGTCGGCGCTGAGCCTTCGTCCGGGTAATACACACCTGCCGCCACCCAGATCTGGTCGCCGCTCAGAGCCGCTTCTAAAGCATCCTGCAGCTTGGTTTTGGCATCAGCCCAGCTGGTACCCGTACCCGCCCCGGTTGCGTCTGTGTCGACAAAGATGATCGTCCCGGCCGCCTCAACCATCGTCGATCGAAGGATCCGACCAGGATTTTTCGCATTCAATGGGCCAAGCGCAACCATCAAACCTAGAGCCAAGATTGCGCCCGCAAGGAGACTTTGAAGGGATATGCCCCGAACTAGATTTCGCCTGCCCATCCGATCCTCCTTGTTGTGCGCCATTGCTACGGGATCTCAGTGTGGCATGGGTACGCAGTACTTTCCCGCCGTCATCGCTCGATCAACGGCAGCCAGAGCTGATAGGGCGGCGGGGCTTCGAAGGCACCGATGTCGCAGATAGCAGTGCCATCTACATCCCCATCGACCGTGCGCGGGTAGCCGCGCTGGTCGGTGAGCAGCGCTGACCCTTCGCTCATGCACGTCCCGCCGGCATCGATCGCCGGGCTATCGGCAGCCAGCGCCATCGTCTCGGTCGGCCCGCCGTTATCCGCCGCCGCCAGCACTTTTGCATCTGTGATGACCTGGTCAGAAGGATCAACCATCATCGCGCAACCGGAGGGATCGCTGGACATATTATGGTGTTCGCTGCTGACCGAACCGGTGTTGTTGCAATCTCTCCCGGGGTTTTCCACCAGGATGGTGTGCGCCATGACATCTATCACGCCGCTGTTGGTCAGGGCGGCAGGAGTTGTGCTCTCGTTGGCGGCGATGGTCACATTCCAGAGCGAGAGGTGCGCCGGGTTGTAACCATTGTTGTAGATCGCTGCGCCGCCGGGGCCTAATGTAGATGTACCCTGGTTGTTGAAGAAGGTCACATTCGTGATCAAGGCAGTGCCATTATTGTAGATAGCCCCGCCAAACGGCGCGCTGTTGCCCTCGAACATGCTGCGCTTCACATTGAGGGTACAGCCCGAACCGTTGTGGATAGCGCCACCCGCATAAAATTCGGTTGTGTCCACCGACTTATTGCGGTAGAAGGTGGAGTCGGTGACCGTCAGTATCGCCCCCGAGCCGTCCACATTCTCGATCGCCCCGGCGTTCTGTTCAGCGTGATTGCCGCTCATGAGCACTTGGTCCAGAGTCAGCACGCCGAAATTGCGGATGCCCCCGCCTGAGTAGGTCGTGGCGGTGTTGTTCGTCACGGCGACATTTGTCAAGGTGAGCGTAGCCTGGTTGTAGATGCCCGCCGCGGATGTGGCCAGCCCGTTGGTGATCGTCAGGTCGTTAATCGCTGCAGTCGTTCCTAAACCTACGACCAGTACAGCGTTCCCCTGGCCGGTGATCAGGGTCGTATCCCGACCGGCTCCGTTGACAACCACGTTCCCGCCTACCCCCAACTCACTATATACATAATACGTCCCGGCCGGGACGCTGACTGTATGGAGATCCAGATCGGGTGGGTCATAATAGCCTTGATAGAGACCGTTGACTTCCTCCAATGCAGCGCGCAGGGTGCACTCACCAGTCGGGGGGGGACTGGGTGTGGGATTCGTGTCACAAATTCCATCACCCGGCCATGGATCACCACCATCCCCCAGGCTGTTCACGACAAACGTGTGCACGTGCGCCTCCGCCCGCAGCGGCCACGAACTTGAAACCACGATGAGCATGAACAAGAAACCCAGTGCCGCGAGGTATTTCCATGGTGACCTGAAGTGGGTGATTTTGTTCCGGGATTTCATGGGCCGACTCTCTCTCCTTCGTTCAGGATGAGCGTGCAATCAGAGACCTACAGATTATACGAACTGGTTCGATTCTTCAAACCCAAGGTTGCTCACTTGTGGGGATCATCGTCCGCCGCATTCTTCAAAGCGTGATCAGCGAATGATCAGCGGGAGCCATAGGCCATAAGGGAATTCAGATTCGTATGCACCGATATCACAACCCAGTCCAACCGGGCGGGCGACGCCGCGTTGATCGATGCCTCCGACTGCAGGATCAGCACAGGCTATGTCACTTGCCGTGTTAATCGCCGGACTTCCCGGGAGCAATGGCAGGGTGTGCGTCGGTCCTCCGTAATCGCCCAATGATCCTAGCAGTGGATCGGTATTCACCAGGTCGCCTGCAGAAGCAAAACCGCAAGACGTACCGCTGTCGATGTTATGGCCTTGGGAAGTAATCGAGCCGCTGCCGGTGGCGAGACACTCGGCATTGTCGTTGTTGGCGACGATTGAGTTCGAAACGATGACCGGACCATAGGTGACGATGCCGCCTTCGACGCCCGGACCGTTGGCGAAATTTCCGGCGACCGTGCTGAACAGCATCGTAAATGTCCCGTTCGGGCCAGACGCGATTGTGCCATCCCCTGGTCCATAAGCCGCATGCACGATGTTGCCCGTCACAGTCGAGTTCACGATGAGCACATCGCCATCTCCCGCGTCGTGGATCGCCGACCCAGATTGCTCGGCACTGTTACCACTAAATGTAGAACGGTAGATCTTAACTTCGTGTGAGGCGCTGTTGTTGTTGTGCAGGCCTCCGCCATTGGCGCCGGCTGCATCGGCGTGGTTATCACGGACGATGCTGTTCTCCATGTAGAGTGAACCTTCGTTTACTATGCCCCCACCACCATAGAGTTCGGTTGCTACATTGCCCTCGATGACACAATTTGAAATCAGCATGATCCCGTCGAGGGTATTGTGGACACCGGCCCCGGAGTTGGCGGTGTTATCTCGGACTGCGCAGGAATCCAATGTCACAATCGCCCCCCAGTTCAGCACACCCGCACCGGGGCTCGCTGAAGCTGCGTTCTGAACTGTGAAGCCGGTGATTGTCACCGTAGGCGGAGGATCCGGCGGCGAGGTAAAAATAATGATCCCCCATGGCGTACCGCCTGTATCGATGATGGTGTCATCTACACCAGCCCCCTGGACAGTCAGGTTTTTGGCGATCTGAAAGCCATCGGGATACGTCCCTGCTCCCACATGAATGGTCCCCCCGTCATCAACGATTTGATGCGCCTTGAAAAAGGTCTGGAAAGCACAGGGAAGCGGACCCGTGCCGCCTGGGTATGGAGCATCGACCAGCCCGTTACACTGCCCGTCATCCCCATCCGGCCGTACAAATACGACGGGCGCCGCTTCCGCTCCCGATGGGAAGCATGACCAGCCGAGGATGATGATCACGAAAAGGAGGAGAGAGGCCGTGATCGTGCGAGGGACGAAGCGAGCTTCCATGGCGACCTCCAAGATTCTGCGCGATGCAGACGCTGCCCCCCTATTCTATGGTGGAACGCCCATGATCTGACTGGTGGATCAGTCAGATTCTACGATAGTACTCAGTTGTGAAATCTGAAGCAAGCTCTCCAAGTGCAGGGCCTACGGTCTGGATCCTGTCAATCCTGTGGTTTCGCCTACTGCAGGATGAGGGGAAGAAAGATCTCAAATGCCTTTTGGATGAGGTATCCCCAGAAGCCTCCATTCAAAGAGAAATCCCCGCCACTCGGCGCGCCAACGTCCGGTTGACCGATCGTACCTGAAAGACCAAAATCTCCACCAGCGCTCGTCCCCCCACCACCATCCATCGTATACCAGGCAAGCTCGTAGCCACCTCCTGATGAGGCCAGGACGCTGGAGGTCAAGAAAAATCCAGCGATCACAGCCAGGGTCGCAATCACCACCAAGGGCGTAATGATTCGATATCTGCTATCCATCGATTGCCTCTCGTGAAGTCTACTGGCGCTATACCCAACCCGATTCGATCGATTGATTCGTTCTACTTCACCCTCGATCTCTCCATGAGCCGGGCAGGGCCGTGTTTGAATCAGGACCAGGCATTCTGCCCGCAGGATCTCATGGACTCGCGGCATCTGCCTCGACAAGGTGACCGCTCAGCGCGCATTGATCCCAGAAGGGGTCGCCGACATGCGCAGTCAAGACTCCATCGATCGAGCCTCCTATAATCGAGGCAAACCAAAAGCTGTGGGTGCGAGCACTCTGCCAACCGGGGGTCTGCCCCAGCTCCGCACGCCAAGTCAACACAACCCCCGAAGAGCCGTTATCGATCGCATTCGCCCACTCTTCTTTCCACCCCTGTAGGGCATTCAGGGTCATAATATCGCACACCACACCTTCCGTCCCATCCGCACATGAAACCAGAAGTACCTGGCCTAAAACCTGGTCCCCCACCCCGGATGGATCGGTGCAGGTGAAGTCCAAGGTGAGGCCGCTTACCGCGGCAAGCTCGCGCGACTCGCCGACGGAGAGCACCAGCCCGATATCGAGTGGTGAAGCGAAGTCGGTGGAGTCAAAGCCATCCAGCGTATTTGCATCCTCGGCCGTAAGGGCTTCCTGTGCCTGGAGGGCATAGGGAACGGAAGCGACGCGTTGGTCAGGGCTCAGTAGGGTGTAGGTGCTCCCATCAGAGCTGAACCAAATCCGGAAATAGCGTTCGGTACCACTGAACGCCGATGCCGAAAGCGAAACCATGTGAGGGAGCGTTGTATCTCCAAGCAGCAAATTGAACAGCCCCTGTGAAACACTTATGGCTACGCCCTCCGTGGGTTCACCACCCCCGCTTGAGGTCCCGTCGTTCGACCAGTAGGTTATGCTGCCCGCAGCATTCACAACCGCAAACTTGAAATAGCCTGTCCCGGTATAGGGCGATCCGCCTTCGTTGATCACCCCCTGGTAGCTGACCAGTGTAGGCGCACCATTGCCCGGCATCAGTCGTCCTGCTGCCCATCCGACGGCAGCCGTCCCCATGAATGCCAGGATCACAAGCAGGACAAAACCGGCGGAAACCAACCTGGTGTTCATTCTGAGCCTCCTACATAATGTGTTGCGAAACCTAATCGATCGCTCCAGGTGATTTAGAGCAGGTAATCGCTCGGGCATCCGGGCTGCGCCCGGTTCGTCCGCAGATGCCTGTGGTATTCCATCCTTCGACGAGCCAGAACGGCCTATCGCGCAACCTCGTGTCCTCCCGAAATCTCACTTTTCAAGGGTTCGGGTATCTTAATGGAGTACCAGGCTGCTTTAACAAGGAAGAAACCCGATTTCAAAATATGAAGCCGGGTTTCACAAGGCTCTGTCTGCAGTGCTCGTAATAATGGAATGGCATTTGTGAATAATCGTACAGATTGCATTACGTATCCTCAATAGTACCGTTGAATAGCGGTTCGCGCCTGCTGTTATTTCGCTTGTGAACTTTCATTGCCCTGCTTTGAATCAACATCCATTCAAGAGGGGCGTTGAAAACAAGCCATGGTCTCATGACTCAGGAGCAATGAAATCGGATTTTTCGGGTAGAATTTTCCCTATATCGCTATGCGAGAGAAGGATCCCTGTATGTCCCCGGCCAGCCACACGCATTTCCTACGAACGATTCCGGTTGCCGCCGCGAGCCTCCTGCTTGCCACGCTCGCCTGGCCGCTGCTTGGTGAAGCCCAGCCGCAGCCCGCCGTGACCTGGCCGGCGGTTGCGCTCAGCGAGGTCGCCAGCGGCTACGCATCACCGGTCCAGATCACGAACGCCGGCGACGGATCGAACCGGCTGTTCGTCGTCGAGCGGGCCGGCCGGATCAAGATCCTCGGCGGGGGCACCTTTCTCGATCTCAGCAGCATCGTGCTCAGCGGCGGCGAGCAGGGCCTGCTGAGCGTGGCCTTCCCACCGGACTACGCTCGCAGCGGGTTCTTCTACGTCTACTTCACCGACGCCCGCGCCGGGAACTCGAGCAACAACGTACTGGCACGCTTCCGCGTCAGCGGCTCGGATCCGGATGCAGCCGATCCTGGCAGCGAGAAGATCCTGCTCGTCTTTGAACATCCGAATCAGACCAACCACAACGGCGGGCAGCTGATGTTCGGTCCGGACGGCTACCTTTATATCGGCACCGGCGATGGCGGTGGATCGGGCGACCCCTATGAGAACGCCCAGAATCTCGGCTCGCTGCTGGGGAAGATCCTGCGGATCGATGTCGGTGCATCGTTGGCCGCTGCGGTTCCCACGCCCGGGCCTTACCAGCTGTACCTGCCGCTCGTCGCAGCTCAGGCAGGTCCCGGATACACGATTCCAGCCGACAACCCTTTCGTCGACACACCCGGCGCACGACCCGAAATATGGGCGTACGGGCTCCGCAATCCCTGGCGTTTCTCCTTCGACCGTACAACGGGCGAATTGTGGATCGGCGACGTCGGCCAGGGAGCATGGGAGGAGATCGACCACCAGCCGGCCAGCAGCCCCGGAGGCGAGAACTATGGCTGGGACTGCCGTGAGGGAACACACCCGTACAATGACACCAACGGCGACCTGAACGTAAACTGCACGGGGCTGACCTTTGTGGATCCGGTATACGAGTACGGACACACCGCCAGTCGCTGCTCGATCACGGGCGGCTATGTATACCGCGGCGGGACGTACCCCGCACTCGGGGGAATTTACTTCTTCGCCGACTACTGCAGCGGAGGAGTATGGGGGTTACAACCCGACGGCGAGGCCTGGGCAGCCAGCTCGGAGCTCGTCAACAGCGGCTTCGGACCGGCGTCCTTCGGGGAGGACGAAGCCGGGGAGCTGTACCTGGTCCGCCTCGACGGTACCATCTTTCAGGTCGTCGAAGCCTCGCCCTGAAGCCCGCCGGCCGGTCCACGCTGCACACCCCGGGCAACTTCCAATCCCGGCGCTCGCCGTCAAGCTCTCGTCATGAAAATCAACTCCAAATTCCTCAGCGCGTGATCAGCGGCAGGTAGATCAGGTAACCGAAACGCCTGCCGGTGTCGAAAGCGCTGTAATCGCCGCACTGGCCCCAGGCGCACGACGTGATCCAGTAGTAGTACGTCCTTCCGGGAAACGCGGTTGTGTCGTCGAAGCTGTTCGTTGACGGATTCCCAATCTGGGTCTTCGTGCCTGCTTCCGAGTCGGCCCGGTACACGCGGTAGGTGTTCGCTGCCCCGACGGCATCCCAGCTGATGGCCACCCTGTCGAGATGAGTGCCATCGCTGGCCTGGACATTGCCCGGGGCGATGATGGACCGCCATCCGTCGTCGTTCTCACTCAGTTCGCCGCAGTGATTCACCCCACAGGCTTTCACCCAGTACCAGTACGTGCGGCCAGGGCTGGGCGCGGTATCGTCGTAGGTCGTCCCGGCGGGGTCGGCGACATAGTTTGGCGGACCGACAGAATCGATGTAGCGGTACAGCTCGTAGGAAGTCACGCCGGAAACGGCGTTCCACGTGATCTGGATCTTGTTCGTGAAGGTGCCGTCGCTCGCCTGGACATTCGCCGGCGCGGCAGGGAGCCGCCATCCAGCGTCATAGGCGCTGAAATCGCTGCAATTTGTGCCTCCAGCGCAGGCCTTCACCCGGTAGTAGTAGTCCACGCCAGGAAGCGCCCCGGTGTCATTGAAGGGTGGTCCGATCGGGGTGCCGACGGCGGAGCCGCACGACCCGGTCCCCGTGCCCGTGCAGCGGAAGACTTTGTAGCTGGTCGAATAAGGCAAGGTGTCCCAGGTCACTTCGGTCCAGGAAGTCGCGGTGCCGTCGCTCGCCTGGATGTTCACTGGCACGGTCCACCCTCGCCATCCGGAGTTCTCCGCACTGGAGTTGCTGCAGAAATCGGCGTCGCATGCCAGGACCGAGTAGTAGTAGGTCATGCCGGGTGTTCCATCAAGGTCATCAAAACTCATCCCGGTGGGAGAACCGAGCAGGGTCTTCTCCCCGCCGTATGCCTCCGCACGGTAGACCTTAAAAAATCTACCGAGTCGACAGCGCCCCACGTGACCTCAACTTTATCGGTGTATGTACCATCGCTGGCGTCGACGTTGTGCGGCGGACGGTATATCCGCCAGCCTGAATCGTACTCATCCAGCGCGCTACAGGTCGGCTCGAGGCAGGAGACGACCCAGTAGTAGTAAGTCGTGTAGGGATCGGCGCCGAGGTCGTTCCAGTGTTGAGGTTCGCAAGGCGTTGAAGGGTAGCATATATCGTAGATGTCTCTTGCATAGTAATCGGCTGGGTCGGGCGGCGTAGGCGTCGTGTTGCGGTAAACCCGGTACGTATGGGCACCCGGCATCTGTTCCCATTCCAAGTATACGTACCAGAATTCCCCATCGCTGGCCTGCCCAGCAGGCGGCTCGGAGGACGCCATGCCGTAATCCCAGAAGAAGCTCAAGTCGCTGCAGCCGTAGGCGGTGCAGGACTTCCCCTTGTAGTAGTACAGGGTTCCCGAAACGGCGGTCGTATCGTCGTAGATCTCGTCATAATTCGCCGTCTGGCCCACTTTCGAGTACGGTCCGCCGGCGCTCGTCGAGCGCCAGACCTCGTAGAATGTAGCCCGCGCATCCTCGGTGAACGTCACCCGTACCTTATCCGTGTAGGTCCCCTCGGTGGCACTGATCGGCGGGGGTACGAGCATGGAGGTGCCCATGTCGCTCGGGCTGAACCAGGCGCAGCCAAATTGATTGCACGAACGAACAAAGTAGTAATACGGCCTATAGGCCGTTGTGCCGTTATCCACCAGGCTATAGGTGGGTACGATGTAGCCCTGGGTTCGGCTGCCAATGTATGTTTTGGCGCCCCCAGGGGAAGTGGAGCGATAGACCGTGTAATGATCGAGGTACCAGTCGTCGACGTAGTTCCAGGTCACGGTGACGGATGTGTCTGTGCCGTCCGTAGCGGTCACGCCGGTCGGGGGAGGGATGTACTTGAAATGGATCTCCCACCAATCGAGCCGCCCGCGGTTGTTGCCATTGTTCACCGAGTCACGGATAAAAAAAGTCCATGTGCCGTTGATCGGGGTGTCGATCGGCAGGTCATTATATTGCCCATCGATACCTTCCCAGAACGGGAGGCCTGCTTCGGAAGTTTCGGCATATCCATCCGCGGCATCATTCCCCGTGGGATCCATCCAGGTATCGATCGCCGGGCTCTCCCAGACATACGTACCGGCCGCATTCTCATACCTGAGCTTGTACTCAACCTCCCCCACGGCATCTGAATCGACATTCCAGCTCACCCCCGCTTCAGCTATGGTGATGTTGCTTGCATAGCCGCTGATGACAATACTCGTGGATACCCAAGTATTGGATGTTGAATAGGAAACGTTGCTTGAATTGCGAACCGGGGTGGTCACAACGTTCAACCCCGATTCTGGGGGCGCTGCGGCAACGCTCGAGACCGCGGCCCCGATGAATAGACAAACCAGGATTATGAAAGACAGCCATCGCATCCAGCCGGCTTTCCAGATTCTGGAAAATAAAGTCGCGGTCTTCATCAATTTTTCTCCTTATCGATGCAGTGCTTGAGGTATCCATTCGGGATACCACTTGGCTGATCATCCCGCGCATACCTCGCCCGAGAACCTCGCTGAGGGTTAGGCATCAAACGCTAAAAAACTGATCCTAACGGATCAGTTTTGATAATCAACAATTAAAGCCCCTGAATCCCTAATACCAGAATCCCCCTGCACAGAGGATTCGCCATGAATTCTCCTTGATGCAGCAATTGGAACCCTCAACCTCAATATTCGCGCCAAATTTCACAAAACATGAGGGTACCTTCATCCCAGAACGTGAAAACAGCGGCTGGCGGTCAAACGAAAATGCAGAATTCGAGTACGACGTCACCGTCGGTGATCGCCAGCTCCAGATGATAAATTCTTATGATGAGTGGTTAACCACGCCCGGCACCAAGACCTCTGGCTTCACCGTTGCGATGAGTGTCCGTCGGTCGAGTGGACCCTCGCCATTTACGCGTCTCTCTCCGGTCTCAGCGACGATAGACCAGCGTCCTATGAAGTCCGAATCAGGAATGCCCACGCATGCTTCTGTCGCTCCCGTGGCGTTCTCGCCATGCTCCAGGAGTAGACCCTCTCTGGCGACACTTCCCCCGGCCTGGTTGAGGACCGCTTGAAAGCAAGATCCAAGGGAAGCAACATCAGCCTAGTCCCCACGGTACCCTTCAAGTCACGTTTCCAAGGGCCACCTGCTGAGCCGGTATATTGGGCTGTCGCCGTAACGGGCAGGAAAGGCCCGAATCATCCTTTGCTGACCCACTCGGCAAAAGACCCGGGGGCGTACCTGCTGGATCGCTTCGTGTTTACTGCGCAGCAGGATCGATCAGCGCATGATCAGCGGCAGGTAGAGCGAATAGGGGAACGCGGGTTCGAGCTCAAAGGCCCCGATGTCGCAATGGGAACCCTGCGGGCGGGACACGCCGCGCTGGTCGGTCGCCTCGCACGTGGCGTCATCGCCGGCGTCGAGCGCTGGCGAACTCGCCGACAACGCCATCGTCTTCGTCGGACCGCCGTTATCCATCAGGGCTCCCAGGAGTGGATTTCCGGTCCGATCCGGGCTGCAGGAACCATCCTCGACCAGGTTGTTCGTATTCGTCGCCAGCGTGTTCGAGCTGGCACAGTCGCTCGATCCCGATCCGTACGCGAGGATGGAATTGAGCAGATGAAGCGTTCCCCCACTATTCCGAACGCCCGCCCCGGTCAGGTCAGCGTAGTTGCCATAGAACGTGCTGTTGGAGATTGTCACCGTCCCGCTGCTGCTGTAGAAACCCCCGCCCTCGTCGTCCGCACTGTTATTGTGGAAGGTGCTATTTCGAACCGTGTTGGACGTCGAGGTTGAGGCATAGATTGCGCCGCCGAGGTAGCCCGCATCATTGCCCTGGAACGTGCTGCGTAAGACCGTCAGCGTGCCGTTGTTGTAGATCCCGCCTCCATACAGGTTTGTTCCATTGCTGGAGATGGTCGAATCCTGTACGTAGAGGGAGTCCGCGTTGAAGATCCCGCCTCCGATGTTCGTGGCGTTGCTCCCCGACACGATACTCTCGGCCAGCTGCAGGGAACCTTCGTTATAGATTCCGCCGCCGAACACAACACCCCCGCCGTGGGTGATCTCCAGGCCATTGATGTCGACATCGGCACCGTTGTTGATATGGAACACGCGGCTGCTGTCGTCGCCGCTGATTTGAACCCGTGGGTCGACGCTCAGTCCATCAATGGTCATGTCTTTCTGGAGCGCGATCTCGCCCGTGAGTGTAATCAAGCCTCCAGCAAGCGCGGGATCGAATGCAATCACACCTCCAGGATCGATCCACGTTGCCGCTTCACGGAGCGTACATTCGGTGGAATCGCAAGATTCCGTACCTGGATCATTCAGACTGTTGACAGTCAGTGCGTAGGCAGATTCGTACGCCCCGATGTCACAGTGCGCGCCCTGGGGGCGGCTCAGCCCACGCTGGTCAGCTTCCTCGCAGGTCGCGTCATCTCCTGCGTCAATCGCCGGTGAACCCGCCAGCAGCGCCATGGTCTGCGTCAAGCCGCCATTGTCGGCCAGGGGGCCAAGCAGTGGGTCATCGGTACCATCCCAATTACAATAACCGTACCCGATCAGATTGTTGATATCTGTGGCCAGGACAGCATCGCAATCGCCGCCAATGTTATTTGCCACAATGCTGTTGAGCAGATGAACCGGCCCATAACCTGTTAACCCGCCGGGGGCTAAGAGATCCGGTCCAGTATTCCCCGAGATCGTGCTGCCGGACACCGTTAGCGTGGTATCGTGGCTATAGATTCCACCCCCATTGTGTGCAGAGTTACCATAAAAGGTGCCGTTTGAAATGGTTAACGTGGACTGGAGGCCATAGGGTGAATCTTCCCCATCGATATAGATACCGCCCCCAAACCCAGTTTCGTCGGTATTGTTCCCGGAGAAGGTGGAATTGGTGACCGTAACGGTGGTGTTATTCCCGCTTGTTGGTTTCACGGAGTAGACCGCTCCCCCGTCTCCTTCGGCACTGTTGTTGATGAATTCGGTTTGATCGATTGAGAGGATATGGTAATTGGCGATGGCTCCTCCGCTGCCACCATAGGCACCCTCGCTGCTGTTGTCCGAGAAGCTGCTGTTGGTTATGGATAAATTACCGTTCTGATCATTGCGAATCGCACCGCCGCTTCCTGCACATAATAACGAGCAATCTGAGGTATTCCCGGAGAATGCACAATCCGTTATGGATAAATATCCTGCGTTCCGGATCCCGCCACCCGGTCCGCTTGCTAAGCCATCCATGATCTCAAGGGAATTCAGGTTTACTGTTTTTGCACTAGAAATCTCAAATACTCGGGTTAAACCATCACCACTGATCCGGATTCGCGAACTCAAGGTCGAACCATCGATTGTCAGGTTCTTGTCAATTGTGATTTGTGACGAGAGGGTGATCGTCATTCCAGCGAGCGACGCATGGAAATGAATTGTGTCACCACTGTTCGCGTCGAGCACCGCCTGGCGCAGCGATCCCGCGCCACTGTTGTTGGTGTTGGTCACCGTAAGGGTCGCGGCGCAAGCAGGCTGAGCTGGGGGGACAGACAGGAGTGCTGCGATGAAGATCAAGACGATCAAGATTCGAGCCGGCCGATGGCAGAGATTTGTGGGATTGCTCATGGCTTTTCCTCTCAGGTTCAACAGCGGATGGCAAAGCAGCGGGGAACCACGGCTGGCGACACAACGCAGTGTTTTGTGGCCAGCCAGGGCGATGGTGATGCACGCATACAAAGACGGGGCCGTCTAAAAAGGTAATCTAGACGGCCCCTTTGCATTCCTGAAACCAACTAAGAAAAAAAAGCTGTCAGGCAGCCGCAACTTTGGCCAG
>Ga0315534_1001229_pt1 | contig 17774 bp, 19 predicted proteins | sample SalMarSW160240MG_FD_203094 | JGI IMG/M metagenome (GOLD analysis project Ga0315534, IMG submission 203094) | Salt marsh sediment microbial communities from the Plum Island Ecosystem LTER, Massachusetts, United States - Salt Marsh Sediment SW1602-40 ... | reverse complement strand
TATAATCATCAAAGGGTGCGTGTATATTATCATAGGCCTCGAGAGCTTCCTCGTATCTCCCCTGATGCGCAAGTCCTGCTGCTTCATTGAACCTCTCGACAAATGTCCTGCTGACCGATGATCCGTTCTGCTCGTCCAATCAATGCTCCTTTTCTAAATCAATCATCTCCATAAAATCTCCACAGCCATGCGGAATGCTCTCTGAGTTCTGCATACGGTTGCCACATAAAATAAGTTATAATAACTTTTTTCATTCGTTCTCAAAATATTCGAATGCATCGATTATATCAAGGTATACTCCAGAGAACCCGGCATCGAGGATCTTCTTCACATATGAATCTTCATTCCCATAAATGATATCCTGCCATTCTTCATCCCAATATTTGACCATAAAATTGCCCGGCCAATTTGGATTTTCTTGTTCGAGCCAATGCGGCGGGTTAGAATCCCACTCTGATCGCCAATAATACCGATAGTCCTCAGCCTCACCGATACTACAATATGCAAGAACCAAACGAAGGCCGCCGTTTGCTTTTTGTTTAAGTGAAGCGATATCTTGAGCACTGAGCAGCTCATTACCCTGATAAAACAGATCGATTATCAGAACATCATAATCCGCATTTTGTAGAGCATCGAGGAATTCAGTCTTTGATCCATAGAGCTGCGTGTTTATTATATAAAGAAAGTTCTCACCCTCGGTCAGAACGGCTATATCAGCCGCATTAACATTATAAGGGTCAGCCGGGTACTGAGGTATATTGTCGAGCTGTCGGTGGTCTGCGGCAAAAGCAATAAACCCATTTGCCTCGCTGACTTCGTATGAACTGTCAATATAGACTTGACTTGAACAATAATCGATAGCCAGAACGTCGACACCCATGTTTTCGGCAATTTCAAGAAACCCGATCATGTAACTGCGTTCTGCTTCTGGAGTCGGAATATCATCAGCTGTAAATCCATAAAAAAGATCCTCTCTACCAAGACCGTCGAGTGCATTCAAATAATCCTGGACGATGCTGCCGCCTGACTCACCGTTTTGTGTAATGAGTTCCTGCCCATTTTGAGCGATAACCAAAAAACCGGGCTCGATCGCTTTTGCATATGTGCTTATCCCCTGCACAAAACTACGCATGTCCTGGCGAAAGTCTCTGTTTTTATCGGCATTATCTGCGCACTGTATCGCCGAAAAAAATAAAACCAAAAAAATAGTGACAAAAAAATCTTTTATAGAGCGTAACCTCATGGTGTATTGTATCTCGTTAGCGAATAAATGTCAAGTAATCGAAGAATTGTCTTGATCAAATATCGAGTATTTCGCTGAGTTCATCGATCTCGTAGTCTGCAAATTCGCGTGCGAGTTCGATCTTTTCAGGCCAAAGGTGCTTTACGACGTGAGTGGTGAGCACGGTCGTTATACCTACGGCCTTTGCTCCTTCCAGTTCATGAGATCCGCCATCACCCACGAACACACTTTCCCGCGGCGAAACAGCGAGCTTTCCAAGACATAATTCGTAGATCTTTTTATCTGGTTTCACATACCCGACATCACATGAAAAGAGCACACAGTCAAAATATTCTTGAAGCGGAGATTCGTCCCAGCCGTATTTTTCCGTAGCATCGGCATTGCTGATAAGTCCAAGTACTTTACCACGCAACTTCAGCTGTTTAAGCGTATCAATAATTGTATCGGGGATATTATGCAGGGAATATCTGAAACGAGCGATGCGGTTATCAACTGCTTGTTTGATCACCTTATCAGAAACAGCCGGTTTTACCGCTCTGGCCATACGTCTTATGATTTCAAAGGGATCTTTGATCCTACCGCAGAGGCGATCTGGAGAATGGAGGTGCAATTGATCATTCCATACGTCGCGTGAAACACCGAGTATCGTGCTCGTTCCCCGGCCAGGCGCTTCAGCCGACTCAACCGAAACCAAGGTGTGAAAAAGATCAAATAGGACCGCCTTGCACCTTACAATGATCGAACCGGAATTTTTTTCCACTTTTTCGCGATCCACCGGTCAACGAATATAGCTTACTTAGCCTGAATCTCCTTTTTTAACTTACGGCTTTTTAAGTATGCTACGAGTACAATAACACAGCCAGTAACGGCAATGATCAAAGAGACAAAGAAAATACCGATTGCGCCAAATATGACCCCGAATATTTTGAATTGACCTATTGCAAGAACGATATCCGGTTTCTCTACGCCGCCCGCATACCGGGCATTGACAATATACGCTCCAGGACTATCAATATCGAATTCGAGCAGGGAAATACCCGCACGGCCACCCATATTGTAAGTATTATTCATCGCTGGTCTGTCTAGCTCGACCTCGTTTGCCCCGGCTCTCGAGTATAAAGTCACCAGGAGCTCTGCAGGAAGCGCTTCACCAGTCATAAAGACCCTGGTATCAACAACACTGCGATATTCATAAAATATCGTGTACTTGCCAGGTTTATTCAATTCGATTTCATGAGCCCCCGGGACGACAAGCTGGATTTTCGGTGATTGCTCTTTAATTTGTCTAAATAGAAAAACAACGAATAGTATAAAACCAATAATACCTATGACACCAAGAACAGAACCCAGCATATATTTTGTACGGATTGCTGTCTTTGCTTTTGCCTCCATATATACTCCCTTTTATAGTACCTATTTATAATCAACTTATCATTCGCATTATTACTTTTTCTTACTGAACTGCTCTTGCCAATCGATCTTTGCGGTAAGCTGCATGACAATAAACAATGTAATAATGCAAAGTACGGTTATCGCCAAACCAGTGTATCCGGTCAGGAAAAATGTATAGGAAAAGAGCACCAGATAGACGAACTGAGAGATTCCGGTTTCCAAAAAGGCGAATTTAGTCCCGGCAACTATTCGCATATATGAAATTACCAGAAATATCGAAACCGCCGATGAAATCAATAATGAAATATGAATATCGACATGATCAGCAAGATATGCTAAAAGCAGATGAAAACTGAAATATGCTGAAGCCACAAAGAAAAAGTTCATCGGGTGCACTTTAACATCCTTGAGTGCGGTGATGATAAATATCAAAAAGAAGAACAGGAAAAGAGATATCGGTGCAAAGAAGGTGACTTTGCTGACAAAGGGACCGGGATTGACTTTCTGCGGCATCGCAAGATTTATCTGGATACCGGAGATAAGATCATCGTACTGCCAGCTCAATTGCCAGCCTTTATCCAGCTTCACCTTTTCAGTTGGCGATACACTGTTCTGTGAAAAATCCACCTTATCAAAATCAGTTGTCATGGTGAGTCCAAAATTACGTATTTGTGAGACCCCACTTCCGAAAATATACCACCACTCATCCATGCCCTGCGATTCATAAGTAATCGTGACTTTCTTGACCTGATCCGGCTCGATATCGATCGCCTCGACGATCCTGCCTGCGACTGGCTTGAATTCTCTTACTCTATTGCCGTCGATCGACAGAGAAAAATTATCATATATGCCATCCGTGGTCGGAAATGCATATTCGAAATAAAATAGACGTCGTTGACCGGTATGGTTCGAAATAGCATAAGTGCCTTGAAAAGTAATCCCGTACACAGAATACCAGAGTAGACCTTTTTTCCTATGTTCCAGTTTGAAATCAACATCAATGTCACTCCCCTCAAGGGTCACGGGATGATCAGTAGTCTCAACCCTTGTTTCTTCGATCGTCTCTGATCCCCGTACTGTTTTAAACGTTGTCCATTCTTTAGTCTGAAAATAGATATATGGTGCATACTGCATCTGCACAGTACCCCAGAGTTGCCCGACTGCTGCTTTGAGCTTTGTATCCTGTTCATGAGTCCGAGCCGTCGTAACACCGCCCAGGATCATCCACGCGATGCTCGTACATATGAAAATGAAAATAAGCGCTGCGATATTTCTTTTCATGTCGATTTCCTCCTCATTTTATCGATATAAGCAACTCAGATAGAAGCCGCCCATGTATGACACTCATCCGGCATATCATAAGAGATTATCAAGACTCATCCCAACCTGAAAGCACGGCCATTAACCACCAGACTGCATTGCCTTTTTGTTCACAGCTCTCATATGTCGTATGACCAGCCTCATCGCCATGGAAGTGCGGGTGTTCAGCTGGCACCGCAGTTCCATTATGATCATACGTCTCCTGATCCCATTCCTGCGTATTCGGATCATAATACCAAGCATCAAGGTCTGCAAAATCAAAAAGGATCTTATCGTTATCGCTGCAGAACTGTCTGATCTGCTGATTTCTTTGATACCGATTGTAGCCATCTGCACCGGTTGCCTGCGCATTGCCGGTCATGTATATAAAAATGACGTCGGGGAATTCTTGTTCAAGAGCTGAGATGGAATCAAGGTACGCATCGACCTCTTCGGCCGAATAGTAATCCATTTGACAGCACCATGACCACATAGAGACATTTATATCAGGATTATTGGTAAGGACGGCTCTTGTATAGTCCATACCTTCGGATGTCTGCCAGTACAGTTCCGGAGTAATATAGGTCTCACTTTCTTGCCCATCAAATATGCAAAAAGCATTCGCTTCGGTTGGTAAAGTACTGCTGCCGATAGCGATACTGTATGTCTGATCTGCCGCTTCAATCCTGGAAAGCCCGGTCGTCAACTGACTGCCATGCGACGTGTGAGCATAATGCAGCTTCATGTTGACGATCACTGAATCGATCCACTCCAATGGAATATCATCGAGTGCAATATTGTTATGATTTACCGCGTAGGTACCCTCGATAATAGATGCGTTAGAATCCTCCCCGGCGCATGTCATAAACACAATACCAAATATCATCAATAATACCGCTACGTATTTAACGTTATTCATAAATTACCTCCTCATATAAAGGTCACTCATCCTTGTTTAAACCCTCCCCTTCAGCAATCATCTGCCTTATTTCATCGGCCTGAGGGTGCTGCGGATAAACTTCAAGGGCATGCTTAAAATAAGGCGCAGCCTTTTTCTTATCACCAGAATAGTAATAAGTCGCACCGAGATTGACCAAGGCCATGGTAAAATCAGGAGCCAGTTCGATCGCCTTTTCAAAACTCTCGATTTCTTTATCGCGCCACTTTTGATCACCTGTTTGATTGAATTTAAGGCGGTATGCCATACCGAGCAGATTATACGCCCTGGCAGACTTCGGCTCTAATTTAACACCCTGCTGATAGAGTTCGATCGCCTTATCATACTGACCCTGTTCAATGCATTTTACGCCTTCAGTTAGATATTGTCCTGCATTACCTTTCTTACCACATGTCATAATGATTAACGCCACAAAAACAATAAGCAGCTTCTTCATAATACCTCCTTTTGTAATGACCGCCACTGCTTCTCATAATATAATTTTACCCATCAATATCCGCATGTCAATCAAAGACATCATTATTAGTAAAGATCAGGACTTGACGGTACCAAAAAGTGATATTATACCTTATTAAAGGAGGTTATTTTTGATGACATTTCTGCTCTGGCTTATCCTGCTCGTACTGTGCTGGCCCCTTGCATTGCTTGCGATCATCCTCTATCCAATAGTATGGTTGATCCTTTTGCCTTTCCGTATACTGGGGATAGCCGTACATGGCGTCCTTGCATTGATAAAAGCGGTCATAATGCTGCCGGTACGTATACTCAAAGGGCCGGGTTCTCTGAAATCCTGATATCTCTCAGATCTTTTCTAAAATACTCTCCATCATGACTTTGCGACGTTTCCCATACTTACCGCTACCCTGACGCGTTACCAGCCGTTCAATTACCCGACCTGCATATTGCAATTCTATCCACGCATCTTTTGAGCCGATCTCCAACAAAGACAAGAGTGTGTAGTAAAACGGGAAAACCCGCCACCTGCCCTTGCCATCCCGGTATTTCCTGAACGTTTTCAGACTCTTCTTAAGGTATTTCCTGTTCGGCCCAAGACCACCGGCTGCGATGTTCCGCCATAGCGATGCTGTACATATACCGCAACAGAATATGGCGGATTTCTGAAAACGACCAGATCCCATTAATCGCCGGTTCATACCGAGATTTGCACGACGCAATGCATCTTTTACATTTTGCGAAGGACTTTTTAATAATCGAAGCACACGACAAGCTTCTTCACCCATGATATGGCCAATCGCTGCGCCAGACGTTACTTTTTCTCCTGTAAAAACTCGGACACCATATTCGAAATCATAATCCGTAGGTGCAAACATTCTGGCGTAAGAATGTTGCATACCCTGCCGGTCAGCGATCCAATCGCAAACCTTTATTTTCTCTTTAGCCGGTATTGCTCTTCCAAAAAAAAGAAACTCCTCTACCGCATCAATTGTTTTTGCCAGACTATTTTTGTATAATATCTGCATAGTTCTTGCCTTTCATCTTGGTCTCTATTTCTATGCTCTTTAAGATACTCACCATAGCGCCCGCTTCAGCAGTTATCACATCACCTTTTGACAATCTTATTTTTAACAGTGAATATAATGGACAATATATGATCTCGTGTTGCATTGTAGAACCTCCTTTAATCCCCAAATCTGGGGTTAACAATATTGCTGTATAGTGATCCAAAAGTATAAGTCAACCCTATGCTCATATAATAATCATACTGCGTTGCCTGCTGCCTGATCTTCAGCATGATCTCTTCAGGCGTTAGATCCCTTTTCGGGAGTGAAATACGATCATGTATCCATGATGCATATCCATACAGATCGAGTGAGAATCCTTTTATCAGGTGCAAAGACAAATCACCAAGCAGAGTAACCCTGTTCTTGCTGAAATCATGGAAGTAGTTATACCCGGCGAGTGTGGTGCCGACTGAACCCCACGGCTGCTTCATATCCAGAGTTGCTGAGATAGATTCGTGGAATAACTTTTCCTCGATCTTGTCATATATGGTCTCTTCAGTATAATCATTGTAAACGTATCCGATCTTGTATGATATACGTAATTCCCTTCGTGTGGACTGGGAATACGGGAATATATCATATTCGAGCGCCGGATAGACAAAAAAAGTGATATCTTTATTTCGGTATGTCGAAGAGTATATATCATAACCAGCAGCGACTGACCAGTGCTCGTTGATGCTCTTCACAATAAAAGCGCCCGCTCCATAGTCCTTTGTCACACTCGATATCGTTGTCGTATCGTCGATCTGGAAGCGGTTTCTGTCATAATCATAATACGCTGAGGTCTCCAGCTTCCATTGATCAGTAATTCTGGCTACTGACACAGTCGTATATGTCGCTATGTAACTGCTCAACTGCTCACCCTCCAGATAGGTTTGTATACTCACGCTGAATACCCAGTTATTCCAGCGGTCAGGCGCGACTTTGGGTCGTGTTTTTTCTGCAGATGAAATATCGACATCATCGGCAATCGCTGTTTTTGCAATATAGCGCATGAGTCCAAGCTTGAGCTTCTGAACGAGTGCCTTCCTGATTTTATCTTCGCTATCCTGAGTTTCCGATACAAAACAAAGTGTATCATTCTTACCCTCGAACTTGTGCTGTCCAATGAAAGTAAGAGTATGTTCGATACCTTCACTCGCTGTCTCGCGCGTTGTTACCAATATATACACATCAGCAACTGCTCTATCAATAGCATGGTTAACAAAAGGTATCTCTTGCTTGATAAACTGAAAATCGCAGTCTTGGCAGTCAATATAGACTGCTGGAGCAACTGCGTACGCATCACCCGCGTCTTCTGAGAACGCAAGAGAAATGAACACGAACATACCTAATACAAGGGATATGCTACTGTGACACTTCATACACTATTCATTGACGTATGGCAATCATGCCAGTAATATGCCCAGAATTCATTCCACGACTTTTCGAAAACCTTCAACCCAATACCCTCGCTCACAGCATATCGGTCATTTTAGTAAAGAAAGCTCCATATAGCTCGCCCCTTTTATTGGATTGTAACGATACGGTTCTGATTCTACGAAGCCAAGAGATCTGTACAGTGATATAGCCGCATTCATCGTATCGATAGTATCCAGCCTCATACGTTCATAACCGTGAGCAAGGGCGAACTCGATCATTTGCTCAGCCATTGCACGGCCTATCCCTTTTCTGCGGTAGTCAGGTCTAACGTACATCCGTTTCATCTCACATATTTTTTCATCGAGTTTTCTCAGAGCAACGCAACCAGCGATATTGTCTTTATATGATGCCAGGATCAAACAGCCATGCGGCAATGCATATTCTCCAGGCAGTTTCGCAAACTCATCGTTGAAATCCTGAAAATGCAGTTTAAAATCCAGAGATTGTTCGTATTCTTTGAATAGTATTTTTATATCTTCCAGTTGTTCTTCAGTTATCACCTGCAATAGTCTGATCAGATCTTCCTGCATACAAGCTCGCCGCTTCCTATCGGTACGACCAACGCATCAACCCGTTCATCATCGAATACATGCTTTACCATACCCTCCAGGACATCTTTGTGACTGATGACATTATCCGCGACCAGGATACCGCCCGAGACCATATTCGGTATCACTATTTCATAACAGTCTTCATACACATTTTTTTCAGCATCGAGAAAACAAAACGATACTCCACTATACTGGGTAAGGTATTCGCGCGCATCACCTTTGATTAGTTCAACAAGATCCTCAATACCAGCCGCCTGAAAAGTTTCTCTGGCGATCTCGATCTTTTCCTTTAATATCTCAAAGGTCGTAAGCTTACGATCGAGTTCTCTACAAGCCAACGTGATCCAGAGTGCCGAGTATCCGCCGCTCGTCCCTATTTCCAGATACTGCCCGGGCTGTGCACAGGCGGCAAGTAACGCAAGAAATTTTCCGGTTTCCGGAGGGATTTGACGCAATCTATGCCACTTGTCTGTTTTGTTATGACGATGCTCATGGTTAAGCTTCTCGAGATAGTCCATACGCTCAAGAACACGCTTTGGGATATCAAGAAACATCGTTCTTTCCTTGTTCAGTCAAACCGCGGCTGCGCAGTCGTTGCTTTTCCCAGGCGGCAAAATCCTCGGGCGGGTGAACGATCTCGGCATCTGGTTTTTTAATGAGCCGCACCGCATCCGCAGTACAACCGGTAACGCACAATCCACAGCCGATACATCTTTCTCGCTGTACCACAGCTACTCCATCCTGTTCCTGTATCGCGTTGACCTGACACCTTTCAATACATGTCCCGCAATCGGTACATTCGTCAGGATTTACTTTTGCGTAATAATTTGCATAAGCAATCGACTCTTCAATCCCCCAATCAGTTATACCGCGTAATATACCGCAGCAGCAACCGCAACAATTACACACGTAGAAAATATCCTTTACGACATTGCTCACGGTATGGACCAGACCCACTTCCTCTGCTTTATCGAGCAGTGCCAGGGCTTCTTCTTTGGATATCTTATCTGGATGTGCAGGACGCTCGACCGGTGAGAAAATCAAACACATCTTAACCGGGAAAGTGCATTTGCGATCACCCAGTAGATCCTGCTGCACACGACAAATACAGTCCTGTACGCGAAATGATCTTGCCGCATTCAACATCGCCCTGATATCATCATACGGCATGATATGTTCAGATTTCACCGTACCGTGAGCCGGAACAACCCGATGCAAAGCGGGTTGGGGTTTCATGATCCCGGCAGCGCCGCCTTCAGCCATATACTCCTCAAAAAGATGCGCTGCCTCATGGTCCATATCCAGAAGAAATGCCTCATAAATACCCACGACAAACGGAGCTAATCTAAATCGCAGTTTGTGATCTCTCTTTGAAAGCCAGATAAAACCACGTTTCGCAAGGGCGATTAGTCTTTTCTGTACGAGATCTTCTTCCAAACCGATACGCTCGGCGATTACCGCCGCATTCTCCATCTTGCCGGTAAGACACGATGCGATTTCTGCTTCTTCTCTTGAAAAGATTTTCTTGAGCAGTGCTATTTCAACATTCGAAGAGGTTCTGGGAAATCCGTTCGGCAGGTCATCCAAAGCTTGCGCAAGACGCTCAAAAACCTCATCACTCATTTTTTTCTCCTCATGATGAAAGTCTTCAGGTCGCAAGAAAACGGTCTTTCAATTCCTTGATCTGGTTTTCGCTCAAACCCTGGACTTCATAACCCGCAGATCTGCATAATAAGAATATCTGGGCAGCTTTATTTACAATATCCACCAGATCAAAGGCATCAAAAATATCGATCCCCGTTGCCAGACAACCGTGTTTTTCCCACAATACAACACGGTGTTTTTTTAAAGCAGTTATAGTCACCTCGGCCAGGTCCGCAGTACCCGGACAGCGATATGGAGCTAAACCAACACCCTCAGGTAAAAACATCTTGAGCTCCGGATGTATTGACCAGAGTAATCGATTGATCGCTTCTTCTTGATCATATAATTCGATATGGGTAAGGGCGACCAAATGATGCGGATGTGTGTGGACAACAGCTTTCTGGTCCGGATTATTTTCAAAAAGGAAACTGTGAATCTTCAGATGAGAGACAAATTCTGTTGTCGGATTTGACCCGCTTCCCTGACCACCCCAGAGTACATGGTATCCATCTAGCTCGTCTGTGATATAGAATACGATCATTTTCTCCTCAGGATAATCTTTAAGCTCATGCATACGTGAACCAGCAGAGGTCATTAGAAAACAACGCCCCCCACATATCGGTTCGCCTATTGGTCTTTCCACCTTGGGGTATGCGTCAAAAACTTGCCCTCTTTTCTCGACCATATCTGTTATATCTACGGAGATATTACCAGCATTCCCTTCTGCCCAACCCCGTTGCCAAAGATAGCCGCCTACTTCGCCGATATCATGGATAATTTTTTTCATTTCCTCATTGAGTGATATTTTTTTCATCGTCGATCTCCTCCAAATTTCCTGAATATACTAACTATAAAGAATAAGTAGTCAAGCCCCATGACTCGTCACTTTAACGGATCAATTGGTAAAAGTAAACGGGTTTACCATTATGGTGGTTGTGAAAGACATCGTATCTCTTCAGCAGTCTAAGCTCAGCATAATCTGTAATATACTGGTAATTTTCTCCATGATCAGTAATCGAACCGAGGGTGATCAGAAAACTCGGTTTGTACCGTTCTAATTTCAAGTACTTGTCAGCCGGACCGGTCTCCATATTTAATACCAGCATACCTGAAGCTAAAGCAAACGTATCAACGATATCAGTGATTATGACCGGTTTTTCCTGGGTATCTCTGATTGTCTGGCTGATATCCTCTGCCATTCTGACAAATGACCATTCAGGATGAATAATATAGACGATCGTTCGACCGGCATTCAGTACAACATAGCTCGATAGTATCAAAATAAAAAAGATCCTAACGATGTTAACATATTTTGATAACGAAGACCATAAATTACTTATCAGAAAACCCATGATCGATATCAACGGGATGATCGTAAAGATGTAATAACGGGGCGGGTTATAACCACCGCCGATCGCTCCAGCGATCGCGTAGACAATGACCCAGAGGGCAAATGCGATCAGTAGTCGGCGATATGGCAGTCTCTTTAAAAAAAACACCCCGACGATACCGATAATCCCGGCGATATATCCGATACAGTAAATACCATGCATTATCAAATAACCATTCCTTAAGATTTTAAATACTGCATAAATAACAGAATAAATGCCGTGCATAGAATCCGGGAAAATCGGAACAATCGCAAGATAATAACCGCCATAATTACGATACGGGTTTATCACCAGAATTACATAAAAAATACACAGAACAAAAAAGAAGAGAAAGGATAAACCGATACGCTTGAGCTTTTGGGAGGTTATGCAGAAATCATTATCACCATACAATATCACAAAGATCACTGGTATCCAGATTGATAAAGCAGAGATCTTCGCCAATACAGCAAGAAAGATCACAAACGGCATGACCAGTGTTAATATAGAATGCTTGTGGTAAACAAAACTCAAGTAAAAAGCAATGACCGTAAGCAGCAACATAAGATTCTCATTCAATGCTAAACGGCTGTAGACAAATAGAAGATGATTGCACGAAACAAGCGCCAAAATACCGAAACTCATTATGCTACTGGTAAAACGACGGTAAATAAGATAAAGAAAAAACATCGTACCTGTGAAGAATAATACCCCGGCAAATCTGGCACTACAGAGATTTATCCCCATTATTTTAAAGAACGCATACTCAATGAATTGAAAAACGGGCATGACGACGATTGGATTACTCTCCATTGACAATAACCAATTACCTGTAACTGCCTTGGCAACAGCATTGCGCACATACAATCCCTCATCCCCATAGATCTCGGAAGACCAGGTAATACGCGCCGGCACATCAGCCGCCAGGTTGAAAACCCGTATTATGCAGAAAATTACCACGATACCCGCAAATGCTATTTTTAACAATGGTTTTTGGATATCATCTTTCATATTATCGAATCCGATAATTTAATCGCTACGGTCATAAAAAAGATTTTTGAATTTTTCCGGCACAGGCATTATTCTTCTCCGCTCATAGTCGAAAAAAACCACACCGGTTTTGGCACGAGCGATCTCAGAACCTTTTTCTTTATCAGTTAATCTGAAAATAAAATCACAACCGACCTTACTCAGATCGCTGACATCCACTTCGATCCTCAAGATATTACCATAAAAACCTTCTGCCTTGTAGATAATAACAGCATCGGTCATTATAATACCCGTGCCATCGATATCTGCTTCAGTAAATCCATAATGTTTCAAGAACCTGACCCTTGCTTCATGAACCATGGATAGAACCGAATCATTACCCAGGTGACCCCCATAATTGATATCGCCGATGCGTACGGCTAATTCTGTAGAGAATCTGAAATCCTCAGGCAGATCGAGTTTAACACGGCTCATTTATTCCTCCTTGTGTGGTCGATATTTTTTAAACCAGTGAAAACCGTACTCCTCCATGATCTTCAGAAAATCGTCGTTGCCCTCGGGCATAACATCAGCACAATAATGAAGACCAAAATAGCGCTGCGCAGCATTTATATAACCATTTTCCTGGATCCTATTGAGGCATTCTTTAGAAAACGCATGACCATGCACGATATTGCAGACTTCTTCGATCCTCGCCAATCTTTTATCGGTTATCTCGATCCTTATATTGGGATATTTTTCATTAAAGACCGAGGTCAAATCACTGTCGCTCAATTCATGGTATTCTTCACTATGAACGACCGTTCTAACACCCAGTTTTCGCCGTACAAAAGGACTGGTTTTAGCATAACCAAGACACAGCAAAACAACCGGGAAGACGCCTTTTGGAAATCTGAACATATCTTTTATTTCTTTAAAGAATTCCATTATTGTACCGATATATACAGATCCCAGACCGAGCGCGTCCGCTGCTGTGCAAATATTCTGCGCGCATATTATAGTATCCTGGAATGATATCCAGAAATGGCGGAAAGAACACATCGCACTAAATGGCGCCTTTTCAATCTCTGACCATCGTCTGAGACGGTGCCAATCAATACAAAAAAGCAAATTGACCGGTGCATCGCCAATGAATTTTTGACCGCACATATCAGCGAGCTTCTGCCTTTTTTCTGCATTCTCGATTTTTATTATTGAATACGGTTGAAGGTTACCGCCGGTCGGTGAATGAACACCTGCTTCGAGTATCTGTTCAAGGGTCTCTGGCTCAATACTCCTATCGGAAAATTGCCGGCAACTAGCACGTTCATTCAAAATTCGCATCGTCTCGTTCGGATACTGCTTGATTCGGTCTTCCTTTACACCATGGTGCGAAGGCATGCCTTTGTTATCCATAGCTTTATCTCCTTTTATATAGATCTGGCACTTTCTTCATCTGATTGAGAACGTCTGCCAATGGTAAATCCAGCAATGTTAGTATAAAAAGACTACTTTTTCTATGACCCGGAGTTTTTCTGCTTTAAGGACAACAAAATAAATACCGGCTGGAACTGGAAGACCAAATTGGCCAGCACCATCCCACTGAATTACAGTAGGCACTAGGGAATAAGCCCTGGACAGTGAAAAATCTCTAACGACTCTACCGGTTGCATCATAGATCTTCAGCTCTGTGGTTTCTGTGCTCAGCCCTGTGCTAAAGTCGATCACGATCGATTTTGAAAAGGGATTAGGATAACATGATAAAAATACTCCTGAACTGGTCATATGATCAGATTTCTCAGCAACGACCCCGGGGTCTGAAACGATAACGACCCATACTATTGAATCGCAAAACATACCGTCATCGACTCTGAACATCACGGTATCGGTCCTTGCCGATGAACTTGAGTAACAATAACTCGTATCATGAGCTATTGTATCAATAACTCCATTAACGCTCCAGGTATAAAACAGGGAATCCTGGGGATCAGGATCCTGTACCATAACCGTCAGCACAAGAACACTATCGATATTTATATAACACGGTGATGGCGGAGAAAATGCGATTATCTCTGGCGGATAATTCAAGGGGTCGACTTCGATCTCAAAAAGCGTCGGCCACAGCTTACCGGTCACGAACAGACGTACATCATCACCATCATAGGCAATACCGTTCAGTACATTTGGCTGTCCTGAGCTCAATGCTGATAAGTCTAGCCAAGCGGTTACATGACCAGTCTGAGGATCGATAATAGCTATTGAATCACAGTACCAGACATTTGCATAGATATTCCCCTGAATATACTCTAATTCGTTTAAATAAACGACCGGGATCCCCTCAGCTTCAACGTCAATATGACCGACCTCAACATAATTTTGAGGGTCAAGATAGTAAATCCTGGAAGTCCCATCACTCATAATAAGACACGTGTCGTCATGGGTCAATCCCCAACCTTCAGTGCTATAACCGAAACTGTCGATCACCTGAAATGTAGCCTGTTCAATATATACATAACCAGTGTGCTCGCGCCAGGTTATCTGTATTATCGTATCATGCCACATCGTTATGCCTTCCCCGAAATAACTATTATCAAGATAGTGTATTTTCAATATTGCACCGGTTGTTAATTCAACTTTGCGTAAAGTAGATTGAGCATAAAGTCCTGTGCCTTCGTAAAGCGCGTTATTCTCATAGATCAAACCTTGAGTAAAGGCATTGCTGTCATGCGGAAATGAATTAATAATATTGCAGCCGTATACGGGCAGACTATCAGGGTCATAAAATAATTGAGATAGAGCCTTATTGTCATCTCCTGATATTATTTGTGCACTTGAAGGTAAAACTGCTATAAATGATAATAGAATAACAACCACTGCATAACCGCATCGTCTTGCATTTTGTCCGTCATCTATGAAAATATCCATGAAATCTCCAAGAGTAGGAAACCTCCAAATATATTCTACTTATCCACGGCATGCTGTCAATGGCAAGATTCTACAGCGATTTTGTATAGTTGAAAATTCTCTAAAAATGACTATAATAAATGTTCATGGGCTATAATAAGATGACTGAAAACATAATAGACTCCCTGAAAAATATCGTTGGAAAAACAAATATTATTGTCGATAAGGAAGCTTTAGAAAACTACACGCATGATGAAACACCATTATACAGTTCAATGCCGGAAGTCGTCGTTAAACCGATGTCGACACAGCAGGTCTCCGAAATAATGAAGATGGCGAATGCGAATATGATCCCGGTAACACCAAGGAGTGGCGGTACTAGTCTATCAGCTGGTGCTGTGCCGATAAAAGGCGGTATCGTTCTTTCCCTTGAGAATATGAATAAGATCAAAGAAATAGATAAAAAAAACATGATGGTTACGGTTGAACCAGGGATAATAACTGAACAGCTCGGGATTGAACTCGCCAAGCAAGGTCTTTTCTTTCCACCTGACCCGGTCAGTCTCGATTCATGCATGATCGGAGGTAATATCGCGGAATGTGCCGGTGGACCGCGCGCCATGAAATACGGTGTTACAAAAAATTATGTGCTCGGTATCGAAGTTGTACTAGCAGATGGCACAGTTCAGAAATATGGCGGCAAACTTTTAAAAAATGTTACAGGTTATGATGTGATCGACCTTATCATTGGTTCTGAGGGTACGCTTGCTATCATAACTGAAGCAACCCTGAAAGTCCTGCCCTTGCCAACGGTGATAATCGACCTGCTCATCCCTTTTAAGTGCGTGGAAGATTCCGTCAGTTTCGCAATAGATGTGTTACAGACAGGTTTAATGCCAGCGGCTATCGAATTCATGACCGGTGATGTATATCGAATGGTGGAAAAATACCTCAAACGTAAGCTCCCTTTTGCCGAAGCTGAGGGACACGTCATTGTCGAACTCGATGGGGATAACAAAGAACTCTTATCTAAACACTATGATCAGATAGGGAATATCGCTTTAAAAAATGGCGCGCTCGATGTCTTTGTCGGAGAAAGTGCCAAAGACAAAGAAAAGATCTGGGAACCGCGTAAAAAGGCGGGTGATGCATTAAAAGACCAGGCAAAACCTCTGGCACGTGAAGATCTCGTTGTGCCGAAAGACAAGATCCCTGAATTGATAACCCGGCTCAAGCAGTATATTGAACAATATGGAGCAAATCTCTATGCATTCGGCCATCTTGGTGACGGCAATATCCATGCTGATGTCGGGCTTATGCCTGCCGAGAACAAGAAACCTTCGCGTAGTGAAAAAACGATAAAAGACGTCACTGAATTAGACAAGATAGACGAAATGCGCCGGGGTATGTATAAAATCACCTTATCACTGGGAGGTACTATCACCGCTGAACATGGCATAGGTCTATCCAAGATCAAATACCTTGAAATGGCTCTCGATCCCCGGCAGATCATGATCATGAGATCCATCAAGAAGATCTTTGATCCTAATAATATCCTAAATCCCGGTAAAATCTTCCCGGAATAGTGACAAACAGCTCACAAAAAACCGCCCATTCGACCCTATATTTCGTTCAAACTACGCCAATTCAGCGGTTATATGGGTATTGACATTCAAGCGTTTTTATATATAATATAAGGTAATATAAATGGTGATAGATAATATCATGTATCCAACAAATTAATGTTAGTTCGTATCCTTGAAAGGAGGAATTAGATGGCGAAGCCATTAGTCGCATTTTACTGGTGTGCCTCTTGCGGCGGATGCGAAGAAGCCGTTGTCGATCTTGCAGAGGACATTTTAAAGGTCGTTGAAGCAGTTGACATCAGATTTTGGCCGGTAGCTATGGATTTCAAACGTTCAGATGTTGAGGCTATGCAAGATAAATCTTTTGCGGTGAGTTTTATAAACGGTGCGATCCGAACCGAAGAACAAGAAGAGATGGTTAAATTGCTGCGTAAAAAATCACAAATCGTCATCGCTTTTGGATCTTGTGCTCATCTCGGAGGTATCCCGGGTCTGGCAAATGTCTCAAATAGAAAAGAGATATTTGAGACTGCCTACAAGCTCACCCACACGACAGCTAATCCCAAAGGTATTTATCCACAGACCGTCACTGAAACACCATACGGTAAACTGACTTTACCTGAGTTTTATGATACTGTAAAAACGCTCGATCAGACAATTGATGTTGATTATTATCTTCCTGGCTGTGCACCACCACCTGATCTTATTATGCAGGGTATTACTGCGATACTTGAAGGCAAGCTACCACCAAAGGGCTCAGTACTTACCGTCGATAAAGCCTTATGCGAAACTTGTGAACGCAATAAATCGAAACCCGATACCCTGGCTATCAAAGACATCAAGAGGATCTCAATGGTAAAAGCAGATCCTGAGAAGTGTTTCCTTGCTGAAGGTATCATTTGTCTTGGACCGG
>Ga0315534_1001228_pt1 | contig 17776 bp, 15 predicted proteins | sample SalMarSW160240MG_FD_203094 | JGI IMG/M metagenome (GOLD analysis project Ga0315534, IMG submission 203094) | Salt marsh sediment microbial communities from the Plum Island Ecosystem LTER, Massachusetts, United States - Salt Marsh Sediment SW1602-40 ... | reverse complement strand
AGGCGCATTATGACCTTGAGGTCCTCGATAGGGAGTTAGGTGATCAGATCAAGAAAGAAGTGAAAGCGCTTGCCTAGATCATGAACCGAAATGGGCTCTGTCTAATGTCGCGGGACACGACCGGGGATGCGGCGTGAATTGGTAGTAATTATGAGATTAATCGGTAGCAAATTGCCGTTCTAGACGCTGTGGTAAATGAAGAAAGGCATTGGAAATTCCTGACCTCATACTGTAAAGTGCCGCACCATGACATCTTGCGCCGCCTCCTCGCGAAGCGCCCTCAAAGCAGAGTGGAAAGGATCGCGCAGCATCCTGAAAGGACAGATAAACCCATGCTTAAACGCGAGTGGGTATGCCACACAGGGTAGATGCAGGTAACCTAGTAGTTCTCTTGCTCAAAACGGGAGAAATATATTGCATTAATTTGCCATTAATGGCAAAATATTGCAATGGAATTTCAAAAGCTCATTGAAATCGTACGGAATGAACCGGTTTTCGAGACCGGGCTCCTGCTTGCCGGTGATGTGGATCCGAACCACATCCGACGACAGCTCACTCGCTGGACCAATTCCGGGCGCCTTATTCAACTTAGACGAGGGCTCTATGCTCTCGCACCACCTTTTCAAAGGGATCCGCACCCATTCATGATCGCCAACCGGATGGTGCCAGGATCTTATGTTAGTTGTCAGTCCGCGCTAGCCCATTACGGGCTTATTCCGGAATATACGCCCACGGTTGTCAGCGTTTGCTCAAGCCGACCTAGAACCTGGGATACACCCCTAGGAAGATATATATTCCGCCATGTCCACAGAAAATATCTGTCTGGCTATCAACTTATGCAGATGCAGGAAGCCCAGCAGGTGATGATTGCCGAGCCGGAGAAAGCCCTTCTCGATTTGGTCTACCTGACCCCAGGTGGTGATACGGAAGAGTTTCTGCTATCGCTCCGCCTCCAGAATCTGGAGCGGATGGATGAGGGAACACTTGAACGGCGAGCTGCCGGGTTCGGAAAGCCCAAGCTGCAGCGGGCGGTAAAAAATATGAAAGTGCTGATGCGGCAGGGGGCATGGGAGAGTCAAGGTTGAAAGAGATTCTCAAAGGTATTATCGGTGAGAGCGATTCGCCACTCAAAGCGCTTAACCTGATGCGGGAGTACTTGCAAGCTCGTGTGCTGTCTATTCTGCAGCGAGAAGGTGCCATGGTTCCGCTTGCCTTCCATGGTGGAACGGCGCTCCGCTTCCTATACGCTCTGCCGCGACACTCCGAGGATCTCGACTTTGCCCTGGAGAGGAAACCTGAGCTGTACGACCCGGGATCATACTCGAGAGCTATCGAACACGAGTTTCACCATGAGGGGTACGATGTAAATATCAAGCGCTCCGAGGACCGCTCTGTTCACAGTGCCTGGATCCGTTTCGTTGGTTTGCTGCATGAACTTGGACTCTCGGGGCAGGAGGCGGAAATCTTCAGCATCAAACTTGAAGTAGATACGAGCCCGCCCAAAGGTGCAGGTCTGGAGACTACGCTCGTTAGGAGCCGTGTGATGCTGCAGCTTCAGCATCATAATCGAGCCTCGTTATTGGCTGGAAAAATCCACGCCATTTTACAGCGCCCATACACAAAGGGGCGGGATCTCTACGATCTGCTCTGGTACCAGAGCGATCCAGGATGGCCAGATCCGAATCTTCTTCTGCTTAACAACGCGCTCTCCCAAACCGGTTGGCAGGGTCCAACGCTCACCGAGGAGAATTGGAAAGCGGTCGTGCGCGAACGTCTGCAGGTATTGGATTGGGAAAAAGCGCGGATGGATGTGGCGCCATTCTTGGAGCGCGGTGCGGAGCTGGAGTTGCTCACGAAAGAGAACCTGCTAAGCGTCCTCTGACCTTGACGTTTATTAAAGCCAGCAGCATAGACGCACGCAGTCCCAGTATTCGCCATTGATTATTCAATGGGGGGACAGGGTGCGGCCAAGAAGCGTGAGAAGGTATTTCTCGCTTACCTGTCACAAAGTTGCCGATTCGAAAGATAATCGGCAACTAGGAAATTAGCCTGGGAATATTTAATGGTTACTAGGTTATGAAGAGTCTTCTTCTGCCTTCTCCGAAACTGTAGGATGAAAGATAAGGCTTCCCTCCTATGATTTATAACTTGATGATTAAAGATCTGTTCGACTATTTCGGTAACGTAATGAATCATAAAAATTGTAGTTGAAATGAATATCGAGAATGCATGAAAACTTCCTATCATTGCGCGGATTTGTACTTGATATATGTCATGATATATGTTATAAACAATGTAGAAAAGGATTAGATATTGATGGCAACTATAATGGTTATTTCTCCTGATGATGTACGCGAAGCTCGTCATGTTCTTGGTCTCACTCAATTGCAGACCGGGGTCGCATTTGGAGGAGTCAGACCTGAAACAATTAGCAGATGGGAACGGTCATCTCGAAACGTGCAACTAAAGGTAAGGCCGATTCATGCAGAAATTATGGGGCAGCTTACCCAAGCAGCTAATCTCCTTCAAGAGATTTACAAAGACAAAGAATCACGGAGGGTCTTTCTATACTCCCCCCAGCGAGAGTTAGGAGGAGCAACCCCCATTCAGGTAATTCTTCGAGATCCACCATATGGTCTAAGAGATGTAGTTAGACTGCTGGGACGAATCGCAGAAGGAATACCGACATAACCCATGCCAAGGCTACTTAGCTCTTGGCGAAAACTATTTTCAAGTTATAAGCCCCGCAAAATTCGCGGGGCTTATTGGTACCGCGCTGTATTGAAGTCGCGCAAGAAGACAATCCTGACTATGGACGGCGCATTTCTTTATGGCGGTCGCTACAACACGGCAGAGGATTTTGGAGCTTTGTATCTTTCTAAAAGTACAGAAGGGTGCATAGCCGAGATCACTAGACGTCCAGGCTCTCCTGATAACTACGTAGTTGGAGATATTATAGTGACCTTGGAAAAAGTTTGCGATCTAACTGACGCGCGGTTTCTAAGGGAATTAGAGATTTCAAAGGAGCAACTTATTGGTGATGATTGGGAAGAGACCCAATTACTTGGAGAGTTAGTTCGGGGAGCAGGCTTTGAAGGAATGATAGTCCCATCAGCAGCCGGAGATTTCAACAATTTGGTCATATTCGTTGATAACCTCTCTGCAAAATCAAAAATTCAGCTTGAGAAAGCACATGATTTGCCACTACCTTGAAGCAAGTCATGCATGAACTAGTGCATTCATAGCCATTTGAACGAACAACATTTGATTATGAGAGTAATCAGCAGCACATTTCTTGTTATATCGGTTGAAGGTAATACTTACATCTACTCCTAGATAGTTATATGCTTGAGGTGGTGAATAAAAACATCGAGCAAGACGCCTTGCTGAAAATTTCACCAGTTCCTTGAACGATCGAGGCCGTCAGGTTTTCAGAAGGAGCTGAGTTCCTATGTCGCTTCGAACAAGAACCAGAAAAGGGCTGACCCTCGTCCGACTGCTGAGCGTACTGGCATCGGCCTTGCTCGCCGGCTGCACTCTTGGGAAACCTCTAGACGAACAATGGCAGGGAACCCTGACGGGGACCGGGGCGACAGAGGAGGAGCAGGAAACCCGGATTGCCCTCCAGACAGCGCAAGCCATTGGAACTTTACACACTAGCCCTACTCCAGCAGTACTATCATCAGTGAGCCCATCACAGACCCCGTCGAAATCACCGTCAACCGGCGTAGGGACACAATCGCCCGTACCCACCCTGGTGAGCGAGCTGTACCACCTGGTGTACATTCGAAGTGGCGATTCCGGAGACGAGCTTGTCTTTGCCAACCCGTACGGACAGGGCAGACGGGTATTCAAACTACCAGAGCAAAATGAGCGAGGACTTTCTCTTATCAAGGGACTCTCGCCAGATGGAAGGCACATCTCATGCGATGAGCTTCCGTGTAGAATTAAACATGGCAACCTTGGAATACGGACCGTTTTCAACCCAAATCCGGTTGGGAGGTTCCCCGCGGTATGCTTGCTGATCGCCAGACCCCACTGAAAGACACTTTTCAAGCGTCGAAAGCCTCTGGCTTGCTACGCTTGCTGACCCTACGACACAAGGCCCCGTTCGTCCTGCGCACACTCGCCCTCGAACAAATGGCATCGACAATCGAAATACGTAGTTTGAGTGCCCCGGCTCTTCTCTTTATCTCGCTGATACTCTACCTACTGAGTCTCTCGGAAGTAGCGGCACTGATTCTGGGAGTCTTCGCAGCAATTCACCTGCTGGCCTATCTGTGGGTCGTAAATGCAGCCCACAACACACACACACGACGGCAGCTGCTCTCGGCGGCGGTGCAGGTTGGCGATGAAATCGAAGAGCAGGTCGAACTCGAAAATCGCTCACTTCTGCCGCTGCTCTGGGCAGAGCTCGTCGATCGGTCATCACTGCCGGGCTACTCGATGTCCGTCGTTGCCGCGTTGGGTTCCCATAGCCGCCGCAGTTGGGTTAACCGCACTCGGTGCTCGCTGCGAGGCATTTACCACATGGGACCCTGGGAAATGCTGACAAGCGATCCTTTTGGGATCTTCCTTCTACGTCAATCTCACCAGGCCGATCGGGATCTGGTCGTGTTCCCACCGCTGGCTGAGGTCCCGGCGCATGTGCTGCCTCAAGCCAGTGCGCAGGGGGATGCGCATTTATTCCGTGCGAATATGCGGGCCGACTCGACCAAGGCATTTACCACACGACCCTACCATCCAGGCGATCCCATGCGGCATATCCATTGGCCGACCACCGCACGCCGGGAGGGCATCTTCGTCAAGGGTTTTGAACCCGAGGCAAGATCAATTGTCTGGCTGCTGCCCGATCTGGAGGCGGGTGTCCAACGTGGGCAAGGAGTGGACTCAACCCTGGAGAAGGAGATCATCCTGGTCGCCTCACTGGCTGAGCGGCTTCTCATCCAGCACCTCTCAGTGGGTCTCTTCGCTCAGGATGCGTCCCCGGTCGTCGTTCAACCCACCGCAGGCCTGGCGCATTTGTGGAAGCTCCTGAAGGCCTTGTCGCCTTTGCAGGCCAATCCAGAGCAGGGGCTGGCGCAGGCGCTGGAGAATGTCACCCAGGTAGTGATGCCCGGTCATCTGGTAATCAGCATCACCCCATCCTTCGATACCGGATGGATTGATGCCTGGAAAGCAAATCATTATGCATCCAGGGTCGGACTGTATGTGCTGCTGCTGAGCGACGAGAGCATAAGGCCGCTTGAGAACCAAGAGACGTTAACACACCTCCGACGTCGTGATATTCATGCTCAGATCGTTGATTCCCGCCAGATCCGGCCGATCGAGGCGTCCTATGGAGCTTTGCAGCGCTGGGAATTTAAAACACTCCCATTGGGGAAGACGATTGTAGTTAACAAGCCGCGACCTGCTTCTGCTGCCTTCAGGCGAGGTGAGCAATGATAGTCACTCTTCCCTGGGGCAGGCTGCGTCGCCTCCTGGCTCCGGTTCTGCCGTTGGTGGGCTTAATCGCCGTACTCGCGAGCGCGCTTGATCGAACCACGCTGGCAGGCAGCGACGGCCTGAACGTAAGGATCATGGTCCTCGGCCTGGTATTTGGCTTGCTGCTTGCCCACAGCCGCTTCAGTGGGTGGTTCGGGGTGATTTATGTCGCGTTGTTATCCACCTATACAGCGCTTGTAACCGCGTCCGACTTCCTCCCCTCTTTGCTCAACCTGCCCAGAGGGTCCGGTTGGATTATTGAGATGCACACCCGCCTGCAATTCTTCATCGATCAAGTGGGTAGCTGGTGGTCGTCCTACACAATAGGGGATCCGATCCGGGAGCGCACCATCCTGAGTTTCTTTGTGAGCCTGCTATTGTGGAATCTACTGGCCTGGTTGGGTTGGTGGACCCAGCGACGACGGCAGGTCCTGATGGCGGCCCTCCCGGTAGGACTGTACTTAACGCTGATCGTGGGACGTTCAGATTTGTCGCTAAGTTACCTGCAGAGCTTTGCCTTCTTCGTGTTGATCACTCAGGTTGCAATGTACTTCAAGGCACTTAAATTGGATTGGTCTGAACGCGAACTCGATCATCCCGAGGGATTGGAGCTCGAGTGGGGCTTTAGCGCAGTGATGATGATCCTGACGGCTGTGCTACTGGCCCGAGCACTGCCGCTGCTTGCCACGCCAGCGGGGTGGCGAGATATTCAGCGTTGGTTGCAACGAGAGCCGGCGACCGAAGTAGGTCAGGCTGGCGGGATCGATCCGGGCAGGCGAACCCTGGACAGTGTCTTTTCGAGCACACCCGAACTGGAAGTCATCGGGGCGCCGCCTGCGACGGGAGAGGCGATTGTAATGTGGGTCGAGATTAGCGATCCTCCGCCGCTGCCGGAGGGCGTCCCCGGGAGCTATAACCCCCCACAGCATTATTGGCGCAGCCAGATCTATACCGCTTACAACGGTCGGGGATGGGAACCGCTCACGCCCGATACGGGCGCGCAGCTCCCCGATCCAGGCGTCGCTCCTGCTGACCGCTATATGCTCCGACAGACCTACACCCTCGACATCACCTATATCGAAGCACTCTTTGCCGCCAACCAGCCCTATGCCATTGTTGGTGATGAAGGAGAGCAGCCTCTCGTAGCGCAGGTCATTCCGGCGCCCGTCGGGACGGGACCATATTCCTATACGATGTTGTCCTGGACACTAGCAGCCAGCGTTGGCCAGCTCAAAACGGCCACGGGGCACTATCCGGACCCTGTCATTGATCTCTATCTTCAGCTACCGAAAGAGCTACCATCGAGAGTTGTTGATCTCGCCGCCCGGCTCACCCGCGGCCTTGCAAACGAGTACGATAAGGCCAAGCGCGTCGAAGACTATCTGCGCACAAATTACCCCTATGACCTGAGCGTATCCAACCCCCCACCAGGCCGAGATGTGGTGGATTACTTCCTATTTGAGGCTGAAGGTGGATTCTGCAGTTACCACGCCTCGGCTATGACGGTGATGCTGCGGTCGCTCGGCATACCCGCCCGGGTAGTCTCGGGCTATGCGATGGGCAGTTATGATTTTGAGCGGGAGGCTTATGCGGTGCTGGAGGGCGACACACATGCCTGGGTCGAGGTGTATTTCCCGGATTATGGATGGATCGAATTTGAGCCGACGCCGAATCGGCGTGAGTTTGCCCATAATGATCTAAATCCGTTCAATGGCAATCTAGATCAAACTCGTATTGAACATGAACGGGGCGTCCGGGTAGCGCCGCTGATCATTGGCGGGGGACTTGGCATCGCTGTCCTTGCCGTTTTTGTTGCCATGCTCCTCTGGCGGCGATTGAACCAGGACAGTCACCGACGCAAGGAGTTTGGGATTCCTGGACATGTGTACGGAGAGATGCGTGTCATCTTAAGGACCGCCGGCTTTCGCGGCCAGGCTGCACTGACACCGCACGAATATATGAACAGGTTGAGTGGCATTTTAACACAGGAAACCAACATACTTCAATCCTTACAGCATGCAACTGAACTCTATACCCGAGCGCGTTTTAGTGATCGGTCACTCTCAGATACAGAGTTGATGGGATTATGGCAGGGATGGCGAAAAAACCGTATTGGATGGCTTTATTGGGCGGTCAGACAAAAATGGCTAAACCAATTTGTGAAACTCAACCGACGGTCCAGCGTTCAAGACTCAACGTCTGAATAGTGCGATGTATCAACAAGACAATTCAGAGTTAGCTTGAAAGCAGTTGTGCAATGTCTGCCATACTCTTCTGATCCAAGAGTCCGAATTCCATAGCCTGGCAATTCTCCTCTGCCTGTGCAACTGTTCGGATACCCGGGATAGGAATTGTCGCCGGGCTTCGTGCCCAGAGCCAGGCCAGGGCACCTTGGGCAAGTGTGCGTCCATCAGACCTGAGGATTTCCTTGACTGCGTCCACTCTCCTGAGCCACTCCGGATGCGGCTTGCCATTCTTGAAATAGGTCATCCACTCAGGACTCTTCTCCCCCCTGACGTCATCGAGTGCGAGCGCGGTATCGGCTTCGTACTTACCCGTTAACAAACCCATTGCCAGCGGGCCACGGTTGATGCTGGCCAGATTTAATTGCTCACAAAGTGCGATCATCTCGGGATTATCGTCAAGGACATTGATCTGATGCTGAATAGCGACACAATGGGGCTCCTCTGCAAACACCCGTGCGCGCTCAGGAAAATCGGTGCTCCAACCGTAGTAGCGGATCTTACCTTCTGCGACCAGATCTTCGAGCACATCGCGAACCACCGGTGCCTTCTCCAGATCGTAATCATTCCAATGGAATTGGTAAAGGTCGATATAGTCCGTCGCTAATCGCAGCAAGGAGGCCTCACATGCATTGTGGATATAGGTTGGGGAGGCATCTTGGCCGTTTACCTGTCTGGTTTCCTCATCAAATACATTGGAAAACTTCGTCGCGATGATGACTTGATCACGTATTGCTGCCAGTTGCCGGCCCAGAATACGTTCACTGTGACCGGCGCCATAGACATCGGCTGTATCGAAAAATGTAACTCCCATATCCACGGTTGTTTGAATCGCCCCAGCCGACTCGTCATCGTCGACCTTGCCCCAGCCGTGAGGAGTTTCGCCGGACCAGAAAGGTCCACCGATTGCCCAGCAGCCCATACCGAGCGCACTTACCTCCATGTCGGACTTCCCAATTTTCCTTGTGAACGGCGCAGGCATAATAACACTCCTACAAAGCATCTTCTGACACAGCCCCGATCATCGAAATCATAGATGAGATTACCCGACGAAACTCATTGAGCCGAGGCTATTTGCGTTTTGCCACAGCTCTAGCCTGAACCGAGTCCGCGAAAGGACGGTTGAAGTGCTGGATAGAGCTGACGGTAGATCGGATAAAGTTCATCATACTGGGCAACGGCATCGCTGGGAGTGATCCGTCCTGTGACCTGAATGACTTCTTGACAGGCGCTGGGAATATCGGAGAAGGCGCCCGTTCCCGTAGCAGCCAAAATCGCTGCACCGTAAGCTGCACCTTCTTCGGAGTTGACAGTGACAAGTTCAGTCTGGAGCACATCGGCCAGGATCTGACGCCAGAGCGCGCTTTTCGCGCCGCCACCCGTAACCCGGACCTGGGAGATTTCCCCCAGCCCGGCTCCTTTCATCAATTCAAAACTGTCGCGCAGACCAAAGGCGACGCCCTCCAGCACGGAACGACTTAGGTATGGCAAGCTGTGACGGACTGTCAAGCCGACAAATGCGCCGCGCGCAAGTGGGTCTGGATGAGGGGTTCGTTCCCCCGTAAGATAGGGCAGGAACAGCAATCCGTCACTTCCCGGTGGGATCTCTGAGGCGGGTTCAAGCAGGGTATCGAAACTGACCCCGGGTGCAAAGGTGTCACGATGCCAGCGCAGGCTCCCGCCGGCGGAGAGCATCACGCCCATCAGATGCCACTTTCCAGGGACAGCGTGACAGAACGCGTGCAGGCGGCCATCAGGCTCTATTGCGGGTTGATCTGTAGTAGCGAATACGACACCGGATGTCCCTAGACTGAGAGACACAATTCCTTCTTCGACTGCCCCAGTCCCCACCGCAGCGGCGGCCTGATCCCCGCCACCTCCCACGATCGGCGTCCCCTCGTTCAATCCCGTGGCTTCAGCAGCGGCTGAACTGACCGTGCTGGTTATCTGTGTGCCTTCATAGGTCTCGGGCAGCCAACGAGGATCGATCTCGAGCGCTTCAAGAACCTCAAGGGACCAACTGCGGGCGCGTATGTCAAAGAGCAAAGTCCCAGATCCCCCGGCGCAGTCGATGGCGAATTCATCGCTTAATTTGTATCGGACATAATCCTTGGGCAGCAAGATATGGGCACCCTTTTTGTATAGATCTGGTTCCTCCTGCTGTACCCAGAGAATTTTTGGCGCCGTAAATCCTGTAAGGGCATCGTTACCGGTAATCTGGATCAGGTGCTCCTTGCCGAGGCGAGCACGAATGTCGTCACACTGTGCCCCGGTGCGCTGATCGTTCCAGAGCAAGGCTGGTCGGATCACTTTCCCGTCCATGTCCAGGAGAACGAGCCCGTGCATCTGGCCGGTGAGCCCAATTCCTTTCACTTCGGCGGCGGACACCGCGGAGGATTTCATGACGGCTCGGATACTCTCTATGGTTGCATCCCACCATAATTGTGGTTCTTGCTCGCTCCATAAAGGCTGCGGTGTTTCAAAGGTGTATTCGGAAGAAGCGACAGCGACGACTCGACCTCCGTCATCCATCAAGAGCGCTTTCGTCGCCGTGGTAGAGGTATCGATACCAAGATAGTAGCTCATCGTGGTCTATCTCCCTCTGATGACCGGCAGGACACCCACCAGGTCATCGGACCACTCGATATCATCATGAAGGTCCCAGGTTTCGATATGCTCAATACTGCCCCCCGGAGGAAGTCCAGTGGTTGGCGCGAGGGTCTCCAGTTCCAGGAACCGTGGATCACAATAGCACTCGCTGGAGCTTCCCCGGTCAAAATACTCTGCCCCCTGAACATATCTCGCACGTTTGACAAAGAGCGACCCATCGATCCAGTACGCCATCCACCCTGCCGGGTTGGGGAAACCGATCTTGAGCTTACCTTCCTTCATCCGGGCTCGAACAAGTATTGTTTCATTGCCCCAGGTGATGTGACCCGAATTGATGTCCGTATAAGGCCACAGCGTGATGGTACGGTTCGGCAAGGTAGGATTGCCCTCGCTGATGCCTGTAAACTGGGGCAGGATGGCTACACCCCCCGGCTTTAATTGGGTAATGGCCCACGGTGCCAGGACCTGTTCCTTGTCTCCCTGATTCTTAAGTGTGTGTTTAACCTCAATGGAGGCGCGATTGCGAGCCAAGCGAACATCGAGCACTTTTTGAAGCGTCGTCCTCGGATCAATTGCTTGGGTGAGCCGGACACCATTTTCGAGGGCTTCGACATCAACAGGGGAATCATCCGGCAAGTAGGTGATCTGGGGATTTTCTGGAGCATACCACAGGCGATGGCCGCCATAAAAATGGTATGGGCCCTCCCCGGGACACTCCAAGGTGGCCTCCGGGAGCACAGCGAGGAGATTGTCGCCTTTGCCTGACTTTAGCGAAAGGATACGCGGTCCGACAGAAATGGTCGCCAATATGGAAAGGTGATCATTGGCGATCTCGATACATTCAATACCAAGGAATTCAACTGTCTTCATATCTCGACGCGTAGGTCTATGCCGCCCCTAGCGCACACCCAGGATGAGTTCAACAGTCAATTGATCAAGGCGCTCATACTTCATTCCCCGGGCGCCAAGTGTCTGCCGATCGAAAGTTAAAGCCTTCAAATCCGCTGCTTTGTCAGACGAATACTTCCCCTTGAATGGATCCATTTCGCCATCATCGGCGGTTATCTCTGCCAGGAGCGCCTGAATCTCAGCGTCCTGCATAAATTGAGCGGCTTTTTCCTTTAGGATCAGGTAGGTGCGCATGCAGCCGCGAGCGAAGTCCTTTACACCCTTGTAATCCTCGGTGCGGTAGGCGTGCGCATCAAAGTGCCGGTTACCGGCATAGCCGTAATCCTCCAGGAGCTTGACAAGGAAGAAGGCGCTCTTAAGGTTGACCGAACCGAAACGAAAATCCTGGTCATAACGGCCGAAGCCCTGGTCGTTTAGGTCGATATGGAATAGTTTTCCGGATTCTAGCGCCTGGGCCACGGCGTGTACGAAGTTAAGACCGGCCATATGCTCGTGAGCGACTTCGGGATTTACACCGACCATCTCAGGGTGATCAAGACTTTCGATGAAGGCCAGCATATGCCCCGTCGTGGCATTGTAAATGTCACCGCGCGGCTCATTGGGCTTTGCCTCCAGGGCAAATTGTAAATCATAGTTTTTGTCCAAAACATACTCACAGAGGAAATTCATAGCATCACGTGTGTGCTTGATGGCAGTAATAGGATCCTTGCCCGCGTCAGTTTCAGTCCCTTCCCGGCCTCCCCAGAAGACATAGACCTTAGCACCCAATTCCACGCCAAGGTCGATTGAATTCATCGTTTTCTGAAGCGCATAGGCGCGCACACGGGGGTCGTTGGCTGTGAAGGCGCCATCCTTGAAGGCTGGATCCCCGAAGAGGTTGGTGGTGGCCATTGGGACGCAGAGCCCCGTTGCCTCCAACGCCTTTATAAAATCCCGGACGATCTTATCGCGGTCAGCCGGGGTAGCATCGATGGGCACAAGGTCATTGTCATGCAAATTGACGCCATAGGCGCCTACTTCCGCAAGCAAGTGCACCAGCTCAACCGGAGATAGCGGAGAACGTACAGGTCCGCCGAAGGGATCGCGTCCAATGTTCCCGACGGTCCATAGGCCGAAGGTGAATTTATGCTCGGGTTGGGGCTTATATTTATCAGACATCAGATTTCTCCTTTTATTCAGTTCGGGTCCGCCGCCACATTCATGCCGTCGCTTTGTATCTATGCCTCGATTTCAACCGGGCATATGAATACCCGCTTCTGAATGACCTCGGCTTGCGGACCAATGATTTCGAATGCGCTTTTTAGGCGAATATCCTCGGACGAGCTACCAACCATAACGAGAATCCGACCGGGTTCGACCACCAATTCCAGGTTGCGGTTGTAGAAGGCCAGCTGGTCTACGGGTAATTTGAATGTGATCTTTTTGCGCTCGCCTGGTTGGAGCGACACCCGCATGTAGCCCATGAGCTGCTTCATGGGCCGTGGTGAACTCGCGAATTCATCACGAATGTAGAGTTGGGCAACCTCTTCACCGGCCAGCGATCCGGTGTTGGTCACATCAACAGCGACAGCAATACTTTCACCGCAGGATGCCTGGGGCTGACCCAGCGAGAGGTTACTATACTCAAATGTCGTGTAGCTCAGGCCGTGACCAAAGGGATATAGCGGAGTTGTCTTTTCGGAAACATAATCGCCGTACCAGTGGGACTTCATGCCCGAAGGTTGGTGGTTGTAGAAAATGGGCAGTTGTCCAACGTGACGCGGGAACGTAACCGGAAGCTTGCCCCCAGGATTGACATCACCAAAAAGGACGTCCGCCACCGCAGCCCCCCCTTCTTCACCAGGAATCCAGGCCTCGAGAATGGCGTCTGCCAATTCGTCAAGCCAGGGGATGGCGTAGGGGCGCCCATTGATCAGCACCGCAGCGACGGGTTTGCCACTTGCAAGAATGGCCTTTGCCAATTCTTCCTGCACGCCAGGCAGGCGCAGGTCGGCGCTGTCACGGAATTCTCCCGTAGTGCAGTTTGGCGTCAACCCAGAGCGGTCGCCAAGGACAAGGATCACCGCATCAGCTCGATCAGCAGTTTCGAGCGCTTCATTAAAACCACCTGTATCCGCATCCAGATTGTCGCAGCCTCTGGCATATAGCACTTTTGTCGTCGGCGAGACGGCCGCTTTGATCGCTTCAAGCACCGTGACCACTCGCACCTCATGTGAAGCAATTGCATCAGCATCGACATTCACAAAAGATGAATCAACCGGAGACTCGTAAATCATAAAATCTTTGGTAGCCGCATAAGAATAATCGCCCAGCAGGCTGCGGGCATGATCAGCATTGGGCCCAATAACAGCCAAAGTGCCGATGTCTTTCTGGAGCGGCAGCAGACCGTCGTTCTTGAGTAAGACCATGCTCTGACGGGCGATCTCTCGCGCCAGGTTGCGCTGCCTGGTTGTTTCAAACACTTCAAGCACACGTCCTTCATCCACATAGGGATGATCGAACAGACCAAGCTCATATTTCTTTTGCAAGTGCCGGCGCACCGCGGTATTTACGGTTTCGATGTCAAGTTCGCCAGCTTCTAGCGCAACTTTTAGAGGCTCGCCATAGCACGCCACAGTCGGTAATTCCACATCAATACCTGCTTCAAGCGCCAGGCGTCCCGCCGTGGATTTGTCCACAGCGAGGTTATGAAAATTGTGGATCATAACCACAGCTTCGTAGTCCGAGACGACCAGGCCGTCGAAGCCGAGTTTATCCCGCAGCAGGTCGGTCAAGATGCGGCGCGAAGCGGCTATCACCTCCCCGTCCACTTCTGGGTAGGAATTCATGATGCTGGCCAGACCTGCATCCCGAATCGCAGCCTGGAATGGGGCGAGGAATATCTCATATAACTCGTGCCTGCCCACATGGACAGGTCCACAGTTAAGACCGCCTTGAGAGAGGCTGTGCCCGATGAAATGTTTACCTGTCGCCATCACACCATCAGCCAGATTTTCCCCCTGCAAACCGCGGACGTAGGCCACGCCGAACTGACTGACCAGCATGGGGTCTTCGCCAAAGGTCTCTTCTGTGCGACCCCAACGTGAGTCGCGTGCGACATCCAGTACCGGTGCCAGCGCCTGGCGCGCCCCGATGGCGAGCAGTTGTTCGCGGATGACACCTGTCATTCGTTGCGCGAGTTCAGGCTGAAAGGTCGCGGCCAGACCGAGCATTTGAGGGTACATCGTGCCACCCAGCACCATGGTGCCGCAACAGCATTCCTCGTGCAGAATAGCGGGTATTCCCAGGCGAGTCCCTTCGACAAGAAATTCTTGAATTTGGTTTCCGGCTTTTGCTGCAGCCAACGGGTCAAGCGTTGATGCGCCGGCGACACGAGTGATCTGCCCAATACCAGGGCTGAGTTTTGCCTGTATTTTTTCCGGATCTATCTTTCCATCCGTTTGCAGCTCATAGATCCAACAAGAGCCCAGTTGGGCCAGTTTTTCGTCCAGGGTCATCTGTGATAGGAGTTTCTCAATGCGTTGCTTGAATGATGTCATGAAGCCTCTCTGTCAGAATTCGTATGCCTATTTCGTGTATCCGAGTTTTGAGTACAAATCAGGGCCAGCCATGAGCCAGGTATCCTTATTAAGCTCGGCTAGCCTGCGAGTCATGATTTGCTCGTTGGCCTGAACGCGACTGTCCCCCCAGTACCCGTTGGGGTACGGCTTTCCCCACATGGATTGGCTATCCCAGTAAGTGTTGATGTAAGCAACCGCGCGAATTACTTCGCCATGGTCGTGGACAAAGGCAAGAAATGGCGCATACCACTCGCCCCAGATCTGCTCAGCTGTGCGTGGATCGAAATCTCGGCCTAATACACTGTAAGTCAACTTGCCCGTCTCATAGCGCTGGGGCGCTGCTTCGGCAGCCATGACCGGTTTACTATGTTCCCGAGCAAATTCCAGCAGTTCATCCATGGGACAGTATCCGCATTCCGCCTGCACGAATAACGAGAGCGCCATCCAATCCACAACCTCATCGCTGGGATATCATGCCTCGATCGGCTTTTGCTGGTAGGTCCCGCCACAATATGTGGCGCTCTGCCAGACCATCGCCACGTTAGTAATGCCTTTTTCCTGCATCCGGTTTCGGAAGGATGTCCAGCCTTGCTTGAATTCTGCAGGATCGTAATGATTCCACTCACCATCGAACTCGTACCCAAAACGCAGGAACACCGGGCGGTCATAAGTTGCCAGCAAATCCAATAACGTATCGATCTTGCGATTGGCCTGACCGGATGGAATCACCGGCAAGTAATCCACCAGGCCTAACCCCAATGCAATGACGCTTTCAGGGTGTTTTTCAACGAGATCGTCGAGAAACAGATTTCCCGAGCCATAATTTGCCTTGCTCGTCGTTCCCTCTAGACGGTTGAACGAGGTGTAACTTGTCACACCGCCCGGGTGAGGAGACGGGATGGCTGCCATATACTTGCCAAGTGTGTCGTTATCCTGACCAATGATGAACAGGGTACGACCTGGTGGTGGTACGAACTTGTGGGTGGGTGAGGACTCGGTTGTAGACATGTTCGGATCCATACCAGAAGGTTGAACGGTTGATAAGTTCGATAAAGTCTTCTGACCATATCCGGCACAAGAAAAGATCATCATGGCAACAAAGAGCGTACTAAGCCATCGTATCGATGCCATTCCTACGGATCACTTCTCGGTACCAACTCGCACTGAATTTTGGCGTACGTTGTTGGGTCTGGTAATCGACATAAACGATCCCGAAGCGTTTAGAATACCCAAAGCCCCATTCAAAGTTATCCAGTAAAGACCAGGCAAAGTACCCCTTTACAGGGACACCGATATTAATGGCTTTATGCACCATCTCTAGATGGCGTTTGATGTAGGCCAGTCGGGCAGGATCATCTACCCGTCCATCAGGACCCACCTCATCGGGAAAAGCCGCACCATTTTCGGTGATATAAATCGCGGGAAAAGCGTAGTCAAAATGCAAACGGCCCAAGATGTTGTAGATACCTAGCGGATAAACCTCCCAATCCATTGCGGTGATTTCGTCACTAGGAATAACGGTACAAGGCTCGTTGTCCGCTTCATCGATGTCAGTCGACCTCGCAATCCCCCGTGTGTAGTAATTGACACCCAAAAAATCAACAGGGATAGCAATCGAATCCAGATCCCCAGTTTGAACGAATTCCATTTCATTGCCAAAGCTATTGACTATATCCTGTGGATAGCCACGCCCAACCAGGGGATCCAAAAACCAGCGGTTGATATATCCGTCCACCCATGTCGATTCTTTCCTGTCCGCGGCGCTAAGCGAGGCGGGTTCTTGGGGGGTCAAATTCAGCGCAATCCCCACATCTGCGTCCGGGCAGTTTGCGCGAATGACCGGCACGGCCAGCCCATGTGAGAGCAGCAGATGGTGGGAAGCTGCCAGCGCTTCGCCCAGATCGGTATGACCGGGGGCGTGACGTCCTTCGCGGTAGCCAATAAACGCGCTTACCCAGGGTTCGTTCAGTGTGATCCAATGCTTGACCCGGTCCCCCAGAGCGCGGCTGGCAACATCCATAAACTCGGTGAAAGCTTCTACGATCCTGCGCAGCGGCCAGCCGCCCTCATCTTGTAAAGCTTGAGGTAAATCCCAGTGGTACAAGGTGGCGTAGGGCACAATTCCCGCGTCGAGCAGCGCATCCACCAGGCGGCTGTAAAAGTCGATCCCGGCCTGATTGATATCCCCCCGCCCCTCAGGCAAGATACGCGGCCAAGATATCGAGAAACGATAGGCATCCAATCCCAATTCCTTCATCAGAGCTACATCTTCAAGCCAGCGATGGTAATGGTCACAGGCAACATCCCCAGTGTCGCCATTCTCGACATTGCCGGGGGTATGGCTGAAGCGATCCCAGATGCTCTCGCCTTTGCCCTCCTGATCCCATGCACCTTCAATTTGATAGGATGCCGTTGCCGCTCCCCAAACAAAGCCCTTTGGAAAAATAAGCTGACTATCGCTCACGTCATTCTCTCGGATTCTGATCCTACAGACAATCCAACCATTCGATGGGTTGGCTGCCGGCCTCACCCAATCCATAGCCATAGGGAAACAGAGGTGCAGTGCAGCCGGTCACGTCATCCGAGTTGTTTATATTGATGGGCAATTGAGTGTTGGCGCGCGGCCAGGTATAGGGAAGTTGCCCGGTGAAGGGAAAATCACCAAACAGAACGTCAACCACGCCCGCACCTTCCGTACCCGGCAGCCAGGCTGCGACCCAGGCATCTGCAATCTGAAATTGATTTGTGATGATCAACGGCCGTCCGGAGAGAATGATGACGACCAATTTACTGCTGTGGGCGCGCAGGTTTGTGATGGCTTGAATATCTGCTTGTGATAGATTCAGACCGCGTGCGTCACCCACCCCCTCGGCATATGGATCCTCGCCAACTACGACAATTCCGATATCCGCCATTCCATCGAACTCACCGTTGAGGTGGTACTCGACCTGCGTATCAGCCGAGACCTCC
>Ga0315534_1001223_pt1 | contig 17812 bp, 10 predicted proteins | sample SalMarSW160240MG_FD_203094 | JGI IMG/M metagenome (GOLD analysis project Ga0315534, IMG submission 203094) | Salt marsh sediment microbial communities from the Plum Island Ecosystem LTER, Massachusetts, United States - Salt Marsh Sediment SW1602-40 ... | reverse complement strand
AGCGTTTGAAACCGTCAAGTCCAATTGCAGGGCGGCCGGTGTGGACCTGACCGAATCAACCTACACGCTCGGGCGAGTTCTGGATTTCGATCCGACCGCCGAACGGTTCATCAACGACGACGAAGCCAACCAGTTACTGACGCGCGACTATCGGCCGCCGTTCGTCGTGCCGGACAACGTCTGAACTCGGCACCGCCGCCGAAGCGGGTGCGCCGTGGACCGGAAAGCGGCGGTTGTCCCAGGCGTGTCGATCGGTCGCCTTTTTTGGGAGCCGTTCGGGGCCTGCCCACGGCACATGATGCCTGACGCCACGGTACTGCTCGAGGCCCGCGAGCTGGCACGCCGGCCTACGCCATCCGGACCGTGGTTGCTGCGCGACGTCGAGTTAGAACTCCGCGCCGGCCAGTGCCTCGGCGTCGTCGGGCCGTCCGGTTCTGGAAAGACGCTGCTGCTCCGGTCCCTGGCCCTGCTCGATCCACTCGACACGGGATACGTCCTGTTTCGGGGCCGTCCCGTCTCGGGCAACGGCATCCCGGATTTTCGCAGTCGTGTCATTTACCTGCGGCAACGGCCTGCATTGGAGGCGGGCACCGTGGAAGACAACCTGCGGCGCCCACTGCAACTTTACGTCCATCGAAAGCGTCGATTGGACCTTCGTCGCATTGGATCGTGGCTACGACACTTGGGACGCCGCGAGAATTTTCTTGAAAAGAGACGCGGCGACCTGTCGGGTGGCGAGCAGCAGATCGTGGCGTTGATCGCCACGTTGCAACTGGATCCCACCGTGCTGCTGCTCGACGAACCCGTCGCCGCACTCGATCACGACACGGCGCGAAGTGTGGAGCTCCTGCTCAGGCAATGGGTCGACGAACAGCCGTCAGCCAGAGCCCAGATGTGGGTCAGTCATGATGTCGAGCGAGTTCGATCGTATTGTTCCAAATTGTTGCGGATGGAGGACGGACGCCTGTATCCGATGTAGCAGCCATGGCGACCTATGTAGAACTCGACCTAATCGACGTTTCTCTCGCAGCGGCGTTAATCGTTGTCAATGCGCTCATTTCCATCGCGCTGCAACTGGGTATGGAGCGACAACTGGCGGTGGCCAGTATACGTACGATCGTACAACTATGGCTCGTGGGACTCGTGCTGGAATGGGTGTTTGAAATCGACCGCTGGTACGTGGTTCTGTTGTTGCTGGTCTTGATGACGCTGGTCGCAGGCGTGACGGCCGCGCGGCGGGACGAGCGTCGTTATCCGGGAATGCTGGCCGATACGGTTCTTTCCGTGTGGATCAGCAGTTGGCTTGTGACCGCGTTTACGCTCTTCGCCGTCGTCCGCGGAACGCACACGTGGTACCAGCCGCAGTATTCTATCCCGCTGATGGGCATGGTGCTGGGCAACACGCTCAATGGCGTGTCGGTCGGACTGAGGACCTTTCTGGATTCGGTGGAGGCGCGGCGGGACGTGATGGACATGTTACTGGCGTACGGCGGATCCCGCTGGGAAGCATGCCGCGACACGGTGCGGAACGCCATTCGCACGGGAATGACCCCCATCATTAACTCGATGATGATCGTCGGTATTGTGAGCCTTCCCGGCATGATGACCGGCCAGCTTCTTTCCGGCACGCGTCCCATCGAAGCCATTAAGTACCAAATCGTGATCATGTTCCTGATCGCCTCGGCAACGGCCCTGGGGACCACGCTGATCGCCCTGATCGGCTACCGCCGCCTGTTCAACCAGGACCACCAACTGCTTGTCGATCGGCTCCGCCGAAACTAGACTCAAAATAGGTGCAAAATAGGGCCTTTCCCCTGGATGCCATGCCATGATTCGACGCAAGCTCAATGTTAAATTCCTGTGCCTGCTGATCGCTGGATGTATCGTTGCCGGCGTCGCGTTTTACGCCCTGCACGCGGTACAGATTGCCAGGAATGCGGGCATTTACCTGCGGCAAGCCGAAGACCACAGGCAGCAGGGAGAGCTCCGCGATGCGGCCTTGGACTACCGCGACTACGTCCGCCTGCAACCGGAAGATCATGCTCGTTTCGCTGCGTATGCCGAACTGCTGGCCGATATTGCGGAAGAACCCGAGGCGGATCAGCGGGAATGGATGCTGGCCTACTCCACGATGGAAGAAGCCGTCCGTCGCGATCCCGCCCAGGACAAGCTGCGCCGGCGGCTGGTGGAGTTCCTGATCGAGTCGCGGAGGTATGCGGACGCCGCGGATCACCTTGAGAAACTCCTGCCGTCCAACTCCAACGACCTGACGTTGGAGTATCTTGATCTGGCCGAACGCTACTGCCTGTGTCTGGCAGGCAAAAGTGAATATCGCAACGCGATCGGACGGTACGGTGTTCTCGTCGGCTTCAACTCGGCGACCCGCGATTTCGCTGGCCCGCGCCCGACAATCGAGTTCATGGATTGGGAGAAACTCTGGAGTACCGGCGCCAAGCGGATATCGCTTTATGTGGATTTGGCCTACCTGCTGTTGTATCAGGAACGGGATACGGCGGCGGCCGACGGTGTCATGGACCGCATGGTCGAACTGAATTCCAATCAATCCGAAGCGCACTATGAGCGTGGTTTGTATTGGGCCAGCCGAGGCCGTGTGTCGAAGGCGCGGCAGGATTTTGGACGGGCGCTGAAACTCGATCCCGACGATGCGGACACGATATGGTCGTTGGCGAAAGTATTGATGGATCTAAGGCAGAAGGACGATGCCCGCCGCATGATCAACAACGGGCTCCGCAAACATCCTCGGGATGAAAGGATGTATCGGTCATTGGCATCAATCGAAGTCATCGAGGGGAATCCGCAGCAGGCGCTGCAACACTTGGCCCAAGGTCGCCAGCGCGTCGACGATCCCACGAATCTGATGATCGCCGAGGCGGAAATCCATCTCCAGCTCCGCGACAGCGGCGCGGCGGCAAAAGCCATCGACAGGCTGAAGGAGGCCGGCGTCGATCCCGTCCAGATCGAGGCGCTGCAAGCCAATCTGCTGTATGTCGAGGGACAGTGGATCGAAGCGGCGCAGCGACTTGAGAAACTGCGTCCCAGTCTGGCCGCCCGTTCCGACCAATCGTACAAGGTCGACGCGATGTTGGGGCAGTGTTACGAGAGTTCGGGGCGGAAGGATCTTGCCCGCGATGCGTACCGCCGGGCGTTGCAGGTGGCCAATCCCGTTTCCGATGTCGCGGTCGCCGCGCGAAAGGCCATCGACAGACTCAGCGGTCCGCTTGGATCCGCCGCGCAATTTGCCAGCAGGCCGCGTTCCGATACTTCTGGAAACACGGACGACGAATCGCCCGGTAATGGCTCGGGCGACGCATCGCCTTCGACACTCGAACCGGGCGCGGCGGCCGCGGTCAAGACGATCCAACTTGTGCGACAGGGATTGATCGACCAGGCATTGCAGAGTCTGAAATCCAGTCTGAACACTTATCCGGGTCATGTCGCCACGTGGACGTCCGCCATCCGCCTGGTCGACTACCTGAAGGCTCGGCCCGAAGCGTCCACCGAGACCATCCGCGCGCTGCTCGAAGAGCCGCCTCTTCGCGGCGCCGATACGGCGGCGTCTCGTTTGGCCCAAGCGCTGCTGATTGTCATTCACCCCGAAAACGCTCGCGAAAGACTCGCGCAACTCGAGGCGGACCTTGACCAATTAGACAAAGCAAACCTGCCTCCCTTCTGGTCCGCGATGTCGCTGGCCTACCGGTCGGTTGGCCAACCTGACGAGGGTCTCCGCTGCCTGCGAATTCTTGCCGCCGGCCAGCCACAGGATTTGAGCCTGAAGATCTCGCTGTTTGAACTCGCGTTGGACAATAACAACGCGGATGTCCAGCAGGAAATCCTCGATGAAATTCGCTCCCTTGTCGGTCCCGAGGACGCCGCGGCCAAATACTGCGAAGCGGCGCGCCTTGTTCACCGCGCCCGTTTGAATCCGGGCGACACGGACAACCTCGAAAAAGCGTCGGAATTGATCCGGGATGCTCGGCAGGACCGGCCCGAATGGCACGTGCTGTATAAATTGCAGGCCGAACGGGACGTGCTGGCGGGGAACATCGACGACGCGATCAAACAGTATTCCATGGCGCTGGAGCTGGGACCGCCCGACACCGGCGTCGTGCACAATTTGGTCAACCTGCTGTGGAGCAAGAACCGGTTCGATGAAGCCGACAAAACGCTAGACCTGCTTACACATCAGCGGCTGGCAAGCCTCAATCCCCGCGTCGTCGCCGATGTGTATATGCGAACGGGCAAACAGGCCGATGCGCTCGCCGTCGCCGAGCAGGCTCTGGAGCTGGACCCTTCGCAACCGAACAACCACGTATGGCACGGACGGCTGTTGCAGGCCGCCGATCGAAAGACGGAAGCAGAAAAGGCCTATCGCAAAGCGATCGAGCTGGCCCCCGACATTCCGCACGCACGGTTGGCACTCATCGAACTTCTGGTCTCAACGGGCTCCCGCGAGCAAGCGCAGCGGGAACTGGAGGAAGCCCTCCAAGCGATCGACGAAGCGTTCGTTCCGCTGGTAGCGGGCCGAGCCAACGAAACCATGGGTAATTTGGAGGAGGCAGAGCGGCATTACCGGGACGCCGTTGCCGCCCGTCCGGAAGACCTTTCCAGGCTGCAAACGCTGGCGGCGTTTTATCTGGGGCCACGGTATCGCAAGGCCGACAAGTATACGCGAGCACAGGAGCTTCTTGATCAGCTCGTCCAGGCGGCAAAGGATAAGGATGGAGCGGGGCCCTACGTGGCATGGGCGCGGCGGGCCACCGCGCCGCTGCTGGCACGGCATGGAGATTATCAGGGCTTTACCGAAGCCGTTGCGCTGTTGGATCAAAATGCCGTCGACGATACGCTGCCGCTGGAGGACGCGCTGGTCCAAGCGCGAATTCTCGGCACGCGAGACGATCGCGATTCCCGCAGCCGCGCCATCGCATTGCTCGAACGCGTCCATAAGCAACGCGGGTTAAGTGCGATCGACCAGCTGATGCTGGCTCAGCTCTACCAAGACGCCGAACAATGGTCCAAATGCCAGGAGATCATGGTACCTCTGGCGAACGGCGAGCATACCGATCCCGCCGTGGTCGCGGCCTACTGCCAAATGCTGATGGATAGAAAGTTGCTCAGCCAGGTCGATCGTTATGTTCGGCATTTAGAGCACCAGGCGCCGGGGCAGGAGGCAACACTGGTCGTCAAGGCCCGGCTGGCGGCGGAGCGTGGCGACACGGAGACGGCGGGTAAATTACTCCAGCGGTTGGTGCCCGCAACGCCGGAGGCCAGACATGTTCCCCGCCTCACCCGGATTGCCGATCAGTTGGAAAAATTCGGCCAGTACGCCCTGGCCGAACAGGTACACCGCCAGTGCGCCGCCGTCCATCCACCGCACCAGGCAAACTTGATCCGGTTTGTCGGTATCCACGGCGATGTCGACCAGGCGATGGAGATGCTCGACGAGCTTATGGACACGCCCCAGAAATTTCAGGCGCTGCAAACCGCCCTGGACATCATCGCGGAGCGCAGGCCGGAAGTCGGTGAAAAATACGACGACAAGCTGCAGGGCTGGTTTGACGCAGTGGGGCCGTCTTTCATCCGTTCGATTTTGCTCGCTCGGTTACGCGACATGCAGCAGCGGTACGACGACGCGGAATCCATTTACCGTCAGTTGCTTGCCGGCAAGGAACTCTCGGGGCAGGCGCGGGCGGCCGTAGCGAATAATCTGGCATACCTGCTCGCGTTGCAGCACCGCAGTGACGCGAATTCCCTGCAACTCGTCCAACAGGCCATGGACCATATGGGACCAACGGCGGAGCTGTACGACACGCGTGGCATTGTTCACATGTCTCTTAAGGACTTTGCTGCCGCGGAATCGGATATCAAGATGGCGGCCGCGGAGGATCCCACGCCTCTGCGCTACTTCCACCTGGCAATGGTGCACCTCGAGGCCGGGGACCGGCAATCGGCGGCGTCCGCATTTACACGAGCGCGAGAGGACGGCCTGAACAGAAAGGACGTGCCCCCGCTGGAGCGGAACTATTTCGAACGACTTGAGCGGGAAGTCGCTCCCAAGGATGCAACAACGTCCGAAGAAACCTGAGCGCCTCCTACGCGGCGAGCGTTCCGGCCGCACGGTCAATTCAAACGGTCGATGTAACGCAGAAACTTGATCTCCAGCATGGCCAGGTTGTCGCCGAAAACCTTTTGAAAGTCCGCTACCCGCTCCTCGGATGTGTACTCCTGGAAGGCCGGGCGGCCGGCCGTCAGCGCCAGGTATTTGCTGTACCGCCTGGGCATCGTTTCCGACAAATAGAACGACAGAGCCCATGATTCTGCGTACGCACCGGTTTCGTCCGCGCGAAACGCGCGGTCGGATGCCAGAAATTCGGCCAGGCTGCCGTCCTGTCGGCGAGCATCGCGGTAGCTGCGGAACAGCTCCAACTGCTCGGTGTTGAGGCGGTCGCGGACCGTGCGGAACGACATGGAGTCCCACACTCCCCTCGCTTCAAACATCGTCGCCAGTCCCTCACATAGCCATCGCGGCACTCCGGCGAAACGGCGATGCACGCCCGTGTTGAATGCCGTCTGATGCGTTGCCTCGTGAATGATCGTTTCCGCATTCTGTGACCAGTCGCGCGACGATTTGCCCGTCGTAACGTCGAACAGCGCGATGCGATTCGTCCAGTCATCGTAATGCCCCAGCGTTGTCGCGCCTCCGCCGGAACCGGTTCGTGAAGCGTACTGGAGGTAGTCCTGGCGATTGTGGAACACGATGGCGATGAGAGGAAAATCGGGTTCCTTCATCTTGAAACCGCGAACCTGAAAGTAATGGTAAAACGACCGGTACATCTTTTCGAACCGATCCGCCCACATATCCCGTTGGCCGGCCGGATGGACCACGAGGTAATGACCCGTGCCCGTAACATCGAAGCGAGATCCGAATTCCCTGTAGAGTTTGCCCCGAATCTCACCGGTCGAGTAGGCGTATAATCGAGGTGACGACTTGCGATAGTCGGTAGCTTCGGCGGGATTGAACGAAATCAACTGACCATCGCGCGCGAGCAGAAACACTTTCCGCTCCGACCATGACAGCGGTTGCCCCTCCACGAATTCTCCCTTTACGATGGCTTTTATCATGTAGTCGTCGCCGCCGCGGACGCCGGTCGCCGGCGCGGCTGCCAACGCGGCCAGGCACAGCAGGCCGATCGTGAAACCTTCGGACATGTGGTGGCGGCTGTCGGCGGGGCACGCCTTGAAGGGGCCGGCCCGGCACAATCGACGGTGGATGCCCGCGGCAGCCGATTTCACACCTGGCTGCTGTCTGGTCGCGATCGTCGCCTTGTTCGGCCTGGCCATGATTCATTCCACCGGCGTGCTCAATCGAAGATTGCACGCGACACCGCGACGCGCGCTCCCACGGCAGCAGCTTCCCGGACGCGCGAGGGCGCGACGGGGACCTACTGTAAAACTAGGCCAATATCCGGAGCCACGACGGGCGCCCGACGGCGGTCCGCCCCTGCGGTGCCGGACGGAAAGGGCCCTCGCGCACAAGGCTCCAAGCGGTAGGGACTTACAATCAGCCGTGCTCGGCGCGCACGTCACGGCAAAAGACTCTAAAATGCGGAAGGCAACAGTCGCAGGGCGTGCGGGCACGGCCTGGTACGGGGAATTTGGAGCAGCGGCCCATGCCAGTTGCACGGTCACAAGCCAAAACGGCCGCCGGACAGGTGGCACACACCGCGGCGCTGATGCTCGGCGTGCTCGTCGGTCCGCTGGAAGCGGCAACGCCGGCCGACCCTCCCGATTCACTCCCGTCGGCCGTCGAACAGCTCGTCGAGCAACTCGATGCCGACCAACTCTCCGACCGCGAGGTCGCCGAGCGAAAACTGGCTGAAATGGGCCCCGGCATCCTCTCCTTGCTGCCGGCCGGAGACTCGGTGCAGTCGGCAGAGGTACGACACCGGCTGTCAAGGATCCGCAGCCAACTGCAGCGTGCGCGGTCTGACCTCGCCGAGCGCGCTTCACGCGTGTCGCTCAACGCGCACCGCGTGCCGCTGTCGGAAGCGATGGCCGACATCGAGCGGCAAACCGCCAATAAGGCAGTATTCGGCCAGGGGGTGCCGGAGCAGACGAAACGGGCGCCCATGGACATCGCCCTGCAGGACGTTCCCTACTGGCTGGCCATGGATCAGATCCTCGACTTGCATGCATTAACGACCTACCACTTCTCCCGCGATCCTGCGTTAATCCTGGTCCCCGCAGCCCCGGGACAGGCCTCGCGCTACGGTCGGGCGTGTTACGCAGGCCCATTTCGATTCGAAGCCGTACGCGTGGATGCGTTTCGCGAACTACGGCAGCCGGACCGTGGGGGAACCCGGATACAACTCGAAATCGCCTGGGAGCCGCGACTGGCACCGATAAGCATGTCGCAACCGTTGAAGGAGGTGCAAGCCCTCGGCGAAGACGGTAGTCGTTTGCAGGTTTCCGATCCGGAAGTCGTGCTGGCGCCGTCGCTCCCCAGTGGAAGTACGGCTGCCGAACTGCGGATCCCGTTGAAGCCGTTGCCCCGAACCACGACCACCATCAAGAAATTGTCGGGCTTGCTGCGCGTGCTGCTGCCCGGCGCGGCAGAAACCTTTCGCTTTTCCGACGTGCAATCAGTGGTCGGGCAGCAGATTCGTCGCGGGAATGCCCTAGTCACGCTGGAGAACGTGCGGAAGAACAATGCGCTGTGGGAGATTCGGATCGGCGTCCGCTACCGCCGGACTTCCGGCGCGTTGGAGTCGCACCGCGGTTGGATTTATGGCAACGAGTGTTTTCTGCTCGACGCGTCCGGTGAACGGGTCGACTTTGCCGGCCTGGAGACGACGCGGCAGTCGGAATTCGAAGTCGGGCTCGCGTATCTGTTCGACCTGCCGGCCGGCCTTACCAAGGCCACGCTGGTCTACCGGGCGCCGGGTACCATCGTGGAGTCCGCGATTCGCTATGAGCTGTCGGGGATCCGTTTACCGTAACGCACCATCGTTTGACGCTCATGTCCGACGGCTCCCTTCGCTCTTGCCGCTCGCTGCCGTTCGCCGCGGGCGATCTGCCGCAATTCCGCCGGCGGCTGCTACACTGGTTTCGGCGGCGTGCCCGCGACCTTCCGTGGAGGGACACGTCCAATCCGTACCATGTGTGGGTCAGCGAAATCATGCTCCAGCAGACCCAGGTGGCCACGGTGATTGCTTACTTTTACCGTTTTCTCCACCGGTTTCCCACGATTCACGCGTTGGCGGCCTCCGACGAACAAGACGTGTTGCGGTTGTGGGAAGGGTTGGGTTACTACCGTCGCGCGCGGCAAATGCACCAGGCGGCCCGCATTGTCGTTCACAGGCACGAAGGCCGGCTGCCTCGCGACAGCGCGGCACTGCAGCGGTTGCCCGGCATTGGCAGGTACACCGCCGGTGCGATTTTGTCGATTGCTTTTGACGAGCGCGAACCGATACTCGAAGCCAACACGATACGTTTGCTTTCGCGCCTGAGTGCCTTTCGGGGCGACGTGTCTCGGACTTCCGGGCAACAGCATTTATGGCGGATCGCTTCCGAGTTGATTCCTTCGCGGGGGGTCGGCGCTTTCAACCAGGCACTGATGGAGCTGGGAAGCCTGGTCTGTACAAACCGTGATCCCGAATGCGAACGCTGTCCCGTAAGCCGCTGGTGCGCGGCACACGCCCGGGGGCTGCAGGACCGGCTGCCGGTACCGGGGAAAAAGGTTCGTTTCGAAAGAATCGACGAGGCGGCGGTCGTCGTGTACCATCGTCGCCGTGTTCTCATCCGCCAGCAGTCGGACGCGCAGCGCTGGGCGGGCCTGTGGGACTTTCCCCGTTTCCGCATCGCGCCTGCCCGCGGCACACCGCTGGAAACGCAGTTGGTTGACGGCGTGGAACAACTGGCCGGGATTCGTATCGAGCCTCTGCGACCGCTGGCGACTCTGCGTCATGGCGTAACTCGCTACCGCATTACGCTGCACTGCCACGCCGCGCGCTATGTGCGCCGCACCTCGCGGCCCGCAGGCGGTGGCGTGCACCGCTGGGTCTGCCCCGAGGACCTGGATTCCGTTCCACTTCACACAACAGGCAGAAAGATATCCGGCCTGCTCTTGGGCCAAAACGGGCCGACACCGGATCGATAGCGGTGCCTCTTTCAGAGCGATTGGGAGCGCCGTGCCTCGCGCCTGGCGTTTTCCAGCCACAGCCGTGCGGTGCCTTGGAAACGCTGCATGACGCGGCCCCAGCCAGCAATGGGGCGCTCGTTCTCCAGCCGAGCGGCACGCCGCACGTTGGCGCTGGCTTCATCGCCCTGGTTGCTCTGGAATTGGGCCAACGCGAGCATGTAGTAGGCCAGCGGCTGCCTGTCGTCGATGGCCAACGACGCTTCGAATGCCGTGATCGCCGCCGCGACGTCGTTGGCCAACAAGGCCGCGCGGCCCTGTCGCAACCGTTCTGCCGCATGGTCCGCAGCCTTGGCTTCGGCAGGAGAGATCTCGGGCACCGGCGGCGCGCTCACCGCCGGGGATTCAGGAGTCTCCTCACCGGCAACCGCGCCGGTGGCGGCGGCGGCCGGCGGCGTCTCGGTGGAAGGAATATCGTCCGCCGGAACCAGGTCGCGTACCCGGGGAACCTCTTGTCGCGGCGGCTCCTCTTCCGGTTGAGGCCGCTCGGCAAGCCAAGATTGCTTGGCTTGCAGCAATTCATTGCGCTCGGCTTCCAGCGACTGCTGCTCGCAAGCAAGCTCCTGCTGTTGGGACCGCAACATGTCTTGCTGTCGTGCGAGGTCATCCTTCCACTGTTGTTGTTGCTGTTTCAGTTGTTCTTCCCGTCGCGCCAGATGCGTAAGGTCATGTTGAACCTGTTCCTTCCAGGCAGCCATCCGGCTCTCCAGTTGTTGCCTGTCCCTGGGCGTGTCGCGGAATGGTTCGATCTCCGCTTGCGCCGCGGGCGGTGGCGGATCCGGAGCCTCGCCCGCCGGTTCCTGCGATTCCGTCGGTGCCGGCATCGACTCCGCGGCGGCCAACGCCCGCGATCGTGCGGAATCGCGAGACACGATGTGGATGATCACCGGATAAACAATGATGAACGTGACCAGCGTCGCGAACCACGCCACGTTCCACGGCGACTGGGGCAGGGAGATGCGAGGCAGCAGGGGTTGGTTGGAGCGGAGGTTGTACGTGATTTCCCACAGATGGTGCGCGTCGTGTCCATTCAGAAACGCACAGCCGACCAAATGCCCCTCTTCGGTTCCTATGCTCCAGCGCATGCGTGCGGAGATGGAAGCGTATCCACCATTCGGCTTTTCCACACGCAAACGCAAGCGCTGGCCTGGTCGACCCGCCTTGGAACTGAGCATGCAGAAACCATCGACGGAAAAATCCTGGAGGACAACGGGCACGGAAGATTCGCTCAGTTCCCATTTGGCGGTCGCTTTCGCTGCAATGGGATAGCGGGCGTTCTTGCGCCGTTCGAGGAACCCGGCCTCCGCCAATCGGTCGATCGAATCGTGGGGCAGTCCATGACAGAAGCAGCAGCCGACCATCCACCGGCCGTCGTCTCCCTTTCGGCTCCAGGAAACATCCCCCGGAACCGAGAATTCCATTTCGAGTTGGGGGATTTTGAAGGTGAGTTTGACGACTTCGTCAAAGGGCACGCACGACGACACGGCAACCTTGGCCCCGCCGCGCGAAAGGTCCAGAAGCTTGCCCTTCAGGACTTCCGTACCTGAGTCCGTCGTTCGCTCGACGAGAACCTCGCCCAGCCGCTCGCCGCTGATCGATACTCGAGGATCGCGCTGGATACTACCGCTGTCACTGCCACTGGACATCGTCGCGGCGATTCTCCTATCTGCTGGTAGGCACGGACCCCTGGAATCGGCGTTGCCGGCCGGCACGCGTGGATTCCCGGGGAAACCTACCTTACGCCTCCCGGCTACGCAAAACGGCGCGCACAATTACGCGGGTCGTGCGGTTCAGACCGAGTACGGCGAAGAACACCAGCGGCAAGCGAGTCGGACAGTTTCCGCCCGATCGGAAAAGATGGCAAGGCACAGGCTCGGCAAATCACGGTCCGCCGTCACCATGGCATCGCCCGCGCCACCTGGCCGGCGAGCGGATCGCGGGACCGGATCGTGCCGGGCTGTTGTCGAAGGTCCCGGCCCGTGGAGGGGCGGCTTCCGTCAATCCACCGCACTCTCGTCGCGAATACGGCGGTAGACTTGCCGAGCGTGTTCGTAGGCCGCCAGCGCATCGTCCATTTCCGCGTCGGCAATGAAGCGTTCCTTCTGGCTCCAGCAGCGGTCGACCCCTTCCAGGCACCACTGGGCACTGCGCCGCGAAGCACGCACCGGTGCATCGTTTACAACCACGAAAATCGGGTTGGTGTGGGAGGAAGGCAGGATCCGCATGGCGATCCAGCCACTGCGGTCGATTTGCGTCTCAAACGAGATGTCCTGCAAACTGCCGTCGGCCACGATGCGCTTTTCCGCTACGGAATACCCGTTGACGATCAGCTCCACAAGCACTTCCCTGGAATCGCCGACCCGCGCGCGCTCCAGGTGCCAGTAGGGCTTGCGGTCGACGGGCAGATTCTGGAGATCCGCCCTGGGTTCTTCGTCCAGTCGGGCCGCGACCCGTGCCGAAGCGACGACGGCTGCCGGTGCTTCCAGTTGCAGTTTGCTCCGGCCAACTCCGACAGGAACATCCTCCACCTTGAAACCGATCAAATGACTGTATCCGTCGGAAACGTACGCGCGGCCCTGGCGGACCCCTTCGCACCACTTGTTGTACGTCAGCGGTCCATCCACGCGCACATAGGCCCGGCCGAGTCCCACGCGTTCGCCATAGATACAGGGGAAATCGGTTTCGCCGCTGATACGTGTTCGAAATCCACAATTCAGCGTGTGGTACCAGATGTTGAGTTCCCAGGGGTAAGGCGTGTCGACGGTCGACAGGAAATCTACGGCTGGAACCGGTTCTCCGTCGGGTCCTTGCACTTGGTGGGTGACGTCCACGATGTATTCGTTGGCGCCGATTCCGTCGAAGGGGGGCAATTCAAAATTCGGCAGTTCCTGGCTGTCGACGGCCAGGCCCCATCCGGAGTGGGCCGGGCCGACGACCGCCCCCTGTTTCTTCGCCCAGCGAAGCGTATTGAGGCACAGCGTCGGCCAGTGGTGTTTCGAGTCGCCGCCTTCGGGGATCTGTCGCGTGAGTCTCAGAAGGCAAAGATGTCCCGACTGATGGGATCCGAAACCGCTGACCTCGACATCGTATCTGAGCAGATATGGATATTGAGAAACAGGATCGACCCTGCCCGTGAAAAACTGCTTTTGGTAGTCAAAGCACGGTCCCCACGTCAGATTGGCGCCGATTTTCAGGTCTTCCCCGAGGCAATGCCGGATCATGTCGTCGGCATGAACGCCTTTCGTGGGTTCGCTGTAGTGCGCGCACCCCGCGGCATGGATATGATGATCGCCCGACCACCAGCCCATCGTCGAGGGATCGATCCAGCGCTCAAGCTGCAGTGCCACTTCGACGGGATTCCGCTCCACTCGAACAGTGCGGTGTTTCACCAAGTATTCCGGTCCCCGCCCAAAGTGCATTTGGTACTCGCCTTCCGGCAGTTCCACTTTCTCTCCGTCGGCCCGGTACACTTGGGGATGGAAATGGAAGTCGGGAGCCAGCCGCTTGGATTGTGCCGGATAGACACGTCCCTGATCATCGCGGATCACCAGGGATGCAACGGACGGTTCCCCGTTTTCATCGCGGACCCGAAACGTGACGGGGGTGGCGGGCCGGCAATCGAACGTCAGCAGCACATCGCTCCGAAAACCGAGATCCTGACTGCCCTGACCGACGTTAAAGTTCAGCACCGCGGCCCGTTTTCCCGCGTCACGGCTGTACACCTGCACGATGCGGTATTCCAGCGGCAGACCACTGAGGGATTCGGCCAGCGGTCGCTGGTCGAACATGGCGACGCCCAGCCAGCGATTTCGTCCTTCCTGCCGGCTCTTGTTCCACACGGGCCCGGATTCGTCGCTATCCACGCCCAGCGGGGCCGTCACGCCCGCATCGTTTTGTACCTTGACCAGAAACACCGTCCAACCGTTCTGCACGACCTGCCTTGAGGCCGGTCCGGGAACCGCCTTGACTCGCGATTCCGGATTGATCGTGACGCCGACCAGGCACAACGGATCGAGCACGTCCTGAACGATTCGGATGGCTTCGTCGTCGTCTTCGGTGCGCGACGCTTCCTGCAGCCGGTCAACCTGTTGCTGCGACAGCGGTCGGCCCAATGCCTCCAGCGCGTCGATCAACCGCCGGACGTGAACCCCGACCGGTTGATAGTCCACGTCGTCTATTCGTGGAAGTTCCCCCGCGCAGACGCCGGAGACGACGCCGAGCACCCACCAGAACGTGAACGTCAACAGCAACGACAAGAAGCCCGTTTTCATCTCTCACCTCCACGCGAGAACAGTGATCGCGGCCAGCAAGGGTTGTACCGCACGGATCGCCGGGACTGGTGGCTTGGCCGGTCATGTGGATGGTAAGTTGCCCACCGGCCGTTTGCAAGCAGCGCGGGTGGCTGCCGACAGACCCCGCGCTCCGACCGTAGACTTGCGCCTCGGCGTGGCCACCGGGCGTTGATGTCGGACTCGACTAGATCCGCTCGATCATTTCGACTTGTGCGTTGACTTCGCGATTCCAGTCGATCCACGCCGCGGATCCTTCGGACAGGCTTCCCGGGTTTACCAGCGTCGTGCGGGCCACCCGTTCGAAACCGCGAGCGTTGCCGGGACCTCCCACGACGCACAGCCGCGGATGGTGGCTGTTGACCAGGTCGCCGGCGACCCTGTTGCCCAGACTTCCACCCAGGCGGCCTTTGGGGGCCGACGACAGCAGCAGCACTTTCTTTGATTCGTCCGCCGCGTCGAACGGCTGCAGGAAGTATTCTGCGGTCGTGCGCGAGCATCGGATCACTGTACCTCCACTGTCCTCGGCGTGCGTCAGTTCGCCGCCGACTCCCAGTACAACCACGTCGCGGGCCGTTACCATCGTGCAGTGCACCAGGTGCACGCCCGGCCATTCGGATCGGGCGTGGATTCCCGCCATGAGGAACGCTTGCAGCGGCGCATCGTGTGGACCAGGGATGACGGCGGCCACCGTCTTCGCAGCGCCCAGTGCTGAAAAAAAATGTTCCAGCAGATGCGTGTTTTGTCGGCATCGTTCGGCGGCTGCCACCGGTGACGCATCGCCGCCGTGCACGTCGAACAGTCCACCGGCAAACAGGATTGCGTCGGGGTGTCGCCGCTGCACAAGTACTTGAAGTCGCTCCACCGCTTCCGATCGACCATCAATATGGGAACAGGCAAGGTACGTTTTCATGGCAAAGCTCCTTTCTCGATTCTATCTCGCAATCTCGCGCACACAGCGCTCTCGGCAACAACGCGGACGGCTTGCCGCCCATCGAGGCTGCCATCGGAAGCCGCCTGCCCGCCGCGCCGCGTCGATTCATGTGTCCCGTTGTCATCAGCCCTCGTATTTGATCGAACACCAGCGGGGAACTTTCCGCGTCGGCAGCACGTTCACGTCTGCCACGCGCCATTCAAGTTGTCCCAGGCGATGCCGACCCTCCGGATGGCGTAGCCCACTTCGCGCATCGCGTCGCCGTAGCACGTCATCCAATGGAAGCCTCGCATCCGCTCCGCCACGAGCTGATCGGGTGGATCGTAGGCCAATTCAATCTGGTTGCGGCAGATGGGCAGAAACGGTGTATCTTGGATGGTGCCGAGCAGACCCATCCAACACTTTGACTCAAAGTCCGGAGCGATGTTGGTAAGCGTCTGGCCTCGCGGCATGGCGACCTTGGGCGCGGCGCCGTAATCGGATTCGAAGTGGGTCAGGATACGCGCCGGTTCCACGGTGTCGCCGTCCATCTTCCGCGGACCCGTGCAGTGGGCCAGCGTAATGACGCCGTCGTGGGGATAAGTCGGGTCGTTCATGAACACCGGGCGTCCAGTGATGTTGGCCAGCAACAGGCCCGCTGGAATCACGACAAAATCCGATTCACAGAACGCCAGGTATCCGTCGTCATTGAGGGTGCTCAGGGTCAAACACGCCGACGTCCGTGCCTTCGGCATGATGGTGCTCATGCATCCGTTGATCGTGAGGGCCCGGCAGTCGGCCTCGGTCATCAGTCCGCGGAACACCTGGTCCAGGAGGAAACAGCTTTCGACGAACTCGCGCTTCGTTTCCAGCCGGGTGCCGGGCAGTTCGAGATAGACGGTCGCCCGCCGGCGGGCCAGCGCGACCGTCGCCGGGTCGTCCCGCGCTTCGTCGATCAACCGTCCCAACTCGTCGTAGGTGACAGTGGGCAATTCCAATCCCCATACGTCCCGCACGCGCTCCGGAATCACTCCCTCGGGCTGCGCCCAACCACCAGGTCCGCCGACGCAGAGGACTTTGGCGCGGCGAGTGTTTTTCAATCCGCACAGCGCGCGGAGCCGCCACGCGAGTTCATCGACGGAATCGGTCACGACGTCGTCAAATCGGATTCCGTCCAGTTGCGCCTCGTCGGTGTGCTGTCGCAAAAAGCGCGGGCTGACAATCTCGTATTGGAGATAGACCGGCCCGCTGCGATGCCGCTGAAAAATGATGACCTCCTTGGCGAAGTCCTGGCAGCCGTCGATGGCCTGGCCGGCTCCATACACGACAACGGCGTCGGCCGCGCGCAGCGGCGCGGTACCGGCGACGTCGCGCACGTCGTGGACCGAAACCACGCGATCGAACTGCACGGGGAAATCCGCCGCGCCGCTGATGGCAGCCAATTCAGCTTCAATCCGGGCCACCTCGCGACCGGCCGCATCGCCCGAATGAATCCCACCCCAATTTCGCCAAGAGGCCATCGGCCTGCGTAGCGGCTCGTCCCACACGAGTACGGGGAAGACCCGGAGGGGTTGGCGCGGTGCGGGCGCGGCGACGCCCTCTTGGGCCGCCCGGGCAATCGTGGTCCAACGGAGACCACCCAGGGCAGTCCCTCCGATGGCCGCCGCCGCCAGAAAATTGCGCCGTGAAAACCCAAAGCCTCGATCGCCACGGGCATCGGGGCAGCATGTGCATCCTCCGCAGGCGCCACGCGGCGGACAACCACTGTTCGACGTGCCGTCGCCTTGATCCACATTTTGCATCGGTCCGCCCTCCGTCGGCTGAGATAATCGCACCAGGGCGATGCTTCGCTGCTTGTACTACAGTGCCCCCTCACCATCCGCGCAGCAGGCAGCGCTGCATGGTTAGCGGCCGCACATTTCATGCCATGTATCGCGAAGACACGTTGGGGGCTGCCCGCGGGGGCCTGCCCGTCGGATGCGTCGGGTGGCCAGCGGCAATGGGGCACGGGGCAGCTCGACGGCCACCGGACGGACGTTGTCCAGCGGCATTGCGTGAAGCCCGCGTCCACCATGGACGGGACGCCAGAAGTGTGCGAATGAACACGGTATGGTCACTATTCGCACGCGCGTGGGCGCGTGGCGCAGAGGGCGTGCCGCACGGGCTTCGTGGAGCGTTCGGACGCACGCGCGGCCGGGGAAGCGGAGCGCCGGCGTTTTTCGGGCAATTGGCTGGGTGTTCCGACACGGACTGGACCGTCCACGGAGCTTTTCGCCACGCTCGGGTCCAGATGGCACACTGATTGCCCTCATGCAAAGCGGTGCCGATCGCCCCCGCGGCGTCGAAGGCACCTTCGGCAACGCGAACAATGGACGCGACGGTGGTTCCGGGACG
>Ga0315534_1001222_pt1 | contig 17814 bp, 13 predicted proteins | sample SalMarSW160240MG_FD_203094 | JGI IMG/M metagenome (GOLD analysis project Ga0315534, IMG submission 203094) | Salt marsh sediment microbial communities from the Plum Island Ecosystem LTER, Massachusetts, United States - Salt Marsh Sediment SW1602-40 ... | reverse complement strand
CCAAAGGCGACCTCGCCCTCGCCCTGGGCCTCGGCATCGTGCTGATCACGCTCATCATCATCGTGAATGCCGCCGCCTGGGGCATCCGGCGGCTCGGCGAACTCCGCGCGGGCTGACGCATGCGGGCACCGGCGAGCGAACTTCCCATCCTGTTCGAAGACGTCTGCGTCGACGCTAGGGACGTGCGTATCCTGTCCGAGGTGACACTTGCACTCGGCACAGGCGCGCCGACCGTGCTGATCGGGCCGAACGGATCGGGCAAGACCACCGTGTTGCGTCTCGCCATGGGTTTGTTGGCGCCAAGCGCCGGCCGCATCACCTGGGGCGGACGCGACCGCACCGACGGACGACGTCTCGCGATGGTATCGCAGCGCCCGGTCATGCTGCGCCGCTCGGCCGTCGCCAACGTGACCTACGCGTTGGGTGCAACAGGCGTCGCCTGGGCGCGCCGCAACGACCGGGCAGACGAATTGCTGGCCCGCGTCAGCCTTTCAAACCAGGCGGCGCGGCCGGCCCGCCGCTTGTCGGGCGGCGAGCAGCAGCGGCTCGCGCTTGCACGCGCGCTGGCGCGCGACCCCGAGGTCCTGTGCCTCGACGAGCCCACCGCGAGCCTCGACCCCGCCAACACCAAGGCGGTCGAGGAGATCGTGACCGCAATCGCGGCGAGCGGCGTCAAGGTGATGATGGCGACGCACGATCTCGGTCAGGCGCGCCGGCTTGCCGGCGACGTCGTGCTGCTGGTCGGCGGGCGCATCTGCGAGCAGGCCCCGGCGACGCAGTTCTTTTCCTCGCCAACAACACCAGAGGCCGCTGCATTCGTGCGCGGCGACCTCGTGATCTGACCCCCGCGGAGGACTGAATGCTCTATCGCCGTTCGTTTATCGCGCTTGCCATCGCATTTGTGTGCTTGTCCTGCGCGCCGAGTTTCGCGCAGGACAAATCCATTGTCGTCGCCTCCACCACCTCGACCCAGGATTCAGGGCTGTTCGGGCGGATCCTGCCGCTGTTCAAGGCGAAGACCGGCATCGATGTGCGGGTCATCGCGCAGGGGACCGGTCAGGCGCTCGACACCGCCCGGCGCGGCGACGCCGACGTGGTGTTCGTTCACGCCAAGCCGCAGGAAGAGAAGTTCGTCGCCGATGGATACGGCGTGCGGAGGCACGACGTGATGTACAACGATTTCGTCCTGATCGGGCCGAAGAGCGATCCGGCCGGCGTCGCCGGCAAGAAGGACGTCGTCGCCGCCCTCACCGCGATCAAGGCGAAGCAGGCGCCGTTTGTTTCGCGCGGCGACCGGTCCGGCACCCACCAAGCCGAGCTTGCGCTGTGGCGGGCCGCCGGCGTCGACATCGCCAAGGATAAGGGACCATGGTATCGCGAGATCGGCCAGGGCATGGGAGCCGCGCTGAACACCGCGTCGGCGATGAACGCCTATGTGCTCGCCGATCGCGGCACCTGGATCTCGTTCAAGAACCGCGGCGACCTGGCGATCGCCGTCGAAGGCGACCGGCGGCTGTTCAACCAGTATGGAATCATCTTGGTAAATCCGGAGAAATTTCCCCACGTGAAGAAAGAAGAAGGGCAAGCCTTCATCGACTGGATCATCTCGCCGGAAGGCCAGAAGGCGATCGCCGACTATAAGATCGGAGGTCAACAGCTATTCTTTCCCAACGCTCACGCGCGCGGGTCGTAAGAAACCCGCGCCTCGCAGACCTTCGCCTGAGCACGCGACAAGCCGACGCATCGGTTCTTCGAAAAAGGCCGTCGGGAGGGATGTCGCATGCCGACTTTCCTATGCTATCGATCTTACAACCCGCAGGAAGTCGAGGGGGAACCAAATCTATGGAGTCAGTAATCGCGTCTCCGTCCAGCACAGGCATTGCGCAATCCGATTCGCCGCTGGTCGATATGTCCGTCAACGACGATGCGATCCCGAGTTATCTCGACGTCTATTACTGGTGGGCCTATGTCCATCCGAACGCCGTGCGGGTGTTCGAACGTCAATGGCTCGCAAACGCGATCCTGTGGGGCAATTATGCGCGGCTGCGCGACGCAGCCCTGATCGATCTCGGCTCGCGGCTGGCCGGCCGAACTCTGCAAGTCGCTTGCGTCTATGGGGACCTCACGACGCGTCTGTGCCGCCGCGTAGCGGCGGGCGGCGGCGAACTCGACATCGTCGACATCCTCCCGGTGCAGCTCAACAATCTGCGCAGGAAGCTGCCGACCCATGCGCCCGCGCGCCTGCTCAGGATGGATTCTGCCGACCTCAAGCTTCCCGATGCGACCTATGACCGTGCGATCATGTTCTTCCTACTGCATGAGCAGCCGGAGGGCTATCGCCAGCGAACCATCGCGGAGCTTTTCCGCGTGGTGAAGCCGGGGGGAGATATCGTCATCGTCGACTATGCGCCGCCGCACTGGTGGAATCCGATCCGTTACGTGCTCGGCCCGGTGCTGGCAGCGCTGGAGCCATTCGCACGCGATCTCTGGCACGACGACATCACTGCCTGGATGCCGAAACCGTGGTCCGATCGCAAGCATGATCGCGAGTCATTCTTCGGCGGGCTTTACCAGAAAATCATCGTCAGGCGCTGAACCGCCGACCAATGTCTGGTCACCGACCCACGGCATAAGCCTACATGCCGCGCGGATTGGCGGCTGCGCGCCACTTCCAGCCGTCGCGCGCAGCCGTGGTCAGGCGGCCCTCAGATCAGGCAGGCCGGCTTCGCCGCGTTGCGCCATCAAACCTGAGCAGGGCGATCTTGCCACACCGCCAGCCAAGATTGCCATCAGGGCTCAAAACCGCTACCGATTGGGCGTCGCAACGACCGTTGCTCACGCGTGCAGGTGACGAGGATGACCGTACAGCTTACCCGTCGCGACGTCGTCTATGGCGGCGCTTCGCTCGTGCTTGCGACCTGCATCGGCGTATCCATCGCGCGCGCCGAGGTCGTCGACGTCGCCGAACTGATGCAGCCAAGCAAGCTTGGCGACATTACCATCGGATCGGACACCGCGCCGGTGACCATCGTCGAATACGCGTCGATGACCTGCGGCCATTGCGCGGATTTCAGCGTACACACCTTCCCGCAGATCAAAGAGCGCTACATCGATACCGGGAAGGTTCGCTACATCCTGCGCGAATTTCCGCTCGACCCGCTTGCCGCCGGCGCGTTCATGCTCGCGCGCTGCGCCGGCAAGGACAAGTACTACTCCCTCGTCGAAACGCTGTTCGCCCAAACCAGCAAGTGGGTGGTGCCGAACCCGCTTCCGGCGTTGTTCGCGATCGCCAAGCAGGCAGGCTTCACCCAGCAGAGTTTTGATGAGTGTCTATCGAATCAGAAGCTGCTCGACGAGCTCGAAGAGGTGCGCAAGCGCGGGGCCGACAAGTTCAAAATTCAAGCGACGCCGACTTTTTTCATCAATGGCGAGCGCCTTACGGGAGCCCAGCCGTTCTCCGAATTCGAGAAGGTAATCGAAAAACATCTTAAGTCATAACAAAGACTTAAGCGTAATTACGGCAGTGCGGCAATAAACTGCAACGACCTCCCGAGGCGCAGCGCAGAACGGACAAAAAGCTGGACAAGCCGTCGCGCCTGTTGCGTACGGACTCTGCGTCTGATTCATTCTCCGCTTGATGCGGCTATCTCTGATTCGACCCCGGCCGGGCCCGCCCCGGATTAGGCATGCGCCACCGCACGCCGCGAGCGTAGATATGAGCGCGCGCCATCCGGAGGGAGGCGACGCGCGATGAAGCTCACGCGGCTGCGCCTGATCGGATTCAAGTCGTTCGTCGAACCGACCGATTTCATCATTGCGCCGGGCCTGACCGGCGTCGTCGGTCCGAACGGCTGTGGCAAGTCGAATCTCGTCGAAGCGTTGCGCTGGGTCATGGGCGAGTCCTCGCACAAAGCGATGCGCGCCGACGACATGGATGATGTGATCTTCTCCGGCAACCAAAACCGGCCCGCCCGCAACACTGCCGAAGTCTCGGTCCTGATCGACAATAGCGATCGCACGGCGCCGGCTCAGTTCAACGGCGAGAAAAACCTCGACGTATCGCGTCGGATCGCGCGCGAAGAAGGTTCGACTTACCGCGTGAACGGCCGCGAGGTGCGCGCACGTGACGTGCAGATCCTGTTCGCCGACGCCTCGACCGGCGCGCGTTCGCCCGCTCTTGTCCATCAAGGGCGCATCGGCGAAATCGTCCAAGCCAAACCGCAACAGCGCCGCCGGGTCTTGGAAGAAGCGGCGGGTATTGCCGGGCTGCATGCGCGTCGCCATGAGGCGGAACTGCGCCTGCGCGCCGCCGAGCAGAACCTGCTCCGGCTCGAGGACGTGATAGGCCAGCTCGCGCAGCAGATTGATTCACTCAAGCGACAGGCCCGCCAGGCCGTGCGCTACCGCGCGCTGTCGCAGCACGTGCGCAAGGCCGAAGCGACCTTGTTCCACGTCCGCTATCGCCGGGCCACGGAGGAATTGGCGGAGGCCGCGCACGCAGAAGAAGCAAGCATACGCGAGTTGGCGGCGCGCACCGGAGAGCAGGCGGAAGCGGCGAAGCGCCAGGCGATCGCCGCGGCGCAGCTCCCTGACCTGCGAGAGGCGGAAGCGAAGGCCGCCGCCGCCTTGCAGCGGCTTGTCGCGGCGCGCGACGCCCTCGAACGCGAGGAAATCCGGGCGAAAGAGCGCATGGCCGAGCTCGATCGCCGCATGGCGCAAACCACCGAGGACCGCGACCGGGAAGCGCGGCTGCTGTCCGATGCGGAAGCGACGCTTGCCCGGCTCGACGCCGAGCGCGAGGGGTTGGAGCGCGAAGCCGGAGCTGCCGCCGAACGCCGCGCCGGGGTAGACACGCGCGTCGCCGCAGCCGATGCGGCGCTCGAGGTGACCGAACGCGAGCTTGCGGAACGAACCGCGGCGCTCGCCGAGTTGACCGCGCGGCGCAGCCAGCTCGAAGCGACGGTCCGCGACCATCAGGATCGGCATCAGCGCACCGAGGCCGAGCTTGCCGGCGTCAGCGCCGATCTCGCTGAACTATTGGCCGGCGCGACGGCGACGGTCGATCTGGCGGCGCTGGCCAGCGCGACCGAGGCGGCGGAGGCGGCGCTTGCCGCGGCGGAAGCCGCCACCCTGCAGGCGGAAGCTGCCCATTCGGCGGCGCGCCAGAACCATGATCTTACGCGGCAACCGCTCGCCGAGGCCGAGCGCCGCGTGCATCGCCTGGAGACGGAGGCGAGGACGCTTGCCAAGGTCCTGCACGTCGACGCCAAGCAGCTCTGGCCACCGGTCATCGATCTTGTGAGCGTCGAGAAGGGCTATGAGACGGCGCTCGGCGCCGCGCTCGGCGACGATCTCAATGCGCCGATCGAGCCGACCGCGCCGATGCGCTGGGGGCTCGCCGGAGGCGAGGGAAACGATCCAGCATTGCCGGACGGCATCGAAGCGTTGGCGCAACACGTGGTGGCGGCGCCACAGGAATTGCAGCGGCGGCTCGCCCAGATCGGCGTCGTCGAACGCACCGAAGGCGACGCTTTGGCGCAACACTTGAAAGTGGGCCAGCGCCTCGTCTCGCGCGAGGGCGATCTCTGGCGCTGGGACGGGTTCGCCGTCGCCGCCCATGCTCCAACGTTAGCTGCGCGAAGGCTCGCCGAAGCCAACCGGCTGGCGGATATCGAGGCAGAGCTTGGCGGCGCGCGCGCCGCGGCGCAGGCGTGCCGCGACGCGGCGGCGGCTGCCGAAGCCGAAGTTACCGCAGCAGCGGCTGCAGAGACCGAGAGCCGTAACCGCTGGCGCGAGCTGCAGCACGACGCTGCCTCCACGCGCGAAATCCACGCCGCGGCCGAGCGCGAGCTCAACCGCCTGACCGCGCGCCGCTCCGCACTCGAGGAGGCGCAGTCCCGCCTTGCCGCCGCGCGGGAGGAGGCTCACGCCGCCGCCGCCGAGGCTGCGGCCGCGCTTTCGAACCAAGAACCGACCGACCAATTGGAAGCCGAACTTGCGGCGATCCGGACGAAAGTCGCGCAGGAGCGCGGCGCGCTCGCGGAGGCGCGCGCCGAAGCGCAGGCGCTTGCGCGCGAAATCGAACTGACGCACCGCCGGCTCGACTCGATCAGCGCCGATGGAGAAGCCTGGCGCACCCGCAAGGACGCCGCCGCCGGCCAAATCGCCAACCTTGACGCTCGCTTGACGGAAACGGCCCTGGAACGCGCAAGCCTCGCCGACGCGCCGAACCAGTTCGCTGAGAAGCGGCGCGCTTTGATGGGCGACATCGATCATGCCGAGGCTGAGCGTCGAAACGCCGCCGACGCGCTGGTTCTAGGCGAGACCGCGCTTGCCGAGGCGGACAAGGCCGCCCGAGACGCGCTCGAAGCGATGGCGCTCGCCCGCACTGAGACGGCCCGCGCCGAAGAACGCCACAAGGCGGCTGCGCGCCGGCGCGACGACGTCGCGCACGAAATCGCCGAAATGCTCGAAGTCGAGCCGGCCGAGCTGCCCGGTCTCGCCGGTCTCGCGGCGGACGCCGCGCTGCCGGACGTCGCCGAGGTCGAGGATCGGCTCGAGCGGCTGCGGCGCGAGCGCGAGCGGCTCGGGGCGGTCAATCTGCGCGCCGACGAGGAATTGCGCGAGGTCGAGGCCCAACACGCGACACTCACCGCCGAGCGCGAGGACCTCATCGCCGCGATCAAGCGGCTGCGCCAGGGCATCCAGAACCTCAACCGCGAGGCCCGCGAGCGGCTGCTCGCCTCATTCGAAACGGTGAACAATCATTTCAAGCGCCTGTTCGCCGAATTGTTTGGCGGCGGCACGGCGGAGCTGCAACTCATCGAAAGCGAAGACCCGCTGGAAGCAGGCCTCGATATTCTGGCCAAGCCCCCGGGCAAGAAACCGGCGACGCTGTCGCTCCTCTCCGGTGGCGAGCAAGCGCTCACCGCGCTCGCGCTGATCTTCGCAGTGTTCCTCACCAATCCGGCGCCGATTTGCGTGCTCGACGAGGTCGACGCGCCGCTCGACGATCAGAACGTCGATCGCTTCTGCAATCTGCTCGACGAAATGGCGCGGTCGACCGAAACCCGTTTCCTTATCATCACCCACAACCCGATCACCATGGCGCGGATGAACCGGCTGTTCGGCGTGACGATGGCCGAGCGCGGCGTTTCTCAGCTCGTATCGGTGGACCTCGAGGGCGCGGTGAAGTTCAAGGAAGCGGTCTGACGGGCGGGCGCATGGAACTCCCGGCTCATCCAGCATTTAATGAATAATCCACGTCGGCGCCGTTCAGTGCAGGTTCACCTGCGCTGGCGCAGCTTCATCGCGGGCGACGACGTGACTAAGCCATTGAATAACAAAACGATAATATCGTATTGGGAGAGCATGATGCTGGGCAAAATCTCGATTGCTGCGGCGCTCGCGGCCCTGCTGATCGTCTTCAGCGCGCCGGCCGACGCCCGCGCCGGCGGCGGGCGCGGCGGGTTCCATGGCGGCGGCTTCCGCGGCGCTGCCGTCTACCGCGGTGGATTCCGCGGCGGCGGGTTCTATCGCAGGGGTTATGTCGGGCGGCCCTTTTACGGCTACCGACGCGGCTTTTACGCGCGGCGATTCTATGGGCGGCCCTTCTATCGCGCCGGCTTCTACCGGCGCTATGGATGGCGCTACCGGCCTTACCGATGGCGCTGGCGTTACCGGCGGCCCTACTTTGCGGTGGGCTACTACGGTTATTCATGCTGGCGCTGGCGGCCGACGTGGTGGGGTTGGCGGCGCGTTTGGGTGTGCGGCTACTGATAAGGCCGCAACCGATCAGCTGATTGAGTTTGTCGGCCCCGCATAAGACGATGCGGGGCCGATATCTTCATGGAGCGCGCCGCGCTTGAACGCGGGACGCAGTTGTTGTTGTAACTTATCCGGAGTATTCGGCTTCTGCCCCGCGTCGCCTTGCGTCGTTTTGCACCGCCTCGTGTCGCCTTGCGCCCCCTATCCTTTTAGGAGCTTCGAATGTCCATCGCCGGTTGGATCGTGCTTGGGCTGATCGTCGTCGTCGTGTTGTGGGCCGTCATGACCTACAACGGGCTTATTTCGCTGCGGCAACGGGTGAACCAGGCCTTCGCCGACATCGATGTGCAGCTCAAGCAGCGGCACGACCTAATTCCCAATCTGGTCGAGACGGTAAAGGGCTATGCGAGCCATGAGCGCGGAACGCTGGAGGCTGTCGTCCAGGCACGCAACGCGGCGATCTCGGCGCAGGGCCCGGCCGCGCAGGCCGCCGCGGAAAACCAGCTCACCGGCGCGCTGCGCCAGCTGTTCGCGCTGTCCGAGGCCTATCCCGACCTCAAGGCCAACACCAATTTCCAACAACTGCAGTCCGAACTGTCGGACATCGAGAACAAGCTCGCCGCCGCGCGTCGCTTCTTCAACAACACGGTGAGCGAGTACAACGCGAGCATTCAGCAGTTCCCGGCGGCGCTGTTCGCCGGCCCGCTCGGGTTCCGCGAGCACCAGTTCTTCGACGTCGGCGACGAGCGCAAGACGCTCGAACAAGCGCCGCAGGTGAAGTTCTGATGTTTGCCCCAACCGCCGCGCGCGGCCGTCTTGCCCCGGCTTCGGCGCACCGCTCCGGCGCCGGTCAGGCGGTGGCGACGAGTCCGGCGGTCGGTCTCGCCGCCGCGCTGTCGGGAAAGACGGCCGTCGCAAGGTCCCCGTCGGAAACGCGCAGGTGATCGCGGAGCACGCCCTTCATCACCGCGCGCAGATCGGTCGTCGGCCGTAGATCTCGCCCCTCATACAGCTTGTTTGCCGAAAGCCCCGGCCAATCGGCAATAACTTGACCGCCCTTCACCGCACCGCCGGCAAGCAGCGCCACCGTCGCGGTGCCGTGGTCGGTGCCGTCCGTTCCGTTGATGCGCGCGGTGCGGCCGAACTCCGTCACCACCGCGACCACCGTGTCGCGCCAGGCTTCCCCCATTCCTGTTTCGACCGCGGCAATCGCGCCATCGAGCGCGCCGAGCAGTGCAGCCAGGCGTCCGCTTGCTGCGCCTTCATTGGCGTGCGTGTCCCAGCCGTCGAAGGCAAGCGCGCCAATGCGGGGCCCGTCGGGGCGCGCGAGGAACTTGGCGGCAGCGCCGGCCGACTCAAGGAAATATCTGCGCACCGCGCCGCCCCCACCCGGCATAGCCGACATATCGCCGTCCTTGGCGATGGCCGCAACGCCGATGCGCTCTTCAAGCGCGCGCGCCAAGTCCGGATCGGTATGGCGATACAGATCGAGAAGCCGCGCCACGGTGCCATCGGCGGCGGGCGGCAGGCGCGGCGGCGTCCACGACAGGATCTGCGCTTTGCCACGCACGACCAGCGGCGTCACCGGTCCGACGGCGAATGTCGCGCGCCCTTGCGCGGCGACCGGCTCGTCGCGCGCGAGCGTCGCCAGCGCGCGATTAAGCCAGCCGCTGTCGGTCTGGCCGGGCTTGGCAAAGCCGCTCTCAAGCACGTCCTGCCCATCGAAATGCGAACGCTCCCGGTAAGGCGTGGCGACGGCGTGCACGATCGTCGCTTGCTTCGCCTTGTAGAGGCGGTGCAGATTCGGCATCGCAGGATTGAGGGCGAAGAAGCTGTCGAGCGCGAGGCCTGGACTGGCGCCGTCGAGCATAAGCGCCTTGTCGCCGCGCAGCCGCACCCAACCCGGATCGCCCACCGGCGCGACCGCGGCAAGCCCGTCGAGCGCGCCGCGCAGCACGATTACGAGAAAGCGCGGATCGCGCCGCTCGGCCCGTGCGAGCTTTGGCAGATAGGCCCATGCAAACAGGACACCGGAAGCGAGCGGCAGTTCACGGCGGGTCGGAGCGCATGGCTTCACCTACGTTGGAATTCCGGCGACATGAGAAGAAGCGTCATCACGCGCGGCGCGTCGTGCCGCCCGTCTCTCCTGCCTGAATTCGAACGCGGCGCGCCCTGCTTCGCCACTTGTCAAAAGATGGGGAGCTAATAACCGGCCAGCGGCCGGCCGGTCGAGCTCGGCGAGCAGCGCTCCGCGCGGGTCTGTTGCAATCGCAGCAATGCCGTCAGACCGCGGTCCGAAGCCGAAGCGGTGGAGCATCAATGCTGCATGGGTGTTGGGGTCGATTGCCATCGAAGGCCTCCGGCCTTCATCCGCCTGTCGCAAAAGCGAACCAATCGCCCCGCGCAAAGCTGGAGACAGACAATGGCGAGACTGGGGCGGCTTACCGCGACGCGGTTGCGCCGGTGCCTAGTTCCAATGCGCTTTCCAGACTTAATTCGCCTGGACGAGGTCGAGACACCCGGAATAAACATGGCGCATGGCCGCCTACGGGCTTTATACGCATATCCAATCCAACAAGCGCCGCTCGATCGCGCTGTTGGCGAGCCTGTTTTTGCTCGTCTACTTGCTCGTCTATGCCGGCGCGCTTGCAGGCGAAGCGCTGTCCTATGACGCTTCGCTGCAATGGCTGATGCAACGGGCCTGGCGCGATTTTCTGAGCGCGGCGCCGTGGGCGACCATCGGCGCCGTGGTGTGGATCGTCATCGCCTATTATTTCCACCAAAACATCATCGACGCCGTCACCGGCGGCCACGCGGTGACCCGCAAGGAGGAGCCGCGCCTCTACAATCTCCTGGAAAATCTGTGCATCTCGCGCGGCATTCCGATGCCGGCGCTGAAAGTGATGCAAAGCGACGCGCTCAATGCCTTCGCCACCGGCATGAACGAAAAGCAATACGCGATCACGGTGACGACCGGCCTCCTCAGTCGGCTCGACGACGCCGAGATCGAAGCGGTTCTCGGCCACGAGTTGACCCACATCCGCAACGGCGATGTGCGCATGATGGTGATCGCCATGATTATCGCCGGCGTCGTCGCCTTCTTCGCCGAATTGCTGTTCCGGATGTGGTTCAACGCCGGCTTCGGCTGGCGTAGCCGGCGGTCGGATGACGGCGACAGCAACGGTCGGGGCAAAGGCGGCGCCGGCGCCGCGCTTCTCATCGCGGCCGTGCTGATTGGCCTCGCGTGGCTCTTATCTGCGATGGTGCGCTTCGCCTTGTCGCGCTCGCGCGAATTGCTCGCCGACGCCGGTTCGGTCGAACTGACCAAGAACCCCGACGCGATGATCTCCGCCTTGCGCAAAATCGAAGGTCGCGGCGAACTCGAAGGCGCCACCTCTGCGGTGATGGAAATGTGCGTCGACAATCCGCGGTCGGGCTTTGCCGATCTATTCGCGACCCACCCTTCGATCGACAGCCGCGTCGAGGCGCTCGTCAAATACGCCGGCGGCCATGATCCCGGCCCGATCGCACTGCCGCCGCTGGGGGAAGCTCCAGCGCCAGAGGCAGAGGCCGCCCCCGCCCCTGCTTCGGAAATCCCTGCGACCCCCTACCCCGGCCCGTGGTCAAACGGATCCGACGCTTCGACGAATGCGCCGCCCGCACCGCCCTTGCCCGGCCCGTGGGGTCCGCACCGCTAGAACGAATTCCGTTCTAATCGAATCGGAATTCGCTCCGGTTGTCCCTGAGTGGTCGCATTTTCTGCGGCGAACCGGTTCCCACCCCGGATCAAGTCCGGGGCAGGCTTCGCCGGAAAATGCTCTAAGTCTAGTCGACGATGCCCAGACTTTCCCGCAGTCTGAGAACTTGCGGGCGGAGGCGCTCGCAGGCGAGATCGCGCTCGAAACGCAGCACGTCCTTGCGTACAGGGCTCGCGCGCAGACGGACGAGCGTTTCCCGGTCCTGCTGGCAAGGATCTGAGGAGCGGCTCGATGCGGCTTTCTTGCTGTCCTGTTTCGGCTGCGGGGTGCTTTCGATCGCATTGCTCTGCGGCGTGCGACCTCCGTCGTCGCCTTCGATCGGCACCGCGGGTGCGACCGCAGCCGCGCCGGTCCCCGGCAGTTCGCCGACAACACTCTCGCGCAGGCGCACGACCTGCAGCCGAAGCCGCTCGCAGGTAAGCTCCCGCTCCAGATGAATGATCTCGTCCCGCACCGGCTTGGCGCGCAGCCGCGTAAGCTTTTCCTGTTCCTGTTTGCACGAATCGACGGCGATGGCCGAAGCGGCGGAACCTGGGGAGGACTCGTGGACATCCTCGGTCGGCTTGGGCTCGAGCTTTGCCTGTTGGTCCTTTTGCGGCGGCGCCCTGGGCGTTGAATCGCTGTCGTCGCGATTTTGCGGGTCGCGCGAAGCGATGACCGGCGGCAACGCTTTCTCCGCGGTCTCATTGAGCTTGGCGAGTTGCGCCCGAGCGAGGCCGGCGTAATAGCCAGTGCTGTGCACCTGCAGAAACGACTCCCAGGCCTGCTGCGTGCCGATGCGTTCGGCAAACTCGTAATCCCGGATATCGTATCTCGAAGCGCTCGAGCCCATCCTCCCCGATGCGATAGCCGGCGGATCGGGGGCCTTGACCAGCGCGATCGTCGTTCCGCCCAGCGAGCCGTAAACGAATGGCTCCTGTCGGTTCGCGGTCATTTTCAAGACTTCGTCGCGGACTCGGCCCAATGCGATCCTGATGTCGAGGCCGGGTTCGAAGAGGTGTTTTATCAGCGCCGTGGTGAACGGGCTGTTCGGACCGACGCCATCATAGGAAACGGAGCCCGCCTTTGCCGCGTAGGCGATAAGCGTATTGCCGGCACTGGGTTCGACCGTGGCAAGGCCGCCAGTCACCGCCCGCACCGCAAGCGTGCGCTGCATCCTGCGAAGGAAGGGATTGTCGCGGCACGCGTCCAGAATGATCAGGCGCAGCTGCTTGACCGGCTCCACGGCCAGAATTAGGCGTTCGAGCGAGATCGCTTCATCGTCGGCGTCGTAGTCGCTCCGAAGCTTTGCATCCACCGGAATGAGATAATTGGAGCCGCGAATCTCGATGCCATGCCCGGCGAAATACACCACTGCGATGTCGGCATCGTGCGCCGTGAACATGAATTCCCGAAGCGCCCGCTTGAACTCCACCACGCCAAGATCGGTGCGCGACTCGACGACGTCGAACCCGGCTTTTTCCAACATACGCGCCATCGCCTTCGCATCGCTGACGGTGTTCGTCAGACTGGAGGCGTTCTGATAGGCCGCATTGCCGATCACGAGCGCAACGCGCCGTTCGGCCAGGGCGTTTGTCGCCGAAATGGCGACGAACGCCAAGCCGGCCAGCGCGGCCGCTATGGAGATAAGGCGTCGTCGCATCCTTGCCTCCAAGTACCCTCCTCCTCGTTAGCGATGCCGCCTGCTTCTCCGCGACCGCGGCCTGCGACCGTCTTCCGTCACCGTCACCGTGATCGGCTTGGACAGGACCGGCGGATCATGCGGCACATGGTGTTCGTCACCGAGCAGGAGCTGCAGCGTATGCACGCCCAATGGGAGCGTAACTTTCGCCTCCGTTTGTCCTGCACCGAAATGCAGATGGTTGAAGTCATTCGGAATAGGTTGGTCGAGCGGGGGCACCGGAGTGTCGATCAAAAGATGGTGATGCCCGGTATTGGGCTTTGCCACCCCGGCCGGCGCAACGCCCATACCGACCAAGCCGAACCGGATGATCGGCGTCCGCGAAACATAACCTCCGTTGAGCGGATAAACGAAATAAACCTTCGCATTCGCGGGAGACGGATGTCGTTGCGCCGCCGGCGGCGCCGAAGCGGTTGCGGGAGGCGATCCTTCCTCGACAACCCGGACATGAATCTTCGGCGAGTAAAGAGGCGGGGAATGCGGGATGTGATCCTTATCCGCGAATAGCAGCTGCAGGGTGTGCTCGCCCGGCGTCAGCGTCACCTCAGCTTCGGTCTGCCCCGCGCCGAAATGCAGGTGGTTGAAGTCGTTTGGGATGGGTTGGTCGAGCGGCGGTAATTCGGTGTCGATCAGCAGATGATGGTGACCGGAATTGGCCCGGTTTGACCCGGCCGGCGCGACGCCCATCCCGTGCAGGCCAAAATGAATGGTGGCTTTCGTCGGAATCGTGGCTCCGTCCTTGAGGTCGATGAAATAGACCCCGGCGCCCGGCGGCGATGCCACCGGACCTCCCGTCGCGCGATCCTGAGCGTGAACCGCGCCGCAAGCCGCGCCCAAAGCCACCATGACCAACAGCATCAAATTTCGCAGCACGAGCTTGATCCTCCAGAGAGTGCACCGCACCATCGTTTTGATCCAATCTGATCGAATTAATTCGTAGTTGTCGGTGACCTACATCTCACACCATCAACTAGTGTCGCATTCCCTGGATTGCGACAAAAGGGGTGAGGATGCGATTGATTATTGTCCGACTTTCCCATCGTGCATAGGATGCACGCAGACGAAGGCGCGGTTCATCGAATAGGCGACATTGTCGCGGATTGACGTGGGTGTTCCAAACCTCCGCAAGCGCTGCGCCGCATCGGCAGCTTCTGGGCTCTCGCACGTGTAATTTTCTCGCCCATCGGCGAGCGAACAGGAAGCAGAAAATGAAGTGGCGCCTGGCACTTCTCCTTCTTTTGATTGTCGGCGCAACGACCAACCTGGGGTTGGCGCAGGCCCAGCAACCCGCGGCGGCCGTTCGGCCGGAGCCGCGGATGGCTTTGCTCATCGCCAATTCCAACTATCGCGATTCCGATGTGAAGTTGCCGAATCCGGTCAGGGACGCCCGCGCGCTTGCCGAAGAACTGCGGCGCGACGGCTTCGAGGTGGTGCTCAAAGAAAATCTCGGCAAGGAAGATATGCAGCGAACAATCGACCAGTTCGCGGCCACGATCCCGTCCGGCGCGACGGCATTATTTTATTTTAGCGGGTTCGGCATTCAGATCAATCGCCAGAATTTTCTTATCCCGACCGACGCGAGAATTTGGTCCGAACGGGACGTGCAACAGGATGGAGTCAGCGTCGAGCGGATTCTCGGTCAGATTCACGCGAAGGGCGTGAAAGCAATGCTGCTGATTATCGACGCCTCGCGCAAGAACCCGTTCGAGCGACGCTTTCGCAGCTATTCCGCCGGACTGTCGGCGACGGCCGTTCCCGAGCGCACGGTCGCGATCAGCAGCGCCTCCCTCGACAAGGCGCACGATGACGTCGATGCCAATCCAAGTTTGTTCATGGACGAACTGTTGAAAGAGATTCGCTCGCCCAGGTCGGCCACGGCCGAGCAGACCTTTCTGCGCGCCCGCAACGGCGTGGCGCGTGCGTCAAAGGGTGACCGCGTGCCGTGGATATCGTCGTCCTTGACCGAGGATTTCTATTTCAACCGGCCGAGCGCCGCCGCGTCGACGTCGCCTCCGCCGGCCGAACCGCTGCCCGCGCGCAAGGCCGAACAGCCCGCTCCGGCCGCTTCGGCGGCGGCGGAGCCGGCGCAGGCGACGCAGGCGACGCAGGCGAGCGGCAACATGCCCGGCGAGACCTTCCGCGATTGCGCCGAATGTCCGCAAATGATCGTCATCCCGGCGGGCGAGTTTGAGATGGGCTCGAACGATACTCCGAGGGAGAAGCCCGTCCACCGCGTCGGTATCGCGCGCCCGATCGCGATCGGCCGTCGGGAGGTCACGTTTGCGGAATGGGACCAGTGCGTCGCCGCGGGGGCCTGCAGCTATCGACCAAATGATCGGGGCTGGGGACGAGCCAATCGGCCGGTTATCGACGTCAGCTGGGACGACGCGAAGACATACATCAACTGGCTATCGAAAAAGACGGGAAAGCAGTATCGGCTGCCGACGGAAGCCGAGTGGGAATACGCAGCGCGCGCCGGTACGAAATCACCATTCTGGTGGGGACGCGACACGGGGAAAGGGCTCGCCAACTGCCATGACTGCGGCGCGCCTGACGGTGGATCGAAAACCGCGGCGGCTGGATCGTTCCGGCCCAATGCCTTCGGCTTGTACGATACCGCCGGCAACGCCGCCGAATGGGTGGAGGACTGCTGGAACGATTCTTATCGCGGCGCCCCGAAAGACGGCTCGGCCTGGACCACCGGTCAATGCGGACTTCGCGTGCTGCGCGGCGGCTCATTCGGCAACAAGGCAGATGCGGTCCGTTCGCCGGCCCGCTTTCGCTATGACAGGGACGTGCGGTATTTCGCCAATGGTTTTCGCGTCGCGCGCGACTTGTGACCCCGAAGCTTACGGAGGCGGCTTTTTCTCGATCACCCACCCAACCTTCTCGACCGGCGCCTCCATCCGGTATTTCAAACCCGATTCCGCATACTCGACCTGGTGCTTGCCGATGCGCCGCATCGTATCCTCGATGATCCGGCGTCCATAGCCGGTGCGGCTCGGTTGAGTCACAGCCGGTCCCCCCGTCTCCTCCCACGACAAGACGAACAGGCCGGGGCGCTGTTCTCGGTCGACGTCCCAGCGCACATCGACGCGGCCAGCGGGAACGGACAGCGCGCCGTACTTGACCGCGTTGGTGGTCAATTCATGCAGGAGTAGCGCGAAGCTCTGCGCCGCCTTCTGCCGCACCATCACGTCGAGCCCGGAAAGGCTGACGCGGTCGGCAAAGGCCGAGGTTTCGGCGACAAGAATTTGTCGGAGCGGCGCGCCGCGCCACTCTTGCTCTGTCATCATCGTATAGGCGCGGCCGAGCGATTGCAGGCGATCGATGAACATCTCGCGGGCCTCCACCAACGGGTGGTTTCCACCGAGGCTGTGCAGCGCCACCGACTGAACGACCGCAAACAGATTCTGGATGCGATGATTAAGCTCGCCGATGAGCAGTCGCTGCCGGTCTTCGATACGCTTGCGCTCACTGATATCGACGATGACGACGATGACGTAATCTTTTCCCTCGGACCGGATCGGCTTAAGCCCGATCTCGACCGGGACTTCGGCGCCGTCGCGCCGCCGCGCCCACAGGTCGCGACCCGCCCCCATCGACCGTTCGCGGGGGGCGCGTGCAAATAATTGCCGCAAACCGGCGTGCTGGACGCGCGACCGGTCGGGAACCAGAAGGTCGACCGATTGACCCACCAACTCGTCCCGGCGATAGCCCAACAACCGCTCGACGTAGTCGTTAAGGAAAACGATTCGCGCCTCGGCGTCGGTTACGAGCAGGCCATTCAGCGAGGATTCCAGCAGGCTATAAAGGACGTCTTGCGACAGGCGCATATCAGGCCGAAGGTTGCAGCCAAGTTATTCCACAGTCTCTAGATCCAGGTGACGGGACCGCGTCGCGAGCGAAGCTCCGGGCCGTCATATCGGATTGCAGTCTCGATAACCACTGCTCCACGTTCGGTGGCGGCCACCGAACGTGTGAGGCGAAAGGCGGCAGGGTGGCCTGTCGCCTCGGCAATTGTCAAGAACACGCATGGGACGCTCATTTCGCGCATTTGACCGGCGGACCAGCCACGACGTCTTCTGCGCCCGAAGGTGCTATGGCCATTGGCCGCCGCGATTCGTCAGCGTTCGAGAAAGTCGCCGCAGCGTTGCACCGTATCGTTCGCGCCCCACGGCATGATCGGCACGCTCGAGGTCGAGTTCTTCGGCGACCCCTCGATCAAGCGATCGGAATAAACCATATAAACGAGGACGTTACGTTTAACGTCGCAGCCCCGCACGATCTGCATTTTCTTGAAAAACAGCGACCGCCGGCGACGAAACACGTCCTCGCCCTGGGCGAATTTCTGTTTGAACCGGATCGGCCCGATTTGCCGGCAGGCAAGCGAAATGTCCGATACCTCCTCGGCGACTCCCAGCCACCCCTTGATGCCGCCGCGCTCCGGTACGGTGAAGTGACAGGCAACGCCCTCGACATCCGGGTCGTCGATCCCGTAGGTCGCAAGCTTGTCATTCGGGGTGAGCAGCTTGAAGACGGTCGAGCGGCGGAAAATCAGATCAGGCTCTTCGGCAGCGCCGCTGGCGTCCACCATGGCAAGGCAAA
>Ga0315534_1001220_pt1 | contig 17827 bp, 15 predicted proteins | sample SalMarSW160240MG_FD_203094 | JGI IMG/M metagenome (GOLD analysis project Ga0315534, IMG submission 203094) | Salt marsh sediment microbial communities from the Plum Island Ecosystem LTER, Massachusetts, United States - Salt Marsh Sediment SW1602-40 ... | reverse complement strand
CTTTTTTCACAAGATATTAGTTGTTGCTGTTTCGATTAACCAGGTTATAGATATAATCTTCTAATCCACACCCGGATTGCATCAATTATTTATACCGCCTTATTCCTTCATGAGAACACTCATAAACCATCCGATAGCGATCGAGGTAAAAATAGTAAGCACTGTTAATATCCCCACATATACCCATCCAAAGTAGGCGATCATTACTGGCAGAAGGAATGGTTTGACAGCCCTGCTATAAAGGAATATAGCTATTGGACCAGTTCCCGCTCCTTCCTCTCTTAGATTTTTTAACAAAGGATACCATGCATAGATAGGTCCCATTGAAATTATCCCCGCCACCAGAGAAAGCACAATGCCCTTTATGTTCGCGCCTTTGCCAAACAACCCGACAATCTGAGCTGGTTTTACAAAGAGATTTAACGCAAGCATTATCACAAAGACGAGGACAAGTGGTAAAGTAACGGTAAGCAAAAGGTTGCCACTGGTTTTGATAGCCATCAATGCTTTATGCGGATCTATGACGCAAAGTATCCCATAGCATACCAACACACACACAGGAAAAATCAATATGCGCGCGAAGTCTTTTTTTCCTTTCAATTTTTTGACACTCCCCCTGCTCACAGAACTCACCGAGTAACAAGGTTAACGATAAACACTGTAATGATTGCAATGGGTATTGAAAGTATAAAGCAGATACCATTTCTGAGGAGGGCAAATCTCCTGCCCAATGCTGCTATTTCAACAGGCAACTGTACGAGGCCTACAGTTACCCACGTAATAATCAAAGCAGTTACAGTAAAAAGGCTTACTCCATATTGTAACAGTTCACCCCCGATAACATAGCTATTTATGGGGTTCCCTGCGAGAATACTGCCAAAGAATGCTCCTAAAAAGGTATCCAAGATTATATTTCCTGAAAAGAGTGCGGTAAGGAAGTTCTTTGTAATAAAGGTGTTGAGTAAACCTATAAGCAGCACTACACCCAAAAATATTGGCAACATATAGGCAAACTGATTACCAGAACGTTTCATCGCGTGAATCAAACGAGCCCTGTCAACCACATGCCTTCCCAGCTCACGTTCAATTGTGGCTGCCTCAGTTTTTTGGATTTCACCCGTTTTGTAGCTTTCCAAAACCTCTCCGACTGTTCCACTCAGTCCAGTAAATATTTCTATCCCGTTGGCTTCGAGATGTCTGCGTGCAGTAGGGCTACAATAGCCTGTTAGTGCTACTTTTACATCTTTGCTGATAATAAGCACAATAGTTTGCACGCCTGTCCCGTGATGGCCTAAAGAGCCAGGGTTTGGTACTGCCTCAAAATTACCGGTGCCGAGATCAGCGATAATCAGGTATGGTGAACTCCCGAACCTATGGCCTACTTGGGCTTTTAGATCGGTTCCTTCTGAAGATATTGCGATCTTCATGTTTGACTCCTATACTGTTAGAAAAAATAGCATTAAAAAGAAAATATTAATGTCATACTAAAATGCCATGCAAGGGTAACAGTAATCAGCATATATCAATTTGTGTTGCTGAAAACCAATAAAGATTATTTAGCGAAAAAAATAAAGATATGATATAAAAAATTTTCGATTTTTCGATTCCTTAATCAATTTTTGTAATAAGTAGTCTATAGAAAGGAGTAAATTCAATTTCTTTCGAGCCCCAAATAGATAAAAAAGGAATTACTTTTCAGAAACAACGAGCACGAAAGCTTAGACAATCTGCTTGGTGGCAAAGAAAGATCTCTACAGGTGCTTGTTATTACTGCGGGCGGCGTGTTGATCCAGGGGAATTAACCATGGATCATATTGTACCACTTATTAGAGGTGGAAAAAGCACAAAAGGGAATCTTGTGCCTGCGTGTAAGGATTGCAATAACAAAAAGAAGTATCTTTTACCTATCGAGTGGGATGAGTATTTGAGCGGTCTCGCTCAGAAGTAATTTTAAATTTTTTAAGAGGTGACAATGAATACCATAATGCGAATTGATATGACGGAGCTCAAAGTCACTATCGAGAATCCTCCTCAAGAGTATCAGTTGCTTGGTGGAAGAGGGTTGAGTGCTCGTATATTGAATGCAGAGGTTCCAGCAATAACCCATCCCCTGAGCCATGAAAATAAGCTCGTGATAGCGCCTGGTCTTCTGGCAGGAACTATGGCCCCATCTTTTGGGAGGATTTCCATTGGTGCTAAAAGCCCATTGACTAAAACTATTAAGGAAGCCAATGCCGGTGGTACTGCTGCACAGAAGCTCGACCGATTGGATATCAAGGCAATTATTATCCAGGGAATGCCAAAGGAAAATCAAACCTATAGTATCTATATAGATTCCAAAGAAGCACAGATCATCGAAGCCCCTGATTTAAAAGAAAAAATGAATTACGATCTCGTTACTGCACTTCAAAATAAATATGGAAAAGACATAGGGGTCATCTCCATTGGTCCTGCAGGAGAGGCAAAAATGGCTGCATCGACCATTGCTATTACTGATCAGGATGGCAGGCCATCTCGGCATGCAGCAAGGGGTGGTCTCGGTGCTGTCATGGGATCAAAAGGAATAAAGGCCATCGTCATCAATGCAAAAGATACCAAAGCAATTGAGCCCATCCACAAAGAGAAATTTAAAGAGACAGTAAGGGATCTTATTGAAACCTTAAAACAGGAAAAAGGATCTCAATCATTATCCAAATTTGGAACTCCACGTGTAATCAATTTTTTTAGCCAGTTAGGGAGCATGCCTAGCTGGAATTATCATGGAGGACCAGTCAAGGGTATAGAGAATATCTATGGTGAAACTATCTCTGAGGTCAATCAAAGCAGAGGAGGAAGGATGCATGGTTGTATGCCCGGTTGTGTTGTGCAATGCTCTGTAGTATTTTATGGAGAGGATGGCCATCATCTCACCTCAGCACTGGAATATGAAACCCTTGCTATGCTTGGTAGTAATTTAGGTATTACAAATCTTGATGCAATAGCCCAAATGGACAGAATGTGTGACGAGTTAGGTGTTGACACCATCGAGGTGGGAAGCGCCATTGCTCAATTCATGGAGGCTGGGGTTATTGAGTTTGGAGATGATAAAAAGGCAATAGGGATATTAAAAGAACTGAGGGAGGGTTCACCTATTGGTAAGATTGTAGGGCAGGGTACTGCCTTCACAGCTCAATATCTGGGCCTTAACAGAGTTCCTGTTTCCAAAGGCCAGGCTTTTCCGGCTCATGATCCAAGGGCCTGTAAAGCAGCAGGGGTGACGTATTGTAGTTCACCTATGGGTGCAGATCATACGGCAGGTCTTGATTACCGTGATTCGCTATCAAAGGAGGGTCAGGTAAAACGATCTCGTGATGCTCAGATATTGAATGCCACCATCGACTCTGCAGGATATTGCTTTCTTGCCCTGCCTGCAAAGGGACAGGTTATGTATGAGGTAATTGTCAAACTACTCAATGCCAGGTACGGTACCAATATCAAGGCAGAGGATGTAATGAATATCGGCATCAATACTATCAGGGAGGAGCTGGCCTTTAACCGTGCAGCAGGCTGGACTGATGTTCAAAATAGACTGCCTGAATTTATGGAGACAGAAAAGCTTCCCCCGAATGACGTAGTCTTTGATGTTCAGCAGGAGGAAATAGATACAATTTTTAAGGATCTTATTTGATTATTGTAATTTTTCAGCTTTTACAGTGAAAAATGAGCGGCACAATTGAGGCCTTAATAATGGAGCACAAATAAAATAGACCACGCACAATAGGTCGAGGAAAGTACTTACACTAAAGAGCCTTTCCGCAGTAAGGACAAAAGGTAAAATTCGGATCTACCTTTCTACCACAGGAGGGGCATCTTTGTTCCCGCATTGGCCTTTTAACACCTGTGGTGTAGCCATATTCATCAATAATAGTATTACACTTTTCACAGGTTAAAAATGGGGTACCTTTTTTTATAGGGAAGAGCGGTATAAAAAACAGACTTAGGTATTGATCCACCCTCTTTCGATGAATCTCAAAATGACCACAGGCAGGGCATGACCTTGCCTGCCTATCAATAAGGACAGTTTTAGGCTGAATCCCACCAATAAAGAAAAACATTAATGCCTTCCTTTTCTATCTGCTAAAAATAGGTTATTTTGATAAAATGCAATCCTTTAAACATCTAGATTAAGAATTAGTTTAGCCTACAACAGAAACTTCAAAGATTACTGTTCCACCGGCTGTAATTTTATAAGGTCACTGCACTATGAATAAGCCTTCCTCTTTTATTCCTGAGAGACCCAGGCTCTTTGAAGAAATATCTTTGGATAGGGCACCATGATATGGCATAAGGGAGGCCGGTAAGTGCATGCACACTATAGATCTATTTTTTCATATCAATTGGTATACCCTTCTCGCATAATAATGCAGTCTCAAGGTGGTAGACCGAGCATGCTCCCTTAGCAGGCCATTCCCCTGAAGCTTTACCTTTTTCACTTACCTGTGGCGCTGTACCATGTACTATTAGGGTACCTGGCGAGACGAGCACCCTTGGCATCCTGAATGAGCTGGATAGTGGCAGCCGCATTCGTATTACCATAGCTGGCTGCATCGCGCAACATGGACAGGGCTGGATCCTCAATCAATGCCAAACAGGCAGGAGCACCACCCATTGTTTTCTTGCGCACAATGGCTGGAAGTTTAGACATAAATCCTGTGATAGGATTGACGGCTTGACCTGTTATTTTAATGAGAAGTCGTAACAGGCGCTTATCGCTCATCCAGGCTTGGTCGGTTTTGTTCAGCGTGCCTCCATTCATCACGATGTTACGCTTGCATTGCAAAATGGCATGCAATCCTTTGATTGCCCCTTTTGTGATATACTGATCTGAGCCTTCGAGGTAAAAGAGGATGGCACCCAGGTGCTCATCCCTTCCTGCTCTTTCAAAGGCGGCATCAAGGAATGATTTGTTAATCTTTTTGTTCCAGGACATCTGCGGCATAGCTATCAATCGCGTGAGTACCGCAAGGTTTGTCCCTGAAAGCCGATTTAATAACGCATTGTATTGCTGTTTGAAGTGAATGGCTGAGGCCCGATTCCGGTCCATATAATACTTCTGAGCATGACTAAAGTAAACAAGAAGAGCTGCGTTTCTGTTGGGATCCCTGTCCTGCCCCTTGGCTAAGTCGATGACCTTATCGTAATCATCCCTGTCAAAGAACTTCAAAGCAGTTTGCTCCCATGCCAGCAAGGGTTGCTCAGCCCATGTGACAGCCCAGGCAGGAGAAAGATACGCAAAGACTACAATAAAAACTGATGCAATGAGTACAGGCAACAGCCATTTAAAGTGTAACTTCATGAGTGAACCTCCTGTTGAGATAATGGTATATAAGGTATGGTGATTGAAATAGTAACAATGATAAGAACGCTCTTTGTTATTTTGGAATTATAGAAAGATTATAATTGTGCGTCAATAGTAAAAAACTTACCTGTATTGGCTTACATTATGTTGTAATGGTTAAATTTCGCCTGTAATGAATGGGCATGAGATTATGGAGAACAAACAGGTATAATAAAGGTTTGGCGTTTTTCTGCAGAAGTATAAAGCTGGTAGGATTAAGTGATTAGTCTAAAGCTTAACCCAAGCATCAATGTAAGCACTAACTTTTTGTAATTCATAATTTTTTCTCCTATGCGATAGAAGTAACTTTACAAAAAAAGGAGCTAATCCCGCCGACAACGGCGGGATTAATCCCTTGATATTACTGTTGCCCCCGGTGTGACTCGAACACACGGCACAGGGATTAGTAATCGAAAAGTAATTATTTGTAACATTTAGGGGAGATCCCTGTTAATAGGGCTTCTCCCCTTTTCTATTGAGGGTTTGCGCTTCATCACAACTTTTGATAGAGTTTGATTAAATTAGCTTAATTTTGATGCTGGCGGTTACAATTTGGTTACAAATTATAAGGAATAATCTTAACTATAATTTAGTAAAAAATATATGTGATATCTAAAATTCAATCTCTTAATAAGGTTATGCGCGCTTGAGATGTGCTTACTGCATCTTTGCAGATTTTTTAACTAGGCGATGAATTCTAATTGAAATATGCAATAGATAGGGGCTATCTGAAATTGATTAGTTCAGTTAGAACTCGTACATCACAATCAATATTGACAATGAAAAATGGATAGAGATATGAGACATCATTCATTGGGAATGTCCCACTTTTTTCAATAAAAGAAGTGGTTTTTGATATTCCAGGATGATAGGATCATATCATAAACATAGTGCAGTTTCTTCTTTGACACTGCTAACCACAATATAAATATATGGGGGATTTATGAGCAACAAAAAATTCATCTATCTAACAGTCGCCATCATCATGCTCATCCTTGCAGGGTTTGCACCAAAGGCAATGGCTCAGGAGACGCCGGAAATCCGCTTTGACGGATGGGGAATTCGGGCTGGTCTGAGCAGTGACCCTGATCAGGTATACGGTGGTGTTCACTTCAACCTGGGACAGTTGACTAAGGATGTCCGCTTTAGGCCCAGCGTGGAGGTAGGGTTCGGTGATGACCAGACAGTCGTGCAGATGTTGGCTGAGGTGCATTATGTCTTCTCGAAGTTCCAGGCGTGGAAGCCATATCTCGGCGGCGGATTGGGACTCACCTATGTCAACTACGATGATGGTCATCGTGGAGATGACAGCGATACTGAAGGCTCCCTGAACGCGATCGGAGGGATCGAGACCGAGCTGAAACAAGGAATGAAGCTCTTTTTCGAGTTCAAATTAGGTCTGGCGCATCAAGATCCTGACATAAAGTTCGGAATAGGATTAAGCTGGAAGTAGGCCCACATCGCACAAAATATTTCTCCTTCGGTGTGATTCTGACTCAAATACTGACGTTTAAAACACATCCGTGGCACCTCCCGAAAAGATACGCCTCATGGGAATTCTAATGGGTGGAGATCTGCAAAGTCTGGACTGATTTTCACTTCGCCTATAATCCCCATGAGAATAAGGCTAGACTATTTAGTCTGGCCCGTGCAGGTCTCAATCGGCATTCGATAAAATCAGAGAGCCGTAAAGATAGTAGGGTTCAGTTAGAATTATGCACCCCGCCTGTTCATGTTACGTATAGTAATCGTAAGCCAGGAGACTTGTGGGAGACTTTCTATTTATAGCAGAATGTTACACATTTAAGTCGATCGGAATACATACAATATATGGGATGGAAAAGAAAGGCAGGGCCAGTTATGACCCTGCCGTCTGAGGAGGATAAAGTTTTACGATTTTTAAACGAGGTTGATTATCTCTTCCTCAACTTTTTCCTGAATCCTGCAAGACCAATTAGACCAGAGCCAAGCAGGAGCATAGTGGCAGGTTCAGGGACCGGAGAAGCCTCGTGTGTCATGTGAAAGGTTGCCTCCACGACTGCACCGAAACACTCACCTTCACATACACCAAGAAATCCTGAATTAAAACACTCATCTGACAAACTGATTGTTAGCTCGCCATCCCCAAGCGGACCAAAATAGAGGGTTTCTGGACTATCCCATTCTACTTTTCCTCCCTGAAAAATACCAAAAAGCTTTTTCCATCCATGCGTTTGCCCACTGACTGTTCCACTAAATGGAGGGGCTGGAATTGTAAAATCAAATGCAACGCTAATGTCATCAAATGCTAAATCATCCTTATTTATCGATGTCTCATCTGTCCATAGAGAGAAAAGTTCCACCGTGACTGGCTGACAAAGCGATAAGTTACCTTGTGTGGGCATGGGGAGTATTGGAGACCAATTGACTACTAGACCTGGATCCTGATCGTTCAGCGTTACGTCATAGCTATTGAGCACAAAAAGAACAGCATGTGCACTTCCTACCACACCAAAAACCAATAACATTGCACATAAAAACCCTAATACCTTTTTCATAGTTTTTCTACCTCCTTTGAGTTGAAGTGTATAGAAAACGGACTAATCTATTACTTTATATGAGCGAAGATCATGCCAAATTAAGCAGTTAGAATATTGCCTCAGATTTCAAATAGTTAAAATAACCTTAGTAAAACACATCCAGAAATGTATCAAAAAATATTATCTTTTTGGGAAATAAGATTCCATTTTTTGGTAAAGTTTTACATATTTTTAGTTGATCGAATTGGGGAAAGAAATATAGGATTGGAAAGTATTGATAAAAAGAGGTGAGTCGTTAAAAAATATTAGGTTCTACATGTTGTGGTCTCTGGCAATGCCTCAAAAGTACACACTACGTGCCATATGTGACAGCAGCATTCTATCTGATTTTATTCAATATTACAAACACCATTAGAAAGATCTTGCTATGAGCTGGGTTATGACTGATAGATCTTATACTTGGCCTCGTCTCTCAGGCTATCCCATAGGCTTCGATAATAAGGATGCGTTCAGGAATGAAGTGGAAAACCTCACGATAGAGCAGTGATCTTTGACTTTGAGAATAAACTTCGCTCGTACCTCGCCTTTGCCCTTTGTAAGTATCCATTGACAAATTCCGTTCTGAGGCGTAAGCTCGTCATGAAATAAATTTAGCTCTTTAGTATGAGAAGAATCTTGTTCTATCATTCCAACATGATTCTTATTAAAAAGTTTAACTACGCCTCTGTTAGTGGCGCTTTTTATGGCTATTTTGATGGATGGAACGGGGTAGGCATCATCCCTACGTTGCTGTTCCGCCTCCATCCTCTCATGGATGTATCATGAAAAGAACTCAACTCGAATCCTTTGTGAAACGGTCATTTCACATGACCGTAAAGGATTTTATGAAGCAGAAGGTGGGGAGAGATGGTCTTGCGGATAGAGACATTGCCCATATCCTCCACATCCACTGGAGTACTGTTGGTAACCTGCGAAGGCAGTTTGGATTAAAGAAGCCTCATCCTTTTTTTAGACACTTCGAAAGAAGGTATGGCCCCGGGGCCGTAAAGAGATTTAAGGCTATCATTGAAGATCCCTCTACATCCCTCGCTGATGTGGGGAGATCGTTTGGATTCACCAGGGAGACTGCGCGTCAGATTTACCAAAAGATCTATGGATTCCCGTACACTGAAGCCTATAGACAAAAGCTCCTGCGCAGAAGATCGAAGGCTGATTCGCTCAAATTGTCCTCTTCCAGGGTTCTTATACACCTCAAAACGGTGAAGGAGAAACTCACCACTATGGGACTTGATCCTACTGTTGTGGTTCAAGGAAATTCACACCTTCTGGTCACGAACAACAACTTACGGGTGGCAGTCTTTTACAACGCGAAACTCAGACAGACCGGAACCAAGAAATACTTTGCTGTCAAGGCCCTTCACAAGCAAAAACAGGGGTGTGATGTTTTCATTCTAACCTATCTCGATAAGGGTGTCAGGGGTTATTATATTATCCCTAATAGGTACATGCCAAGAAAGGGAACAACGATAGCCATCTCAGCAGATGATACCAATGGTAAATACACACGGTTCAAGGATGCCTGGCATTTACTGGGCACCAGGTAATAGCTCGTATCGGGACGACAAGATGAAGTGAGTCCTGCTTTCGGTCCACCTTTGAGAGAGGTGCGTCTCTTATCCACGCCCCCGCATGGGGGGCGACAAGAAGGTAGTTATTATTCTTCTGCACACAGAGGTTTCAATCCACGCCCCCGCATGGGGGGCGACGCAATATAAATCCCCATAATTGCAGGATAAGGGGTTTCAATCCACGCCCCCGCATGGGGGGCGACAAGGGCACCTATGTAAAACATCCTCCACGTTTATCCGTTTCAATCCACGCCCCCGCATGGGGGGCGACTGTCATCTTATAACTTACTGTTTTCTAAACTAATATTTTGTCAATTATGCGAACTCATATTTTTAGCATCACTAACATATTCAATTGTCAAAGAGCCGTATCATTAACCTATTGATTTTTCATATTATTTTTAAAGTGCGAATATGGTATACATCAAATAGGCATCAATCCATGATCCAGCGAGGCAAATTGATATATTCCCCGTTTGCGAGCTTCAGGTTCGCACCTCTTTTTAAATGATAAGTGGCGCATCCGGGTCATACGATTGCTTAGCCCCAATTTGTTCAGTTCGACGCTTCCAGTTTGAACCGAGAAAATAGAATTTCAGGCTATCCACTTCAGGATCAATCTCATCAATCAACTTTTGTCGGAGCGCTGTCCATTGCGCCGGATCGACTTCACACTCAAATACAGAAAGTTGAACCCGCTGCCCATAATCCTTGCAAACTTTTGCAACCCTGCGCAATCGTCGCTGTCCTTCAGGCTCAACCGTAGTGACATCGTAACATATTACCACGAGCATTATATGCCCTACTTCCAGATAAAGGTTGGATACCCGTCCAGGTCACCTCGTATGCATCGGGCCAATAGCAGCGCCTGCATGTGAAATAGCAAGCCGATTGTAATCTTCTCCCCGAGGAAGGGATGAAAAATATTATCCTGCTTTCTCTTCTGATAGGCAACCAAAACGGTCTTTCTTGTATCATCATCCATTAGCACGGCACTGGATTCCATTTGGGTGAATCCTTTTGCGCGAACCTGATTAAGGTTTATTAATGACAGTGTCAAGCGATCAGCCAAGAATGGCCTGAATTCTTCCATCATATCAAGCGCAAGACCTGGACGCCCGGGGCGATCCCTATGTAAAAACCCTACAGCCGGATCGAGGCCTACCGATTCAAGTGCTGAACGGACATCGTGTAATACGAGGGTGTACAGGAATGACAAGAGACAATTTACATAGTCTAATGGTGGTCTCCGATTACGTTCCCGAAAGATGAAATCATCTTTCTGCGATACAATCAGGTGATCAAAGACACGAAAATAGGTATGGGCCGCGTCACCTTCGATTCCACGCAGGCCATTCAGCGGCAAATCAGATTGCAGTTGTCCCAATGAGTGCCCCAACTTCTTCGATGCTTCTTTGACCTCTTCTGCGTTCAACTTGGGTGAGTGGTCTCTTAGCGCTCTCTGTAACACTGTGCGGCAATTGCCAAGTTTTCCGATCAGCATCGACCTTGCCATTTGAGCAGAGATAGTCATGTCATCGGCACGTCGGTATTGCTCTCGCCGCAACAGGACATTCCCTGATACAGGTCCCTGGACTCTTGCAAGATACCGTCCTTGTTCTGTTAAAAAACTGACAGCCACACCCCGTTCAGCACAAAATCCCATTAAATAAGGACTGCACATGATATTTCCAAAGCAGACTATCCCGCCTATGGTGTGGATTGGGATACGCAGACGAGTTTCCCTTTCTACTCTAACAAGCACTGTTTCCCCCTCTTTTGAGAGATAAGCGCCCTGGGTAGTTACGAAAAGGGTGTTTAAATGTTTTTTCATTATTCATCTACCGCAGTTATGAGATATCTGTTTATTGACCGAGCTTTTTCAACCGTCTTGGGCAAGCACAGATCATACATTGAGCATCTATCGCAAGTTTTCTTGTAAACAGGTTTTGGAGTATGTCCTGATTCAACGAGCACGTGGAAACGCTGTGCAGCATCCTCTGTTTCCTTTCTCAAGTTGCTGTCAAAAACTACATCCTGGCGGCGGCGAGTTCTCCCGTAAAAAATTGCCCCTTCCGGTATTTTGACATCCAGCATCTCTTCTAAGCACATAGCCTGGGCACAGAGCTGCACTTTGTCGGAATTGTCCTTTTTTGACTTGCCACGTTTGTATTCTATAGGAAATGGACGCCATATCTCATTTGAATGTTCTGTATCGCGATGAAACTCGACAACATCAGCTTTGGCGATCAGCCCCAGTCTGAGCGACCGCAAGGGCATGCCATATTCAATACGGATGTCGCCCCTGGATTCCCGATCTGCATCATGAACCCGCTCGTGCATAATTCTCCCTTCAGCCGTCAGTAGATTTTCGGCCCACACCTGCTCAATGTGGATCAAGGCACATTGCCTTTCACAAAAAAGCAGGTGCTGCAAGCCGGAAAGGGGTAGAAGATCGTCTTCGGTGTACATTGGGTTATATCTTTTCTTCAAGCGTTATGCCTTGTGGTACATTGCTACTATCAATATCAATATTGTAATCAGAAAATGCACGGGCAGGTTTTGCATTATCTGTTGCCCGTTCTACTCTTATAAGATCGAATAATTTATGGGCGGGCGCATTGCCCAGCATCGAATCGTGTTTGAAAACAATTAGCTTCCTGGCATTCATCTTGCCGCGCGCCGCAGAGTGGTCGTGATCAAACATGTTGACCAATGAATTCCACAACAGATTAAGGTCTTCCTCAGAGAATCCTGTCTGGGCAGCTAAATGCGCTGAAATATAGCCTTCCGCACGATAAAGAGCATAAGGAACGATATGCTTTCGGCCCATCGTTTGAACAGCGCCACTTTGCTCTCGTTGCTCAGCCTCCCTTTCTGTTTCTACTGCCATACGCGTAATGCTAACTTCCATTGGAACGATTGATTCAATACTGCGTGCAAAGTTCAACTGAACCGGTCCGCGAACCTGGCCGCAGTTGTTTTCTTTGACTGACATCACTGCGCCAAATGTTCGAACATCGAAAAAATTCTTGCACATCCAATCACGCCCAAGTTCAATTATATTTTTCACGGACTCCTCGTTTTTTTGAACGGCCTCATATGCGTCCTTCCTAGTTGTACTCAGTACTGACTTTTCCCTAATGTATATTCTGGATGATGATTGATTGCCCTTAACAATCTCCACAAAATTGCGAATTTTACGCTTAAGGCACACATCGGTAACAAGGCCATAACTTGTTTCGGGGTCAATCCGGGGCATATTACCTGCATCTGGATCACCATTGGGATTGCCGTTTTCTACATCAAAAAGATAAACAAACTCATACCGGTTTTGTATAGTGTTACTCATTGTTATCCTCCTTCTTGTCTGATTTAGTGTAAAAATCTTTTCGCTGGTGATAATATCCGATCGCAAACAAACCCTGATCATCCAAACTCAAATGAGCAGGAAACTCACGAATATCCTGCATGATTTCTTCAATCATTTTGTCTGTATTACGCCCGTATTCTGCCTTCTGTATATGGTGTTGTGCGAGTCTGAGCAACCGTGGGAAAACAGTACGAGGTGTTGCGGATGCCGAACCATAAAAGTTATCCTTGATGGTCGTGTTAGCTCCCGGGATTGCATTCCTCTGGGCTTTCTCAAGAACGGCGAAAAGCCTCCCCAATCTGTACGCGATATTAGTTGATTTTTTATCCAATGCCATTGTAACCTCCTTTGAAATTCGGTTAATACGGTTTTTTCTGACAAGGCATGCCTTAATCATCGCCGCACGCAAGTAGTTTATTTCCTGGTCCGCACGTATGCGACCTATTATTGCAGTCATCAAACTTTGTGGATAGGCCGCACCTGTTAAAATCGATCGCATAACTGGACCGGCAAGCACAGGTTTTATACCTTCATATTTTCCGTCTTTTTTGCGCTGTGCAGTTTCTTTCAACAGTCTCCACATACCCGGAAACTCGGGATCGCTATCGTAGTTTTTGATTATAGACAGATCTTTGAAGTGCTGGCCGATTTTAGCGCTGACATCCCCTACCGTGCTGACATGCCAGAAACGAACAGAAATACGGGATGCATTGGGGGAAAGACCCAGGATGTAAAATTTCATGTCAGTATCATCAATTTCTTCTAGCAGTTTCTTGCCATCACGAACAGCTTCAAGAAAATCCCGAACCTCCTTCAGATCACCACTGTCGTCCTGGGGGTTCAGAATCAACCCCATGAAACCTTCAACTGGCGATTCGCGTTCTGTCCAGAAAACCGTTGCCGCATCCCCTATCTGGATCTTCTGACGGCTTTCGAATCGAAGGAGATGATTAAGAGCTGTAGCATAGTTAAAGGTGATGTCTTCGCTGACCGGTGCATTGAAGCTCTGTTCTTTACCGTAAGATAGAAAAGCATCGAGATTGAAGGATACAACGGCGGCACCCGTTGACTGAGAGCCACGGACACCCTTTATCTTGGGGTGCAGACGGGCGATCGGTTTTTTTTCGCCGCAGACCAGGCACGTTGCAACAACTCCTGAACTGTTCTCGGTATAATGTTTTAGCCAGGCATCCCTTACTTTTGGCCGATCGTGGACGTATCCAAATTCGCCATCCAATTGGAAGACAAGGTTCGCCCCGGCCGCCATATCGTCCCAATATTCCAATTCCTGTGAATTTGCGGGATTCCATGAATCCAGAAATCGCAGCACTGCTACCATCCCTTCGTCATCAACCTCATCACCGATATCATGATGCAGTTTTTTAAAGGCCTCGAAGGTCACCAAAGATCGTTTCGGTTTCCCCTTATTGTCGGCTCCAAGTACATACCCTGTGTTATCCCACATGAAATTTGCGGCAATATTTACTGATTTGATCACTGCCTCGGGAACAGTCATCTGTTTTGGCAACAACTTTTTCCCTTGGGTTTCTCTCAGGTCAAGAACCTGAAGCAAATTCCCCTCACGATTAAGCATCAATGCAAAGTGGATCTTTTGAGAGCTGAATCCCAAAAAAGGGATACCCACATCGGCATTGTCCTTCAACCTGTCATAATAGTTGTTCAATGCATGAAGGATCACGACTTCACCCCCCTTCCATTGAAGGGGGGAATTTCAACAACCCCATTGCTCATTTCCGCCCTGAAAAATTTCGCTTCCATGTTGTTTTGAAAATCCATATCGTGCAGCATCCAGCCCATATCCTGCTCTCCGACAAGATCCGATTGAGGGATACTGTCCTCTACTAATTCAAGATGTGCGGGGAATTCACGACAACCAAGATAGGGATGATGAAAACACTGTCCCTTGCGGGCGCGGCGGTCAAAGATTTCTTTGTGCTTGGCTGCGTTATTGTCTTCAGAACTGGTAAATTTGAAATGCGCCTCAATGACGTAAGAAACATCCCGAAGCACCATTGCCGCGCGTTGCTGGCGATCGTTTTCAATGAAGGTTTCAACCGGGCTGACGCCATCATTCATTGCCCTTTTAATCGTAGCGAATGGCAACTTTCCAGCAAGTTCATTACGCCTGATGTTGTCAAACCGGATTGGTTTGAGGACGTGGATGCAGTCTATCACCCAGATAATTGCAGGTTTCCAGTAAATAGCCTCAAGGATCCCACGGGCGGCGGACGGCGTCATTACATCGTAGCTGACCCGTTCCACTTTCATCTCCGGCCGCGTGAAACAGGCATAATCACCCCAGACTCTTAATTTTATTCCATATGACATCAAAACACCTCCTTTCTCTTACAATCTATATGCAATTTCCGACGTTTGATTTATTACATTATTAAACTTTCAACCTCATGAAATGTCGGGTCCTCGGGACAAAGTCCAAGATCATCACGATAAATATCCATATTGGTTAACACACAATACTGATTATGCAGACGCTCGACACTGCCCGCGCACTCCAAGCTGCCCAGCACCTTCGGATATACCTGCACAGTGAAACGTTGGGCCTTTCGGGCAAACAGACCCGGATATTCAGAATAACGCAAACCGCCAATGATTTTTTCCGCTTCTTTATTCCATGGGATAATAATAGGTTCAGCACCATCTTTTATAATCTTGAACTTTTTATCCACGGCCCGGAAAGGGAAATTTCCATTTTTGGCGCCTTCACCAAGATCGTCCAGTATCTGATATTGATCAAGTTTTTCTCCCTTTATCCAGTACAAGGTCCTGAAATATTCGGTAATCGATTCCTGCGATAAAAGATCGTAATGGTGCCGCATCACACCTTCGGCGGTCTGGGCTGCCTGGCGAAAGTAACCTGGTGGAAAACCGTCTTCGGGCGAAAAAACAAAAACCCGTCCACCCTCAGATATCTTTCCTTCCCTGTTACAGCGACCCGCTGCCTGGGCTATAGAATCAATGCCAGCAGCCGAACGAAATACAATGGGAAAATCAATATCCACCCCTGCCTCGATTAACTGAGTACTGATAACCCGACATAGACTACCATTAAGAAGAGCCGACCTTATCTTGTTGAGGGTTGTTGTCCTGTGTTCGGGACACATTAGAGCACTCAGGTGATAACATCCTTCTGCCTCATCACGAATTAGCTCGAAGATACGTCTGGCATGTCCTCGAGTATTTACAATACACAGGACCTGTTTGTATTTACTTAATCTGTCTGCCAATTCATCATCAGAAATCACCGCTAGTTTTTCTATTTGAACCCGTTTAAACTCGGCATAAATTTTACCCGGATCAGAAACGATCTCATGTACGCCTTCTAATCCGTCTTTGAAAGTTTCCGTTCTTGATAAAGCCGGTTGGGTGGCTGTGCATAAAACTATCGATGTTCCATATGCAGCTGGAAGCTCCCTGATGACCTCAAGACATGGCTTTAACAAAGGTACCGGCAACATTTGCGCTTCATCAAGGATAACTACGCTGTTCGCTATGTTATGGATTTTCCTGCACCTTGATGAGCGACTGCGATATAATGACTCAAAGAATTGGACATTTGTAGTAACTATGATCGGCGCATCCCAGTTTTCCGAAGCAAGGCGGGAACGTTGATCTTCTTCGTCCGGTTCAAAATTGCTGTGGTGCTCGAGCACTGTATTTTCTCCCAGAATGTCTCGAAAAACCGCCGCATTCTGTTCAATAATACTGGTATAGGGAATGACATAAATAATCCTTTTAAGAGCATGTTTGAGAGCGTGTTTCATTGCGAAAGCAAGAGATGAGAGAGTTTTTCCACCTCCTGTCGGTACTGTTAAAGAGAATAGGCCTTGAGGGGACTGGGCGACATCAAGACAGTTTTTTAATATTGTAGCCCTGCATCTATTGATCGGTGTTTGGGGCACGCTCTTAGCCAGTTGATTAAGTGCTGAATCAAGTTTGTTATCCAACTCAGATAAAGCGGGATATCCTTTTCGCCATAAGGATTTTTCTTTATCCATGAACGATTCAGTATCAAGAAAATCCGCATCTACAAGGCAGGAATAAATCATTCTTATAAAAAGCGAAATTTGAAAGCCAAATCGCTTCGGGTTGTGGATATTAAGATCAAAGGGCGGTTCACCTAAGCTTTTGGAATTGAGGATATATTCAGGACTGGAAGAGTAATCGGGGATAGCTTTTTTCAGCCGGTCATGGAGGCATGCATCATTCGACTTTCCATCGAGGAGCCCAGAGTGATGTCCGGCAATGACATAAGCCAACAACTTACCCTTATCGCCTGAAGCTTTGATGGCATATTGTGCCCCTGCAGTCGAATGGTCGATACGCCCCGGTTTTGTTTCAATGTGAGCATCACTTCCCTTTTGTATGTTGAGCTTCTGCTGGAATTCATCCGAATACTTTCCAAGATCGTGCCACAGGCCCGCAAGATATCCCCAATCCCCGGCGCCAAAAGCTTCAGCAAAGGATCTTGCCATTTCTGCAACATTTTTAAGATGTTCATCAAGTGGCTGCCAATTTATCGGAGGTTGATTTTCTATACTATGTGCATAATATTTTTTAGTCATAATAGTAAATCACGGCACTAAATAAGTCCTTAGATTCTCATTACGGCTTCTAAAGATATAGTCAACTTAATTTAATGGAAATTATAATTGATATGGGTAAAGTTTGAAAAACCGTACCTGAAATGCTAAAAAGTTCAGGTATGAAAAGGTTTTGCACAAAATGTAAAAGTTACAAAATTTGGTCACTTAAAGATGGCCGTTTCCGATGTGCAAAATGCAAACATACTTTTAGTGATCCAAGACATCGAATTAGTATAACAAAAGCAAAAGTACGTAAGGTCATTCAAGAATTTTTACTTGAACATTCAACCAACATTATTCTTAGC
>Ga0315534_1001216_pt1 | contig 17843 bp, 19 predicted proteins | sample SalMarSW160240MG_FD_203094 | JGI IMG/M metagenome (GOLD analysis project Ga0315534, IMG submission 203094) | Salt marsh sediment microbial communities from the Plum Island Ecosystem LTER, Massachusetts, United States - Salt Marsh Sediment SW1602-40 ... | reverse complement strand
GCTGCTAAAGTCGGAATAAACATGTCAAATATGAAAGGAGCGATTAAAAACGCCCATAAGAACAACAATGCATACATTAAGATAAAGACTGATTTTCGATGATTTCGAAAACTGCTTGTTCTTACCCTAATCTCGTTCTTCGCTATTACTCTCCATAAACTCTTTTTTTTATATTGCAGTTCAAGTATCCTGTTCTGAACACTTATGCTTTCAGATGATTCAAACTTCTTTTCAGTGGTTAATAAAGTCATTTAAAATCTACCTCAAATTTTTGTTTTTTTTCTTAGTTTTTTTCTGCTTTTTGTTATTAACGGTGTTGTTATTAGAGTTTTCTTCTCTCCACGCTAATAAATCATCAATGTGAGAGGCTCCAGTAATCTTTAGGTACGCTTCTTCTAAATCCTTAGCGCCAACAGACTCAATAATATCTTTTGGAGTGCCTTCTATTTTTAGCTCACCATTAACGATAATACCGATAATATCGCATAATTCTTCTGCGGAATCAAGAAGGTGAGTACAAATAAAAACGGTTTTATCCGCTTTTTTGGCTAATTGGGAAATAAGATTCTTCACCAATCTTGCAGTTGCAGGATCTAAATTTGATGTAGGCTCGTCTAAGAATATAATTTCAGGATCTTGGATTAACGCTGCACACAAACAAACTTTTTGTTTCATCCCCCTAGAATAACTTTCTAAGAGATCGTTTTCTCTACCTTCTAAATCAAAAAGCTCCAGTAACTCATTAATACGGGCGGAAATTATATCTTTGGGTAAGTAATACAATTCTCCGATAAATTCTAAGAATTCTTTTGCAGTGAGCTTGGAATATAGACCAGGAGATTCGGGTAAAAATCCGCATATTCTTCTGATATCTTCGTTCTGAGTAACTAAATCATAACCACCAACAGAAGCGTTACCAGAAGTTTTTGAAATAATTGCGTTAAGCATTCTAACTGTCGTGGTTTTACCTGCTCCATTTGGACCGAGTAATCCATAAGTTTTACCAAAAGGGATTTTTAAATTAAGTTTACTAACTGCACGGACACTACCGAAATTTTTTGTCAGTTCGTTCGCAACTATCGCATAACTTTCAGTCATTTTTTTTTTATCAACTCTTTTTTTTATTTTATTTTAATTTTTAATTTTTTCATTTATTATGAGCTTTAACTCTTAAATATCCATTATTTTATCCTTCATTCCTCTTTCTATTCTAAACCTAACTAAAAAAGAGATATTCATTGTTAAAGAAATTCCTGTGAACATGCCTTCAAGAAAATCAATTATGGGATATTGGTTATCAAATCTCCCTAAAATAAGGGCTATTAAAAGTGAAAACATTCCTATTATAAACAAGTTCTCTTTCTTCTTCTTAAAATGCATTTTTTTTAATCCTCCATTTGATTTACTAACTCTTCTTCTTTCACTTTTGCTTCCTGTCTTTTAAGAGCAATAATCGGAACCCAAATGGCTGGCCAGCTGGAAAATATTATAAAAAAAGGAACCCCAGAATCATCAGAGCTTGAGTTGTTGCTCCTAAATCCACCAAATAGAACGAAAACATAGATCAAGGTTATAGAAACCGCAACTATTACCATTCCTATGATCATTTTTTGGTATTTATCCAAAATTTTCATCTCTTTTTTTTATTCAAACCTAAATTGAACTTATTAATTATTTAATTTATGAATTGACGCTTTTTTCTCTTACTCTGCTCTACTTTATCTCACAGAGTATACAATTAAAGATAGACTACATTAATATTTAAACTTTATGCAACAGAGTTCCGTTAAGTTCCCTTTTCTCTTTAATGACTACACTTTACTATACAAAGCTCAATCTTTACTGCCAAAAAATAACAAAAACTTAGATTTTATTTATTTTCAAAAATCTGGTAAATCTTATTATATATAATCAGATAAAAATTCTACTGATCTTGGATAAAACAAAAATAATATAAATATTAGCTGAATTTAAGATTTAAGTTTAAGAGATATATTAAATATCTGTTAAATTATGATATTTTTCCAGCGTTCAATTTGCTTAAAATTACCAAAATGCCTTTTCCATTTTTTTTATTGGATCATCTAAAGAATCTTCAATTTCTTTATCAAAGTTAGAAAAGACGGACACATCGTTATCCCAATTATCTATAGTTTCTTTAGAATACGCTGTAAAGAATTTGTCCATTACAGCTTGTAATTCTTGAAGGACTTTTTTTGGTTTAATTTTTTTATCTGAATTTGCAATAAAGATAAAATGAGACCTTTTTAGTATTGTGAAGCGCATTTCACCCAATTCAAAATTAGACAATCCCTCTTGGGCGATTTCTTCAGCAAACGAATTTAGTGCAGTCAATAGGGCTCCAAAAAGTTGTTCATCTAATGTTTCCTCATAAACCCTACTAAAAACAACTATTCCTCCTTCCGAAATTACCCACATATCTCGTATAATTTTATTCGAAACCAAAACGCAACACTTTAAGATGTACGATTTATTCTAAAACCGACTAGAATAATTATCTTATATCAGTTAATAAGTTTTTTTATAATTTTAATGTAACATTAATTTTTAAAAGAGTTATAGCTGTTTTAAACGCGTAAATAATAGAAATCTATAGCATCCAACTTTCAACATCAATTTTAATGTAAATAAATTATACTCTAAAGATTTTTAAAAGAAAATTATAATATATTTGTTATGACATACACACCATTTAGTAATAATATTTTACTAATATTCTTCTATTACATTGGTCTTATTTTTTTCAGTATTGTAATGACAATATTGATGATAAAGAAGTGGAGAGAGAGAAAAGTTAATCCCCCGCTCTATCTTTCAATCGTATTTATATTACTTACGGTTGCTTTAATAGCTCTTACTGTTGGTTTAGGTGAAGCGGTATTCTCTGGCTTTTTTAAGGAAATATACAGAATCTCTCTGCCTTTTGCCTATAGTATGATAATAATAGCAGATATTTTTCTTTTTGTCTTTGCGGAGGTAATTACTGGTAAAGGAAAAAAAGCGCTAGTGCCACTAATAATATCTGGAGTCGTAATTATTGTCGTTTTATTCCTTCCTTGGAACTGGTGGGGGGTTCCCCCTGTAGATTATGTAGGACAATTAAATATTCGACTCTATACAACGCTTTCTGTCATTCTCTATTCCTACATAGTTTATATCTTCATTGCCGGATTTTGTAGAAAAGCAAGGAAACAAACAGATGATGCTAAAGCAAAAGCTGGTTTATCGCTTTTGTTTTTGTCCATGATTTCTATGATAGCCTTCTTTCTTATGTTTGTATTTGATACTTTACTTATTACTCTTGCTGATCATCCGGGATATTCTGAATTTGTTTATATTGCGTGGATCTTCGCTGTTTTATTCTTTATTTTTTCCTATCTATCGTTGGTTATGCCAAAATGGCTGGTAGACAGGATTGTAAAATAACTGAACATTAAACAACTTTTTTTTTCTTATTATTTAAAGCAGTTTAGTTCTCGCAAGAATTTCCTTAACAATTCTTTCGATCGATTTATGAGTAGTATCAATTATAATGTCTGCTGCAGAATTGTAATAAGGTCTTCTAAAAAGCAAATTTTTTTCTATTTCTTTACATGGGTCTTCTTTATCTATAATAGGTCTATTTTCTTTCCCATCTTTTATAGCCCTACGATAAATTTCTTCGGACGAGGCAGTTAATAAAACTATTTGGCATGTCTGCTTTAAAATTTCAATATTTTCATAATTTAAAACAACTCCCCCACCGCAAGATATAATCGATCTTTTTAATTGAGCTGCTTTTTTACACGCCTCAAGCTCGTATTTTCTGAATAAAGCTTCGCCGTCTTCAGAAAATATTTTTGGGATTGATTTACCTGCCATCTTCACGATTAAGAGATCGGTTTCTATAAAAGTATAATTCTTTCCTAAATGTTCCTTCAATGCTTTACCAACAACAGATTTACCTGTGGCCATGAACCCGATTAAAGCAGTAGAATCTTTAGGCATCTATCCAAACACTATTCTATTTATATTAACTTCATTTATAAGAAAAAAAGATCCAGACCCGTTATTTCATTGAAAAACCGTGCGTTTCCAACACATGATTCTCTAATCCGATATAATTTCCGTTTATATAGGCAAAACAATTAATTTTTTCAGGATCTAATTTATTATTTGTGATAAATTTCTCATCAGAATGAGTTGCTACTACTTCACCAAAGTAACAAACATGTGACCCAAACTCAATTCTCTTTATGACTTTGCATTCCATGTTCCATGGAAACTCTTTAACCATCGGAACTTTAACCACTTCTCCTTGTTCTTTGGTTAGGTTCAATTCATTCCATTTATTCACATCTCTTCCCGACCTCGTCCCACAATAATCCATTTCTTTCAATTGGTCTTTAGTAGGGTAATTAATAACAAACTCTCCGTGTTTTTCGATTAATCCATAGGAATGTCTCCTCGGTTGCATTGATATTGCGATGATTGGAGGTTGTAAGCATACTTTACCTACATAAGCGAGAGTGATTAAGTTCGCTTCTTCACCAATTCCTACAGATATAACTGCTGCGGGCATTGGGAAGGTTGTTATTCCAGTGTTAAGAGGAATCTTTTTCATTTTTTAAATCCATCCTTTTGTAGTATTCTTCAGTTGGCTAATTAATTATATATTAATTTTATTCTTAAACTTATTAATAGTTTTAAATTTAATAATTATTGTAAACTTATGCTGAATAATCCGTATATAGGAGCATGTACTAATATTCTGTGTGTAATTGGGCATCCAATCAAGCATAGTATGAGTCCAATAATGCATAATGCGGCACTTAATGAGCTGTCCTTAGATTACGTTTATTTAGCTTTTGATATACCCCCTAATGATCTGAAGAATGCAATATTAGAATTTAAAAAAAGAAATATCATAGGTATAAATGTCACGATTCCTCATAAAGAAGCAATAATCCATTATTTAGACGAACTTGATCCTCTTTCAGAACAAATTGGAGCAGTTAATACCATTAAAAATGAAGGGGGTGTGCTTTTAGGAAGAAATACAGACGCACTTGGAGCTAGACAAGCTTTAACGGATGCTGGATTCAAAATTGAAGGAAAAAAAGTATTAATATTGGGCGCAGGTGGGGCTGCTAGAGCGATTAGTTTTGCTTTGTCCGAAAAAATCGACGAAATACTTATATGTAATAGAACGGAAGAGAGAGCAATTAAATTAGCTAAAGAATTACAAGATAAGACAAAAATAAAAGCGACAGGTAAGGACATGAGTGAAAAGACTTTAAGAAGTTTAACATATTCTGTTGATATACTTATAAACACAACTCCGATTGGAATGTATCCCAAGATTGATATATCACCAATATCTAAAGATTTACTCAATGAAAACTTATTTATTTTTGATATCATATACAATCCTCTCCAAACTCGATTACTAAAGGATGCGAAAGAAACTGGTTCTAAAATCCTAAACGGATTAGATATGTTCATTAATCAAGGAGCTTTAGCATTTGAGTGGTGGACAGGCAAAAAACCGAATGTTAAATTAATGAAAGAAAAAGTTATTGAACAATTAGGTAATAAATGATGAAGCAAAAAAAAATCACAATTATAGGTGGTTCTGGTGGTATGGGTAAGGTTTTTGGAAGATACTTTAAACGCCATGGTTTTGATGTAACAATAAACGCTCGTAATAAAGAAAGATTAAAGGATGTGGCGACTGAAATGGGTGTAAATTATGAATCCTCCCTTGAAAGGAGCGTAAAACACGCCGATATTGTAATGGTATCTATTCCAATTAACTCAGCTCCAGAAATAATTAAAAGAATTGGGCCCTATTTGAAAGAAAATGCCTTAATCTTTGATATCACATCTCTAAAGAAAGCAGTATGCGAAGCCTTCAAAGATTTAAAAAATATGTATCCTGTAAATTGCATTTCTTTACATCCCATGTTTGGTCCTGGAATTAAGGACATGAAAAATTATGTTATATTAGCACTAAAAATAGGAGGAACTGACAAATACGACATAATCGTAAATAATCTCTTGGATATGTTTAGATCAGATGGATTAATCGTAACGGAAACCTCACCAGATATTCACGATAAAAAGGTAGCCCTTACCTTGGGCGTACCGCATATGTTGAACATTCTTTTTTTAAATCTTCTTAATAATGCAAATGAACCACTGAACGAATTAACCAAATATACTGGAACAACTTTCTTACTTCAAAAAGTATTTGCTGAGAGTATTATTCAGAGAGAAATGGAAATGTTTGGTGAGATTCAGATGGAAAATCAACAATTTCTTATAATTTTAGAAATGTTTGAAAAATTAGTAAACAAATATAGGAAAATAATCGAAAATAAAGATATAAAAGGCTTTAACGAGATTTTTTTGCAAGGATTAGATTATTCCAAGGAAGATAATCATTTTGAGAATTCTTATACGTATTTTTATGAATTTATGAAGATTTTAAAAGAAAAATAGAAAAAATAGGTATATTTTAGCTAATTTTAGTTCCACAGAATGCGCAAAATTTCAATCCTTCTCTCTCGCCAATTTTCACACCACAATTAGGACAGAATTTCAACTTAGCAGCAACTTGAACATTGGTTTCTACATAGTTTTCTGCTTCTTGGTATTTATTAATCTGCGATGGTTTTGAATTAAGAACGTATTCATTTTGTATATTAGAGATAGGTTGGCAAATCGATTTACAGTGAACACAACGATTTGGCTCTTTTTCGTAGTAGATTGCGAGATAAATAAGTACACCAATACCTGCAGTAAAAATACTTAAAATGATTATTAAACAAATATTTATATCCTCTCTTACTGTGAGAACATTCATATTACAATTCGGACAATAATTAGATGCCATACATTTTAGCTCTTTCAATTAATATAGTATAAAAATCTGAATACTTTATTAAAACATAAATTTGATAAATTATAAACAATCTGGAGTCCAGTTTTTAGACGATTGTTTTGGGACAAAAATATTTCAAAAATAAAATTAGTGGAGTTAAAAATAACCTAGTTGAAAAATAAATAAAGGAATCTTGTATTGAGGGTTCAACAACGGAAAATTTAACATCCTTTCAAGTTTATACCACAGGAAATTTTGGTGTACTTAATATCTTGGTAGATAAGATATGGGTAAACAACAATAGAATTTATTTTAGGGTAAGAGAAATTATAACAAGCAAATATAATCACTTAAAAAAGGAAAAACATCCCAATATTTATTCTATTCATCAAAATGATGTATTTAGTATAAGATGCAGATTATACCTCTAAAAATCTAATGACTAAACTTTTGATCCACAATGAGGACAAAACTTTGCGCGTTCATTTAGTAGTGGCTCACCACAAAATGAACAGTGTTTATATATTGAAGTTTCGTCAGCTCTAACTTTTATATCAGCTTGAATATCGCTATGCGGTTTTTTTTGATTTTCAGCTTGAAAATAGGTTGACGATTGAATAATCGTGTCCGATTTCAACGATATTTGTGTGTGACAGTGAATACAACGACTCTCAGGTTTATTATAATATATAATTAAATAAATGATTAAACCAATTCCAGCAGTAAAAATCAATAAAATTATTATAAGTGGCCAATTTAACGCCTCTCTTACTAATAACACGTTTTGCGTGCAAAAAGGGCAATATCCTACACGATTTCTTGTTGACATGAATTATCTTAAATAGTTCTTCAGTTTCAAAATTTTTAAAGATATATTATGATAATGTAAAAAATATCCACTTTAAAATTTTTACCGTTGATATCTTAAAATTCCAAGAATTTGCAAACAGTAAAATTTTAGTAAAATAATTTGATAAAACTTCTTAATTACCTAAAACTTAGATTTGTTAAGCTCCATATATATAATGCAAAATAGACCTAAAATTACAATTAATTTTTATAGATTCAAACAATAGAAATACATGATAAAAACTATGCACCAATCATTATTTATTGTTCTCGACGGAATAGATGGCTCAGGTACATCAACACATAGCAAATTACTAGCGGGATTTTTATCCTTAAAAGGTTTAAAAACTTATTTAACCCAAGAACCCTCAAGTAGCGAAATTGGGAAGTTGTTAAGAACTTATTTAAAAGATGAAAGAATTCCTGCATCTACTGATGCTCTACTATTTGCTGCTGATAGAGTTCTTCATTATAAAAACGAAATTAAAAAAAAATTAGAAGTTGGTTATATAGTAATATCGGATAGGTATATAGAGTCCTCGATTGCTTACCAATCTAGTCAATCTGAAAATATAAGTATTGAATGGGTGAAAAACTTAAATAAATTTGCAGGCAAACCCGATCTAACAATTATTCTAGATATCGATCCTAAATTTTCATTAGCCAGGAAACATCAAAAGGCTTTGGACAAATTCGAAGACACTTCATTGTTAGAAAAGGTAAGACAAGTGTATCTAAATCGTGCTAAAAATGAGGGATATTTTGTAATTAATACAAATGATATAATCGAATTAGTTCAAGCAAAGATCCAAGAAGTTGTTATAGAAAAATTAAATCAAAGAGGAATTCAAACTAAAAATTAATTCATCTAAAACGAGGGAAAATATAATATCTCGAAACCAAACATTAAATAAAACTTATTTTAACCAGGATAGGCTGTCAAAATTTGTTAACACTTTTAGTTTTCCACGATTAGCAGGTACTGATGGTGAAAAAAAAGCGGTTAAGTTAGCCTATGACACATTCAATGAGATAGGTTTTAAAAAAGATCAAATAGAGAAAAAGACTTTTGATTTTTCAGATTTTTATTCTACAACCTTAATGAAATTGTTTATGATGTTAAACTTGATATTTAATTTAATCCTGTTATTATTCTCATATATTCATGTTTCGTTAATAATGCTTTTAATAATTTTTATGGCTATAGTTGTTTATTTAATAATTAGAGGTTTAAAGCACCCGGAAATCCCCGGTTTTTGGGGTGAATATTTTGGTGAAACTATTTCTTCTACCAATGTGTTTACTAAAATTCCTGCTAAAAAGATACCCGACAAGGATGCTGGAAATATAGTAATTTCAGCGCACCTCGATTCTAAATCGCAATCAATAAATACTTTTTGGAGAGTTGTTTTGTATAAAATTTGGTTGTATAGCGGAATAATATTAGGAGGAGTTTATATTTTTTATTTAATCAATTTTTTTGGAAATTTGAATATTTCCTTTAATATTACTATCTATGGAGCTTGGATATCAATAATATTAATCTCATTTACAAACATTTGCTTACTTTTCCTTAACACACATAATAAATCTCCTGGAGCTTTAGATAACGCATCTGGAATGGCAATAGTATTCGAATTAAGTGCTTTCTTCATTATACATCCTTTAGATAATTTCAACATTTGGTTTTGCCAGTTTTCAGCGGAAGAATTAGGAACAATGGGTTCACGCGTGTTTGTAAATGAATATGAAAAACAGTTCGTTAAAGGAAGAGTATTTCAAATCAATTTTGATATGGTTTCTTGTGAATGCCATAAAAAAAATAGGATTGAATACTTTAAATCTTACGGAGTAGGTATACACAGATTGATTGCCCCACTTTTAAGTAGATACATTTTGTTGGCAGCAAAAAGAGTAAATTTAGAAGTGAAAGGGCTTCATTTAAGCACTGGGGCACATTCAGACACAGTTCCTTTTCGGATAAGGAAATACGATGCAATTGATATTACTACTGGAGCAGCATCCTTATATACTCATACAGTCAAAGATACTCCTGAGAAAGTAGATCCTAAAATTTTACTTGACACATGCAATTTGTTTCGAGAGACAATAAAATTGATTGATAATGATTATAGCATTTTATGTGATAATCAAGAACTTAAATGTGATATTGAATGAGTTATACACTAGCAGAAAAAATATTAAAAACACATTCTAATGTGGATGAAATTTCGCCCGGACAATTTGTTGAGGCAGTTATTGATTTAATAATGGTACACGAACAATTAGGTGGAAGAATTCACTTAGAATATAAAAAACTTGGATTAGATACTGTGTGGGATCCAAATAAAATATTTTTCATTTTGGATCATTGGGTTCCTGCTCCAACAATTTCGGCAGCTCAAATGCACCAAGATTGTAGAAAATTTGCTGAGGAATATGGTTTTATTCATAATATGGGAATGGATAAAGGAATATGTCATCAAGTATTACCAGAAATGGGTTTTGCAAGACCGGGTATGTTAATTGTTGGTTCTGATAGCCATACAACCACCTATGGAACTTTTAACTGTCTTTCAACAGGGATAGGTGCAACCGATGTTTCTGTGGTTTTTGCTACTGGTAAATTATGGTTCAAAGTTCCTGAATCGATCAAGATAAATTTACATGGACACTTTGAAAAAGGAACAATGGCTAAAGATTTTATATTGTCACTGATCGGAGATATTTCAACTAAAGGAGCGATTTATAAATCTCTGGAATTTCATGGAGATGGTGTTAAAAATCTAACAATAGATTCTAGAATGACAATCACTAATATGGTTGTAGAAGCGGGAGCTAAATTCGGAATTTTTCTCCCTGACGATAGATTAAAAGAATGGCTAGCAAAAAGAACAAGTAAGCAATATAGAAATGTTGTTCCGGACGAAACAGCAGAATACCAACGAGAATTAATTTACGATTTATCAGAAATTACTCCAACAGTTGCAAAACCCTCCAACCCAGGAAATATAGCTAAGGTTGAAGAAGTAGAAGGAACTGAAATAAACCAAGCTTTCTTAGGTGGTTGTACTAATGGTAGAATGGAAGATTTAAGAATAGCGGCTAAAATTTTAGAGGGAAAAAAAATTCATCCTAAAGTTCGAATGATAGTAACTCCCGCCTCAAAGGAAATTTACTTACAAGCCTTAAAAGAGGGATTATTAGAAATTTTTTTACGCGCTAATGCAATAGTTACTAATTCGACTTGTGGCGCGTGTATTGGGGGACATTTAGGGGTTTTAGGCCCTAATGAAGTATGTATTAGCAGCACAAATCGTAATTTTAAAGGTAGAATGGGGGATCCAACTTCAGAAGTATATTTGGCATCACCAGCTACAGTTACCGCATCAGCGATAAAAGGAAGTATAAGAGATCCACGGGGGTTGATCTAATTATGGATATAATAAAGGGGTATGCGTATATTCTGGAAGATGACATTAGCACTGATGATATCGTCCCAAGTCATACTCTAACGATGAGAGATTCTAATGATATGGTTAAACACACATTAGAATTCATAGACCCGTATTTTTCTAAAAATGTTGACAAAGGAAATATCATTATCGCTGGAGAAAACTTTGGAACGGGTAGTTCTCGTGAAGAAGCTGTTCATGTCTTTAAGCTTTTAGGTATCAAGGCTGTTGTTGCTAGATCTTTTGCTAGAATATATTTTAGAAATCTTATGAATAACGGTATACCGGCTATTAGTTTGAAATGGGACTTAAACCAGTTTGTTAAAGAAGATGTAATAGAAATTTCATTATTAAAAGGGATTATTATTAACAAAACAAAAAATATTACACTTAACTTTGAAAAGATTCCAAAATTTTTAATGAATATATTGGAGAGCGATGGTGTAATTAACCAACTAAAAAAAATCCTTTAAAATCTTTCCTTAAATACTCTATGTGAATCGTATTACTGATTTTAGAATATTTATTACATCAACAATACACAAATTCTTATCAGAAAATTTAGATCAAAAAAGATGTTTACCCTTTTTCATATATTATTCCTGTACCGCCTGATGGATAATGAAATTCAATGGCATCAGCTTCACAAACTTGATAACACGCAGCACATTCTAAACATCTCTCTTTATAATCTTCTGAAATAGAAATTGTAATGTCGTTCTTACGCCATAAATTAGCTACACAAACCAGAATGCATTGCCCGCATCTATTACATTTATTTTGATCAATAAATATAAAATCCTTTGTACCAGGTATGTGTTTTGTTAAACCATTGGATTTCACGTATCATCCCTCCTTGGTTTTTTTTTCTTAGGAACTAAATCCATTACCTTAGGAATTACAGCCATTAATTTCTGAGGATCCATCATTTTATCAAGATCTTCCTCAAAAATTTTTGCTACAAGTGGAAAGACATATTTCATAATGAAGGGTAGAGCTTTAGGCATGTATGATTTAATTTGGGATGCTATCTGTCGAACTCGCTTTGCATGTGGTTGAGACCAATCATATATTCCTCCCATTACCTCCATAAACATTGGAACAAACCAAGACATCGTTTCTTGTGGACTGAAAGGGAGTGCTTTCCATAAATTATATAATTCTTCTCCAGTTTCGAATTCCTCACCAATACTTGTATTTTTCCAGACTTTGTCATATTTTGAGAGAAAGTTTTTTGAAAAATCTTCAGAGGTGATTGCTTCTGCTGCTACTTCTGCTGCAGCTTTCCCAGTTACCATAGCAGGGTATATTCCTTCAGCTTCAAGTGGACAAGGAAATCCTCCTGCATCCCCTATTAAGATAATTCCATCAGTGTGCGTATTATATGGATATTTTAACCACGGAAGGAGGTGAGATTGAAGTTCTCTTGGTTTGGCATTCAATATTCTTAATAATCGTTGATAATATTTTAGGTTTATTACGCGATTTAGATAATATAATGGATTCTTATCCCATTTATTTAACCAATTACCAAGACCTTGATGAAATCCATCATGAAAGAATACTTGATAAGAAGCTGGAAAAATTGCAGACCACCATACTGCCAGAGTTTCATCTCCCATGATATCATCAATTTTTTCAGGACTTGCTTGAAAATCATATTGAGGTACTACTGTAATTTGATCTTGTGCCCATTTAGTTCTTAATCCACTTTGTTTTGCAACCATCGAAACTGCTCCATCAGCTCCAATAACGATAGGTGCTTGATATTTATTATTATGCTCATCAATTACACCACAAACCTTGCCATCCTTTTTCAAGAGATCAATAATTAAAGTTGATGTTTTTAATTCAGCACCAGCATCGATAGCAAACTCTGCAACCCAAGGATCAAATTCACTTCGGTAACAATTCATTGTAATCCAACTTTTTGCTGGTTCATATGAAACTGACTCGGTGGGACGAGCCATTACATAACCAGCAACAACACCCTCCTGATTGATGAAATAATTTCGAGCAGCAGAACCTGCTCTCATAGAAGGACATTTTTCTGGTGTTAGTTCCTTCATCATACTTGGAAAATCCTTCCACATCCTAGGACCTAAACCACATCCTGATGAATTTTTTTCACCTGGTTTTCGCCCACGTTCAAAAAAAATTGTTTTTAAACCCAAATCAGCTGCGATTTTTGCTGACATTGAACCTCCAGGACCAGCACCAACAATTATTATATCATAAGTGTTCATAAGTTCACACGAATTAATTAAATTTCGTTTTCAAAAAGATATATTATAATATATCTTTATTTTAATCTCTATTTAAAATTCACTATATTCGAACAATCAAAACATCTCTGAGGAGGATTTAACAAACGAAAAGAAGCTGTTAAATCAAAAAAAAGAATCGAAAAATTAATTCGCAATTGTTAATAATCCAGAATAATTTCAAGGAACCGTTATTTTGATAAATTTTCTATTTCTTTTTGAATAGTTTCAATTCTTTCTTTAGCCTTGGTAAGTATCTGAGTCTTTCCATATTTGGAAAACCACTTTTCAAATCTCTGTTCTATCGAAACATCCTTTGTACCAGCTATATGTTTATCAGCAAGACAGATGATCTTTTCCTCAAGAGTTAATGGCATATAATCTCTTTCTGGTAGCCCTACTTGTTTGGCATCTTCTTTATCTAACCCTCCTAACATATGAGTTTCACATATTCTCGAGAGACGCTTTGAAAACCCTCTTTCTTTTAGAATCTTAGCTCCAATTATACCGTGTTTGAAACCATGAGTTTTAGATCTGCCAATATCGTGTAAAATCCCTCCAATTTCAATTAAGTCTTTATCAACGTCTCTCTCATCCATTTTTTCTGCTAATTCTAATGCTTTTTCCGCAACCTTTAAAGAATGACGCCTTACATGATAAGGAACTTTCAATGTTTTTAATAAATCAAAAGCAAAATCGCTATTAGGTAGAGTTTCTTCACTTACCATTAATCTTTAAGAATTAATTATTTACTTTAAGGTTTAGTTAATACATTAAAAACATCACAGAAGATTTATATAGAATCAAATCAGAAATATTATTTAGACAAAAATTTTTACATCATTAAAAAATTTTTATAATGATTTAAGGGTAAAAATGATGAAAATCCATAAAGTGATAACTATTTCTTTACTAGTAAGTGTTTTTTTTATTCTATGCATTAATGTGAATTATAGTAATAACCCACAGAATTCAATTAAAGATACTCAATTACAAAATGAAAATATAAATCATACAGAACCATTAAATTCCAAAGAACTAAATTTTGATTTACCAAAATCATCCTCTTCATTAAATTCAAAAAATGCCTATGCTATCGTCGTAGGTATATCAGATTATCCCGGAACCAGCTCGGATTTATCATATTGTGATGATGACGCTCTAGACATTTATTCGATGTTGATTAATGATTTCAATTTTAAATCTGAAAACGTGTATTACTTTCAAGATTCAAGTGCGTCAAAAGCAGCCATAAGCAATGCATTTGACCAAATTGCCTCTATCATTAGCGGTGATGACATATTTTTCTTTTATTACTCTGGACATGGTGGCGCTAGAACTTCAAGTTCTGGAATTCAGAGTTACTCGATAGATTCACCTCATCCGTATTCAAATTACTATGATCACATGTGGAATATTTATCGATCAGGTGCTGTTTATATGAGGGTACATTTTGATCATTTTGACCTTGAATATGATTATGATTATGTTTATCTTGGAGACACTGATTTAGCTTCTGGATGGTATTATGAGGGTTATACAGGATATAGTACCGGGTTTTGGTCAGGATGGATTCCCCTTTTAAGTGATAATAGACTTTATGTAAGAATGGTTACTGATTACTCAATTACGGAATGGGGATTTAGCATCGATTACTACGAAGCTGAGACGCCTGATGGAACCCACTTCTTATGTTCTTATGATTCTATTCCCAGTACACCAAGTAATTATTATACGGATGCTTTACTCGATTCAAAACTAGATCAATTAAATTGTTCTGAGAAATATGTGGTGTTAGATGCTTGTAATACAGGTGGAATGATACCTGAAGTACAGGAAATTGGGAGGTATATTATGACCGCTTGTCGAGATGATGAATTTAGTTTAGAATCCACATCATTGCAGCATGGTGTTTTTACGAATTTTTTCCTCAAATCTTTTGAATCAGCAACTGACTCTAACGCAGATGGGGTAATTTCTATGGAAGAGAGTTATTCATACACCTCGTCTAATACGATTAGTTATTCTGGAGGTGTCGGTTATACTCATCATCCTCAACAATATGATGGAATAAGTGGAGAATCAGTTCTTTTTACTACCTTCGGGGCTTTAACATTAACCCCCTTAGGAAACTCATTATCTTATTCTTTTCATATGTATGGAACAGGATTAATTGAAGAATTAAATATCCTAGTCTGTAATGTTTCACAGACTACTACTTTCCTCATTGAAGATTTAACAGAGAATCCTGCTTCAAATACAGGTTTTGGGTATTATTCAGATACAATACAATTGAATGGTGTTGCAGGGATCTCTGGATATGGTATTTTTGCTCGGATTAATGGCAATGAAGTTATACTGTTAAACAATACTGTATCAGACGATACTGATTCAGATTCGCTTGATGATGTTTTGGAAATAATGTTCGGCCTTAATGCTTCCAATCCAGATAGCGATTCAGATGGATTAGATGATTATGTTGAGTTCTATAGTGCAACAGATCCCCTTTCTAATGATACTGATAATGATGGATTATTGGATGGGGAGGAAGTATTAATTTATTTTACAAATGCAACAAACGCAGATACTGACAATGATTTATTATCTGACGGAAATGAAGTGCTAATTTTCTCTACTAACCCATTGAACCCAGATACAGAAGGTGATGGCATGGATGATTATTATGAAGTGTCATATAATTTAGATCCGTTATTTAATGATGCGAGTTTAGATCCTGATAATGATGGTTTAATCAATTTAATTGAATGTCAATGTGGAACTAATCCACACCTTTCAGATAGTGACGGAGATTCTATGACAGATTACTATGAATATAATTGCAATTTAAACCCATTACTTGACGATGCAAATTTAGATTATGATAATGACGGATTAAGTAATTTACTAGAATTTCACTTAAATTCCTTAGCAAACGATACAGATTCTGACGATGATTTAATGCCCGATCTTTGGGAGTATAATAACGGATTAGATTTAGCTTTTAATGATGCGAGTTTAGATGCCGATAACGATGGATTGAACAATTTTAACGAACTTCAAACTCAAACAAACCCTAACAATCCAGATACAGATGCTGATGGCTTATTTGATGGATTAGAAATTTCTGTCTATTTTACAGACCCTTTAAATCCAGATACAGATGGAGATGGATATTCTGATGGAATTGAGGTTCAATGGGGAGCTGATCCATTAGATCCAAAAATATCGTTAAATACAATCGTCTTTAACATTGCAGGTATTGTAATCCTTGCGAGTTTAAGTGGTTTTGTTGTTCGTACTACTCTTACTAATAAGAAACAAAAAGCTATAACCAAAACCAAAAAAGATAAATTGAAAATCGTTAAGAAGCCAAAAGTTTATAACGTTGTAAAAGTAGAAAAGAAATTCAAGCCAAAACCAAAACCTTCCCCTTATCCCAAGAGTTCATATGCTCAAAGTTATAGTCGACCTAGCTATACTCAGACTAGACCAAGATACGGATCAACCAATGTTGAATTTAAAAAAATTATAGATTTAATTCAATATGGATTACCTCCACCAAAATCTATATATTCAGCAGAAGGTAAAAAAGCTCAAAACATTGCTAATATTGCTTTTAGATACATTGACCAAGGCAGATTTACAGATGGATTTAATAACATGATGAGTGCTTTAATTATGGGAGTACCTGAACCAATGAATAGCCGTATTAAACTGATTATGTTAAAATCATTGGGACAATTTTCAAGAGATTCACAGCCAATAACTACAATACAAAAATCCAGCAATACTAAGAAATGCAGTTGGTGCGGAAAAGAAAATAAAATAAATAATAAGTTTTGTTTAAATTGTGGGAGGGGTTTTTGAATGACAATTTCAAGCGAAATTAAGGAACAGGTGAAGTACGATTCTTATCGCAACATATTAGAATTTAAAGATTTCACCGAAATATACTTTCCACACATTTGTATAATCTGTAGAAACCACACTGATAAACATATCGTAAAAAATTTATATGGGTTATATGAGTCTAATAAAGACTACAAGAAGGATTTTACATTTTCCTTACCTGTATGTGATTCCTGTAGAAATAATATTGAAATGAAAACTGGACTTTCAAGTAAGAGTGGTAAATTGCTTCTAATGTCAATTATTCTTGGCTCGATAATAGCCATTCTTTTATTTTTAACCCTCAATTCAATTTTGTTAAGTATAAGTATATTAGCCATTTTTATAACATTGCCAGCTCGAAACTATATGATTAAAACGAAACCAAAAATAAATTTCGATAATCATTTAAAGATTCAGATTAAATTTAAGAATCCTGATGTTGTTGAATTCGAATTTTCTGACAAAGAATATGCAAAATCTTTAGAAGAAATAAATTTA
>Ga0315534_1001214_pt1 | contig 17874 bp, 14 predicted proteins | sample SalMarSW160240MG_FD_203094 | JGI IMG/M metagenome (GOLD analysis project Ga0315534, IMG submission 203094) | Salt marsh sediment microbial communities from the Plum Island Ecosystem LTER, Massachusetts, United States - Salt Marsh Sediment SW1602-40 ... | reverse complement strand
TCGATTAACTCAACAAAAAATGAAAATCTCTTATAACTGGCTGAAGGATTACCTTGACATCGATATTGAACCGCGAAAGCTGGCAGTGATACTGACCGGATTAGGCCTGGAGATTGAGGCCATGGAGAAATGGGAGTCTGTAGAAGGGGGTTTGAAAGGTGTTGTTATAGGTGAAGTTCTTACCTGCAAAAAACATCCCGGGGCCGATAAGCTTACAGTCACCACTGTAGATACAGGAGGTGCAAAACCACTAAACATTGTTTGCGGGGCCCCTAACGTTGCCCCCGGCCAGAAAGTACCGGTTGCTACTGCAGGAACAAAAGTCTTTAAAGGAGATGAGACCTTTGAAATAAAAAATACGAAAATCAGGGGAGAGATTTCAGAAGGAATGATATGTGCAGAAGATGAACTCGGTCTCGGAACATCACATGAGGGTATAATGGTTCTCGACAAAGACGCAATACCCGGGACTCAGGCTTCAGAATATTTCAATATTGCCGGGGATTTTATTTTTGAGATCGGCCTGACACCCAACAGAATCGACAGTGGTTCTCACTTCGGAGTTGCCAGGGACCTTGCAGCATATCTTAATATCAATGAGGGGAAAAATGTAAGTGCCAGAATGCCTTCTGTTGCTGCATTTAAACCTGATAACAACGACAATCCCTACGAGATAATCATAGAAAACAGCACAGGCTGTCCCAGGTATACAGGTGCTACAATAAGCGGAGTAAAAATCGGCGAATCACCTGAATGGCTGAAGAATAAGCTCAGGGCCATCGGCCTCAGTCCTATCAATAATGTGGTTGATATCACAAATTATGTACAGCACGAGATAGGCCAGCCTCTTCATGCTTTTGATGCCGATAAAATAGAGGGAAGAAAGGTAATTATCAAAAACCTGCCCGATAAAACCCGTTTTTTAACTCTTGATGAAGAGGAAAGAAGTCTTTCATCAAAAGATCTGATGATCTGCAATACCAGGGAGGGAATGTGTATAGCCGGCGTATTCGGAGGTATAAGATCAGGGGTAACAACCGCCACCAAGAACATATTTCTCGAAAGCGCTTATTTCAATCCTGTTGCCATACGAAAAACCGCCAGGAGACATGGACTTAACACTGACGCATCATTCAGGTTTGAAAGAGGTGCCAATCCCGAAATTACAGACTGGGCACTGAAAAGAGCACTGATCCTGATAAAAGAGATCGCCGGCGGAAAAATATCTTCTGAGATAATAGATGTTTATCCTGAGAAAATCAACAGGAAAGAAGTAAAGGTGAGTTTTAAAAACATCGACAGGTTGATAGGGAAACAAATTGATCATAAGACAATTAAGGAGATATTGCAGCATCTTGACATCATTATCCTGAATGAAGACGGAGATAAGATGACACTTGAGATACCGCTCTACAGGGTCGATGTTCAATATGAAGCTGATGTTATTGAAGAGATACTGAGAATCTATGGTTACAACAACGTTGAGATAAGTAAACATGTTAATTCAACTCTTTATTATACTGAAAAACCCGACAGGGAAAAACTGGTTAACATCATTTCCGACATGCTCACTGGCAATGGCTTTGCAGAAATAATGTGCAATTCTCTCAATCCTGCTTCATTCTATGAAACAGGAGATTTTGAAAAGGAGAAGCTTGTGATGCTTGCAAATCCTCTAAGCTCCGACCTGAATGCTATGAGGCAGTCACTGCTTTATGGTGGTCTGGGCTCAGTCAGCAGGAACATCAACAGGCAGAATGCGGATCTGAGGTTTTACGAATTCGGATATAATTACTTCCTCAGGAAAGGGAAAAAGCCTCTTATGGAAGTTTCCGATTTTGAGGAAAGGAAATCACTCGACCTCTTCATCTCGGGAAATACCAGTCCGCAGAGATGGAATAATAAACCCGTGCCGACTGATTTTTTTCATATCAAGTCATACGTGGAAATGATCCTGTCACGAGTTGGTGTTGATCCGGGCAAACTCGCTTCTGGTGAAAGCAATAAGAGATACTTTTCCGAATCACTAACCTGGTTATCCAATGACGGAACAATTGCCGAAGCCGGCTCTGTATCAAAGGAATACCTGGCAAAATTCGATATTGACCAGGATGTATATTACGCCCACATTGATTGGGACCTGCTTCTGAAGATGATTGGAGACCATAAGGTGTCCTTCACCGGATTGCCTAAGTATCCATGGGTAAGAAGAGATCTTGCCCTTCTGATTGATAAAGGTGTAAAGTTCGGACAGATAAAAGAGATTGCCTTCAGAACTGAAAAAAATATTCTCAGGGATGTTGACCTTTTTGATGTTTACGAGAGTGACACTCTTGGACGGAATAAGAAATCATATGCTGTTAGTTTTATTCTCAGGGATGACCTGAAGACCCTCACTGACAAGAATATAGATAAAATAATGAACAACCTGATCAACGCTTTTGAAAAGGAAGCTGGAGCAAAAATAAGGTGATGAAAAAAAGAAGGGTAGAACTAATAAAGGGTGATATTACTTCCCTTAAGGTAGATGCCATAGTAAATGCAGCAAACAATTCTCTGCTTGGTGGCGGAGGAGTCGATGGTGCAATTCATAATGCCGCCGGACCTGAGCTTTACAATGAGTGTAAGGGTCTCAACGGCTGTGAAACAGGAGAAGCCAAGATCACACGCGGGTATCGCCTTAAAGCCGGTCATGTGATACATACAGTGGGTCCGGTATGGCGAGGCGGTTGTTATGATGAAAATGAGACGCTGGCATCATGCTACCAGACAAGTCTTGCACTTGCAAAGAAAAACAAAATAAAGACCATCGCATTCCCGGGTATTTCAACGGGAGTATACGGATTTCCGAAAGATCTTGCTGCACTGATAGCAGTAAATGAATCTGACAGATTTCTGCAGAAAAACTCATATCCCAAAAAAGTGATCTTTGTCACTTTTGACGATGAGAGCTACGAAACATACCGAAAGCTGCTCGATAAATGAGATCCCTCCTGAGATCAGTTAGTAATTATTTTTCGCTGGTCAGATTCAGCCATACTGTCTTTGCTTTGCCTTTTGCACTTATCGGGTTTTCCCTTGCCGTAGCATCCGAAGAATATGTATTCAGCATAAAACTTCTTCTGCTGATAATACTCTGCATGATATTCGCCCGCAATGCTGCAATGGGTTTTAACAGGATAGCCGATAAAAGCTTCGATGCACTCAATCCCAGGACAAAAACCAGGGAGATACCTTCAGGGATAATAAGTATAACGGCTGCGACAATTTTTGTCATCATCAATTCTCTCTTTTTTATTGCAACCACTGCATTCATCAACAGGCTCACCCTGTTTCTTTCACCTGTTGCCCTGCTTGTCATCCTCGGATATAGCCTGACAAAAAGGATAACCCCCCTTTCCCATTTCATACTCGGTCTTGGATTAAGCCTTGCTCCCATCGGTGCATATATCTCTGTTTCGGGTTCATTTGCCATTAATCCTGTTATTTATTCTCTAATAGTAATCACATGGGTAAGCGGATTTGACATTATCTATTCCCTTCAGGATGAGGAATTTGACCGTGACAACCTGCTGCGGTCACTTCCGCAGGCAGCAGGGAAAAAAAGGGCTCTGACAATCTCTGCCATAGTACACCTCCTTACATTCATCCTGGTGATAGTCGCAGGCTTCTTTGGTAACGGAGGTATTCTCTTTTGGGCAGGGGCTGTTATTTTTTCCGGACTCTTACTTTACCAGCACCTGATAGTTAAACATGATGACCTGACCATGGTAAACCATGCATTTGGGACCACCAACGGCATTGCCAGTATTATTTTTGCAGCTTTTGTTATAGCTGATCTTTTTTTAAGGCATAACTGACGATCAAAAAAATTTCAGGAACTAATTTTTGTCATTGTTTTTTTTGTTACTTGGCAGTACAAAAAACAGGATATGGGAAACGTAATAATTAAAGAGGTAACGACCAGGAGGGATCTTCGCGAATTCATTTATCTTCCTGAAAAAGTTCACAAAAATGACCCTGACTGGCTCCCTCCCATCTATATGGATGAAAGGCTTCTTTTTAACAAGAAGAAGAATAAATCCTATAAATATGCAGATGCAGTCCAGCTTCTTGCATGGAGAGACAGAAAACCCGTGGGAAGGATTATGGGCATCATCAACCGCAGGTATAATAAAATCAACCATGAGGAGCATGGAAGGTTTTGCTTTATGGAATGTTATGACGAACAGGAGATTTTTCATGCCCTGATTGAATGGGTTGAGAAGTGGGCAAGGCAAAATGGAATGAGAATGCTTGTGGGCCCGCTCGGCTTTTCGGACAAAGATCCCCAGGGATTCCAGATAGATGGTTTTGAATACCCCATGTTCATTACCAGCGCAAACAATTCTCCCTACATGCCCAGGCTGATTGAAGCTGAAGGGTATGAAAAAAAGATTGACCTCGTGAATTACCTTGCAGAAATGCCAAAGGAGCTGCCGGAAGTATACACAAAGATACTGTCAAGAGTCGGGAATTCAAATGGATATAAGATTATTGAGTTTAAATCAAAAAAAGAGCTGAAAGCCTATATTATTCCGGCTCTTGAGCTTATGAATGAAACCTTCAATGAGATCTATGGATTCGTACCCCTTACCGATAAGGAAAAAATAGAATTTGCCAACAGGTATTTAGCCATTCTCGACCCAAAATTCATTAAGGTTGTCGAAGCTGACGGAGGATTGGTAGGGTTTGCCATAGGAATGCCTGATGTTAGTCCCGGTATAAAGGCTTGTAACGGCAGGTTGCTTCCTTTCGGGATTTTTAAGGTACTGAGTGAATCGAAACGGTCGAAGAAATTACTGATGATGCTCGGCGGGGTGAAGAAACCCTACCGTGGTAAAGGTGTTGATGTATTGATGGGGGTCAAAATCCTCCAGTCGGGGATAAAACATAAGATGGAGATCATTGATAGTCACCTGGTCCTTGAAGACAATACAAGGATGCGGGCTGAATATGAAAGAGTTAACGGGAAGGTTGTAAAGAAATTCCGGATATATCAGAAAGAATTATAAGCCCCAAAACCCCCTGAATACAGTACAGCCCCCAACCCCCTGAAGGGGGCTTTAGTTTTGTTACTACTAATAAGTCCCCTTTAGGGGATTTAGGAGCTAAAACCTGAATACAAACGAGAATCCCAGAAGCTCCTTGAACTGTGCCCTGGCTGTTTTCTTCTGCATACCGTCGGGGCCAAGCACAGGCTGGTTCTCCTTATCATATACCGGGGTTTTTGTGTCATCATCAAAAATTAAATGAGTGTTGAGCCTGACATCTGTAAACCAGTTCAGGTTTGCGGTGAAAATCAGCTCCCAGTCGATATCCACATTCTGAAAATTATTAATATAATTGGTAAAAAGCTGAAGCCTGTTGGTTACTGTTATGGTTTTAATCGGACTAAATTTATTTGTGATCATAAAACTGACTCCGGGCTCATGTTTTGAACGTCTGTCGGTAGCCACACCATATTTGGTCTGATCAATTGTTGCTGTATCTGGCACAAAGGTACCCTTGTAAGAAAAAGGTGAGAAGTTAATGGAGGTGTTCTTGTTGGGCTTGTAATCGAGTCCGAAGCCTGCAGTTATTGTGGCAGGATTAAAGGCCTTTGATACCAGTTCGGAAGTATCTCTGCCACTAACCTGAAAATATCTCTTACCTTCTGCTATCTGGGTTTTGAACAGGAGAATACCACTGAAATCAAACTTACCGAAGGCTTTATGATTCAGCTTCGAATTTGTTTCAAGAAGGTCAATATTTTTTCTGACGCCATTTTCTTCAGTTGCTATCAGACCAAATTTAAGCCTTGCAAAATTTACTGATGTCGTTTTGAGAGGTTTATTATCATAGTCGGCATAACTAGTTATATCGAGAGAAGAAGAGATACTGCTCTCACCTCCCTTGACCCAGTTAGTGAGGGATGCCTGGTTCAGTGAAAATGCTGTTTCCGTACGATATTTCCAGTATCTCTTTTTTACAACTATGTCACCCACATTAAGAAGTGTGGATTTATCGACCGCCTCTACTTCAATTCTTGCATCCTTATAGAATTGCTGTCTGGTTGGCCTCTTTATATTTACTCCTTGCTCCAGGTAAAGTCCGATAGTATTCCTCGAAGGAGAACCTATCCATACCGTAATTGAATCGTCCATTTCATTCCTGAGCCAGTAACGTTTCATCATGCCTGTTCTGGAATTGAGCCATATTTGGGACACAGCGCCACCCGATCCTGTGATATTGATAATACAGGAATCGCGTGCCTGAAGGTAATCCATCAGTGTCTCCACGGCCACCCTTAAGGAATCACCTTCATAAGGATTATTGTAATAGACAAACGGGAATCCTGATCTCCTGGAACCTACTATGCTAAGGGTATCACTTATAAAATAAACAGTTGTATCTCTAACTACAGGTTCCTTTTTCAACTGATCCTCTATGAACAATGTATCGGATACAATGGTCTGGCTGGCTGTATCACTTGCTTGTAGTAAGTCAGCAGGGATCTGCAGTGTATCAGCCTTTTCCTGCAATGAATCTGTCAGTACCTTAAGCGAGTCATCAGGGATCTTTGCAGAAATCACCGGTACCTTAATAGTCATTGGTTTCCATCTGTAAAACTTCTCCCACGGAATATTTATCGAATCGAAAGGATATTCCCTCAGAAAATATTCCGATGAATCATACGGCTGATTAGAAGCCTCAAATATCAGGCGCTCAATTGCAAGACGCAAAGGATCGTGGCTCTCTTTCCAGTATTGGGACTTATATCTCTTTTTAAGATATTTTATTGCCTCGCCGTATGACAGAACGATCTCCGGTATCTCCTGAGGCTCCTTAAAGATCATTCCGCTCTTTCTCAAAGAATCAATAATTAACGCCACATTGTAAGACGAGGTGTCCGGTTTCTGTGAGAAGCCTGGTATACTGATGTTTATAAATAGTATTATTAAAAATAACTTTAGTATTTTTATCTTCATGATTTGTTTTTTTTTGATGTTAATTTCCCGGTTGAATATATCATAAAATACTATTATTTTTACATATTATTGCCAGTAGACAATGTTTAAGATAACTCTAACGGAAAATCCATCCGTTGATATTTACAAAAATATCAAAAACCGGGATTCATTTGTATCCTGATATACCTTTCCTTTTACTGAAAGCAAATCTGATTTGTCGTAAAGACGCTGTAATACAGCGTCTCCACTTCAACATATTTAAATTATAATTTCATGCAACTACCATTATTTGAGCCGTTTAAAATAAAAATGATTGAGTATGTTTATACCAGCTCAAAAGAGCAGAGGGAACAGTGGATTAAAGAGTCTTATTTCAATCTCTTTAATCTGAAGTCAGAACAGGTAATTATTGACCTCCTTACCGATTCCGGAACGGGTGCGATGAGCGACAGGCAATGGTCCGCTATGATGTGTGGAGACGAAAGCTATGCGGGAGCTTCATCATATTACAATCTGAAAAATGCTGTTACTGACATAACCGGCTTCACGCATGTTCTCCCTGCACACCAGGGAAGGGCCGCCGAAAATGTTCTTTTTTCCGTGCTGGTAAAAGAAGGAGACATTGTTCCCGGCAACTCACACTTCGATACAACAAAAGGGCATATTGAATTCCGGAAGGCAATACCCGTGGATTGTACGGTTGATATAGCTAAAGACCTCACTGTGTGGCATCCTTTCAAGGGAAACGTTGACACCGCCAAGCTCGAAGAGGTACTGAAAAACAATCCCCGTGAAAAAATCTCATGCATCATTGTCACAATTACAAACAATACTGCCGGCGGACAGCCGGTAAGTATGGCCAATCTCAGGGAGACAGGCCGGCTTGCACAAAACTATGGCGTTAAATTTTTTCTCGATTCGGCAAGGTTTGCAGAGAATGCCTGGTTCATAAAAACAAGAGAGGAAGGTTATGCTGATAAAAGTATAAGGGAGATTGTGCGGGAGATGTTCTCCTATGCTGACGGGATGACTATGAGCTCAAAAAAAGATGCTATAGTAAATATGGGTGGCTTCACAGCCTATCGCGACGAAGAGTTGTATAAGAAAGCATCTGCCTATAATATTATATATGAAGGATTTATAACTTATGGCGGCATGTCGGGCCGTGATATGAATGCCCTGGCACAGGGATTATATGAAGGTACTGAAGAGGAATATCTAAGGTCAAGGACCGGTCAGGTTGCTTACCTCGGAACAAAGATGAAGGAATATGGTATCCCGCTGCTGGAGCCTTTTGGCGGTCATGCAATATTTATTGATGCAAAGAGATTCCTGCCGCAAATCCCCGACGAAGAGTTTCCCGGTCAGGTGCTTGCGGTTGAGCTCTATATTGAAGGAGGTATAAGAAGCTCAGAGATAGGAGCACTTATGGCTGACAGGGATCCTGTGACACGAGAGAACAGACATAGCGGAGTTGAGCTTGTCAGACTGGCTGTTCCGCGCAGGGTGTATACCGACAGACATATGGACTATGTTGCAGCTGTAATAAGAAATGTTTATGAAAGAAAGGATTCAATAAAGAGAGGTTTACGTATTACAAAAGAGGCGCCATTTCTGAGGCATTTTTCGATTGAGCTGGAAAGGTTGTAACCCACCCCTATCCCCTCCCAGGAGGGGAACTATAAGGAACCCGTAACAAGTACCCAGTACCCAGTACCCAGTACCCAGTAACAATCAACCTGTATTATCTACCACAAATTTTGATGTTATCATGTAAATCATTTTCTTTGCAGCGCTAAAAAATAAAAATGCTGGATCTATCTACAGGGAAAGAAGGAAAACTCATATTTCAGTTTGCCGCACCGATGCTTATCGGAAATGTCTTTCAGCAGCTTTTCAGTATAATCGACACCATTATTGTAGGAAATTTCATTGGTAAAGAGGCACTTGCTGCTGTTGGCGCTTCATTCCCGGTGATCTTTATGATGGTATCCCTGATAATAGGCCTGGTAATGGGAACCACCGTGGTGATTTCGCAGTATTTCGGAGCAAAAGACTTTGTAAAGGTCAAAAGAGCAATCGATACCATGTATGTGTACAGTGCAGGTGCTGGTATCATTGTTACTGCTGCAGGATTAATATTTGCCCAACCATTACTCAGACTGCTGGGACTGCCGGAGGAGATAATGCCCCAGGCAACACAGTACCTTCGTATTTTCTTCTCAGGAATAATAATATTTTTCGGTTTCAACGGTACAAGTGCTGCCCTGAGAGGATTGGGTGATTCAAAAACTCCACTCTATTTCCTGATTATTGCAATCGTAGTAAATATCATACTCGATCTGCTTTTTGTTGCGGTTTTCAAATGGGGTATAGCAGGTGCCGCCTATGCAACTATAATAGCAAACGGACTGGCATTTGGTCTGGCAATATTCTGGCTCAATAAAACGCATAAATTGATACGAATAGCAATTAAAGGACTTCATTTCGACAGGGAAATTTTCAGACAAAGCATACGTATCGGGTTGCCTACGGGTATACAACATACACTCGTTGCCCTAGGAAACCTTGCACTGTTGGGCATTGTCAACACATTCGGGACCAATGTAATAGCAGGATTTTCGGTCGCTATTCGCCTTGATAACCTCTCTACAATTCCGGCAATAACATTCTCCCAGGCACTTTCAACATTTGTCGGTCAGAATATTGGTGCCGGAAAAACAGAACGGATCAGATCCGGTCTGTTAGCAACATTAAAAATGGCCGGAGGAGTGACGATTGCCACAACTGTTTTTATAGTACTCTTTGGAAAAATGCTGGTGAGCCTTTTTACAAATGACGCCGAGGTAATATTCACAGGTAATCAGTACCTTACTATAGTCAGCATCTTTTATATAACCCTTACCCTCATGTTCATGTATAATGGCATTATGAGGGGTGCAGGAGACACTTTCTGGCCAATGATCTTTTCACTCATATCGCTCTGGATAATCAGGATCCCAGTTGCATGGTACCTGTCCGGAAAAATAGGTGCAGTTGGAATCTGGTGGTCGATACCGGCAGGCTGGCTCATCGGTCTTATTCTCTCTTTTATCTATTACAAGATGGGACACTGGAAAACCAAGGCTGTTGTGAATCTTAACGGGAATTTGTAACTTTCAGTTTTATTACCAATAACAAGGATATGATAAAATCCATGACCGGCTTTGGTAAGACCACTGCCGAAATTGCCGGAAGAAAGATCACTGTAGAAATAAGATCTCTAAACTCCAAATCACTTGATCTTAATACACGGCTGCCCTGGATGTACAGGGAAAAGGAATCCGAAATAAGAAATATTATCAGCCAGAAACTCGAGAGGGGTAAAATTGATCTGACAATCAGTTTTGATGTACTTGATATTGAGAATGTTCAGGTGATCAATAAAACTGTGGTCAGGAATTATTATGAGCAGATGAAAGAGATTGCCGGTGGGTTGAATATTAAAACAGATGAGAAGATACTTGCCGCAATAATGAGGTTCCCCGATGCTTTTAAAACAGAAAAACCAGAGCTTGCCGAGGAAGAATGGCAACTGGTAAAGGAAAAGATTATCGAATCAGCAGAACAGCTTGATATTTACAGGATCGAGGAGGGAAGTTCTCTTGAAATTGACCTGAAAGGATGCATAACCAGGATACTTACACTACTTACAGATATAGAAAGTTTCGAAGAAGAGAGAACAGAAAGGCTCAGAAACAGACTCAAAAACTCACTTGCTGAAAATATCGGGACAGAGAACATCGACATGAACAGGTTTGAGCAGGAGCTTATCTTTTATCTCGAAAAAATGGATATCAACGAGGAAAAAGTCAGGCTGAAAAAAAATTGTGAATATTTCCTGGAAAAAATCGTCACTGAACCGCCAAACGGGAAAATACTTGGTTTTATTTCCCAGGAAATCGGTCGTGAGATAAATACCATAGGTTCAAAAGCAAATGATGCTTCCATTCAGAAGCTTGTTGTGATGATGAAAGATGAGCTGGAAAAAATTAAGGAACAAACTCTGAATGTCTTATAAGGATTTAAAAAAAGTGCCACAAAGACACCAAGACACTAAGAAACACCCGTGATTCTTACTTGGTGAAGCTTGGTGACTTCGTGTCTTAGTGGCAAAATAACCTTGCCAGGGTATGAAAGGTAAAATAGTCATAATATCAGCACCTTCAGGAGCAGGAAAATCAACAATAGTAAGACATCTGCTTAAAAAGGGATTGAACCTTGAGTTTTCTATCTCTGCCACAACCCGTACTCCCAGGGGAAAAGAAAAAAACGGTAAGGAGTACTATTTTTTGTCTGTTGAAGAGTTCCGTAAAAAAATACGCCGGGAAGAATTTATTGAATGGGAAGAGGTCTATAAGAACCAGCTTTACGGTACTTTAAAAAGCGAAATCGACAGGATATGGGCAAACGGAAATCATGTTCTTTTCGATGTGGATGTAAAGGGAGGCATCAACCTGAAAAGTATTTTCGGGCATAAGGCTATTTCTATATTTATCATGCCACCCTCAGTTAAGGAACTTGAAAAAAGACTCGTACAAAGAGGTACTGATAATCCCGCAAAGATTAGAATGAGATTGGAAAAAGCTGAAGAGGAAATGAAACTTGCTGATCAGTTTGATAGTATAGCTATTAACGACAACCTGGGAAAGACCCAAAATGAGGTGAGTAAGTTGGTAAAGGGTTTTATATGCAATAAGAATTTAATATCATAATTAATTGAATTTAATTACTTTGAGTCCCTTAGTGATGTACTTTGTGATACTTTGTGATGAAGATTTTTAACCACAAAGGAACACCAAGGTTTACACAAAGGTTCACAAAGTAATTAACCATTATTGTAAGGATCTGTTTAATGTTAAATGTTGGTTTATATTTCGGATCATTTAACCCGGTACATGTCGGGCACATAGCAATTGCCGGTTACATGCTCGAGTTCACCGGCCTCGATAATATATGGTTTGTTGTAAGCCCGCATAATCCTTTGAAGAAAAAAGAGACATTGCTCGATAACTACCAGCGACTGCACATGATAAACCTGGCAATAGGTAATAATTATAAATTGAAAGCTTCAGATATAGAGTTCAGAATGCCGGTACCCTCCTATACCATCGATACACTGACCTACCTGGAAGAGAAAAATCCAAATCATCAGTTTTCCCTGATCATGGGGGAAGATAATCTCTACACTTTGCATAAGTGGAAAAATGCTTCAGAGCTGGTAAAGAAATGCCGGATAACAGTATATCCGCGTAAAGGTTCTGTTAAGCCTGCAACTCCGCTGCTTGAAGGTCTGCTTTCCCAGGCAAAGGTTACTTTCGTAAAGGCACCTCTGATGGATATTTCGGGCACCTTTATCCGCAATGGAATAAAAAAAGGGAAGGATATGTCATATTTTCTCCCCACGCAAGTATGGCAGTATATTGAGGAGATGCATTTTTATAAATAACCCCAGCCACGCTGAAGCGTGGCTCGCCCCCTAGGGGGCTTGAAACCCATTATATAATGTGTCATATTATTGATTATTATGGGTTTATAGTCCCGCGGTAGCGGGATTGGGGGGTAGTCAGACTTTCTTTATTATCTCCAGTCCCCGTTTTAGTGCCTGCTCGTTGGCTGGTATCATGTTATGATAACGCTCAGGGAGTGATTTCTTCAGGCCTTTAATAACATTTTCCATTTTAATGAGGGGTTTCACTTTAAGAAATCCCCCGAGGACTATCATGTTAAAAGTCTTTGAGCTCTTCATCTTTCCTGCCTCTTCTACAGCATCAATACGGTAAACTGTTATGTCTTTTCTTTCCGGGTGGCGTGTTATCCCATTACCATCATAGATAAGAATACCGCCGGGCTTTACTGCGCTTTCAAACTTATCAAGCGACTGTTGGTTCAGGATAATCGCGGTGTCAAAATGCCTGACAATTGGTGAGCTTATTCGTTCGGTGCTGAGTATCACGATCACATTTGCTGTACCGCCGCGCATTTCCGGGCCATAGGAAGGCATCCAGCTTACTTCCATATCCTGCATAACTCCGGAGTATGCCATTATCTTACCCATCGACAGGACACCCTGTCCACCGAATCCTGCTATAATAATTTCTTCTGTCATAATTTTAAAATTTCAAGTTTCAACTATGCAGGCTGATCTTCAGGGATTTTCATATCACCCAGAGGATAATAAGGAAGCATATTTTCTTCCAGCCATTTATTTGATTGTACGGGAGTCATTTTCCAGTTAGAAGGACAGTTTGAGACTATCTCCACGAAGCATGTACCCTTGTTCAGTTTCTGATACTGAACTGCTTTTCTTATAGCCTTTTTTGTTTTCTTAACATTGGCAGGTGTATGAACACTTTGCCTGGTAACATAATAGGTGCCTGGCAGCGTGGCAACTATATCGGTCATTTTCAATGGATTACCCATCATAGCAACATCTCTTCCATAAGGAGATGTAGAAGATTTCATGCCTGGCAGGGTGGTCGGGGCCATCTGTCCTCCGGTCATCCCATAAATCCCGTTATTTATAAAAACTATAAGTATGTTCTCTCCCCTGTTGCATGAGTGAATGGTTTCTGCGGTACCTATTGCTGCAAGGTCGCCGTCGCCCTGATAGGTAAAAACAAATTTTTCGGGCATCAGGCGTTTAATCCCTGTTGCAACTGCCGGGGCCCGTCCGTGAGCTGCTTCCTGCCAGTCTATATCCATGAAGTTATAGAGCAGGACTGAACATCCGACAGGGCAAATCCCGATAGATTCGGACTGGAGTCCTTCCTCATCGATTACTTCAGCAATTATCCGATGTGATGTTCCATGACCGCAGCCGGGACAATAGGAAAGAACATTGTCGGTCATGAGTTTTGTTTTTTTATAAACCAGGTTTTCCGGTTTTATTATTTCTTTAATTCCTGTAGCCTGAGCCATATCTTAACCTCCTGTAATTTTTGATTTCAGATTTTCCACTACTTCATCGGGTGCGGGAATAATGCCTCCCATTCTCCCAAAATGATAAACAGGCACCTTCCCGTTCACTGACAGAAGGACATCTTCGACCATCTGTCCTGCACTCATTTCGACCGAAAGTATCATTTTCACCTTATCGGCCAGTTCGTTTATCTTTTTTGTCGGAAACGGGAAAAGTGTTATTGGTCTTAACAGTCCTGCTTTTATCCCCTGTTCCCGTGCAAGTTGGACTGATTTCTGGCAAACACGTGCACTTGTACCATACGCAACAAAAAGATATTCGGCATCCTCACACTGAAATTCTTCATAGCGTACCTCCTTTTCCCTTATTTTATTATATTTCTCAATCAGTTTCTGATTAAATACCTCCTGTGCATAAGGGTCAAGGTCAAGCGATGTGATAATATTTCTTTCTCTTGTCGGCGGTTTTCCTGTTGTTGCCCATTCGGGAACTGTTTTCGATCTTTCTTTTTGAGGGCTCAGCCATACTTTTTCCATCATCTGGCCTATAGCACCGTCGGATAGTATCATTGCAGGGTTCCTGTATTTAAAAGCAAGTTCGAAGCCCAGATCTACAAAGTCGGCCATCTCCTGTACTGATGCCGGGGCCAGGACTATCAGGTGGTAATCGCCATGCCCTCCTCCTTTTGTTGCCTGGAAATAATCTGATTGCGCCGGCTGTATTGTGCCAAGTCCCGGTCCGCCTCTTACAACATTAACGATAAGACAGGGAAGCTCAGCTCCTGCGATATATGATATACCCTCCTGTTTCAGGCTTATTCCCGGTGATGAAGATGTTGTCATCACCTTTTTTCCGCAGCCTGCACCTCCGTACACCATATTTATCGCAGCCAGTTCGCTTTCAGCCTGGAGTACTACCATTCCGGTTTTTTCATATGGTTTGGCCACCATGAGATATTCAAGAATCTCACTCTGCGGGGTTATCGGATAGCCAAAATAACCATCGGCGCCTGCACGTATTGCAGCCTCTGCCACCGCTTCATTGCCTTTCATTAATCTTAATTCCTTTTCCATTTCCACACTATATTTTTGTTTTATAAACAGTTATCACGCCATCGGGACAAACCATGGCACAGTTGGCACAACCAATGCACAAATCCGGATTTGCCGGGTAGGCATAGAAATAACCTTTATGGTTTACTTCCTTTGCCATAGCGATAGTACCTGTAGGACATGATACCATGCACACCTCGCATCCCTTGCATCTGTCAATTTCAACTACAATACTTCCTCTGATCTTTGCCATATTTATTTTTATATTTATTTTGTTTTATACTGAAGGATGATCTTTAAAAAATTTCTTAAGGCGTATTTCCAGATCGCCGAACCGCTCTCTTGGGATCAATGAAACACATGCTCTCAGTCCCTCACTTCTTTCGCTGCCAGCTATATTAAGCGAAATGGCACTGACGCCGTAACGAAGAAGTTCTTTCAGAAGCTCACCGCCTGACATGCCGGGATATGATATTGTAAAATAAAATCCGTCGGCTATTGGTTCATCAAGGTCTGTGTCGTACACTATTTTAAAACCGTTATCTGTGAACATCTTCTTCATTATAGCAGCCTTTTCACCATATTCTATCACATCATCACGATATCTGTAGGTCCCGTCGTTTACGGCTTTCAGCATAGCGGCGAGACCATATTGGGCAGAATGGGTAACTCCTGCTGATAATCCGTATAATGCCCCAAAGATAACTGAATATCCGAATTTATCTGATGAATAATATCTTAACAGGTCAGGATACTGTCGGGTGAAAAGATGATTGGATATTGCCATCAATCCGATTCTCTGACCCGCATAACTGAATATTTTTGAGCTGGAGATAAGCAGAATGTAATCATCTGTATAACGCCCGACAGTCGGTTGGTAGGGTGGTTTACCAGGAATTGAATAATCTTTCCTGAAATCCATTCCAAGATAAGCAAGATCCTCAATGACAATTACATCGTACTTATTTGCCATCTCGCCGATTATTGAGAGTTCCTCCTCATTGAGACATATCCAGGAAGGATTATTCGGATTTGAATAGAGCAGTGAGGAGATCTTTCCGGTCTCCAGATATGATTCCAGCTTTGCCCCGAGTTTTTTCCCCCTGTAATTATAAATATCAAATGAATGATAATCATGTCCCAGCATCTTTACCTGTTGTTTCTGAACCGGGAAGCCGGGATCGATGAATAGAGTACCCTCCTTGGTCCTGTCGTTCCTGTTTGCAACAAGGAAACTTACCATTCCGCCCATCATTGATCCCACCGTCGGTATACAGCCTTCAGGATTCACATTAAGATCCAGAAACAACCTGATAAATCTTGATGCCTCATCTTTAAGAATTGGAATCCCCCGTATATCGGGGTAAACAGCAGCGACACCGTTCCCGAGAGCTGTTATTTCAGCATCAATTCCAATTGAGGGAGCAGGCAGACCCGGGACCCCCATCTCCATTTTAATAAATTGTATACCTGTGGCCTTTTCAATCTGGTTTGCCAGAAAAACAATCTCTCTTATTGAAGCGATGCCTGGTTCCGGTAATCCGTTTTGATTTATTATGTCATTTATTACATCTGCCGGTAAAGGAATATTATTCATGTAACTTTCTAATATTTTTATTTACGATTATTAAGTGTAAAACATACACTTAATACTCATTTTACTTCTTACTTCTTACTTCTTACTTCTTACTTCTCAATCCTTATTCTCGCATCCACGACTGTTATTGCATCGGGACTTCCGATAAGAGGATTGAGGTCCATCTCCTTGATCTCGGTGGCGAATCTGAGCAGGCTTGACAATCTTACAATTATTTCTGCAAATTTTTGTTCATTGATACCTGGTTTACCTCGTGTTCCGTGTATTATCCTGTAGCTTTTCAGGCTCCTGATCATCGAATTGGCTTCATTAAAGGTGAGAGGTGCAAGTCCTGACGACACATCACCGAGAACCTCAACGAATATTCCCCCCAGGCCGCAGAGTATTACATGCCCGAATTTTGGTTCATATTTTGCACCAATGAAAAGCTCGGTTCCCGTTATCATCTGCTGTACCAGTACTGCCTTAACGCCTTTTATCTTCATCATCCTGTTAAATTCGGCGCTGAGATGTGCTATTGATTTAATATTAAGAGTCACCCCGCCGACATCCGATTTATGAACAGGGCCCACAACTTTCAGAGCCAGAGGATATCCCATCTTTTTTGCTATTGAGGTCAGCTCTCTTCTGTTTCTTACCACTGCTTCCTTAACTGCCGGGATCTGTGCAGCATTAAGAAGCTGCTGAATAGTATCCGGCTCAAGATAGCCATTGGGAGCATCTTCAACTATCTTACGGATAACAGGCACATCAACTCCTTCAAGAAAGATCTTCTCTTCAGCCGGGTATGGTGTATTTGAGATCTTTGTAAGTGCCCGTCCGAGTACCACCTCATCAGGGAAATTGACATGTCCTTTGTCAAGAAAATAAGCAAGTTCAGTCTGAGAGCTGGCTACTGATGGAAGTATCGGGAAGAGGGGCTTATCACATTGTCCGATCTTCCTGTGCATGAGCTCATATATCTCAGTCATGTCATTAAGCCCGTTACTGCCGAATATAACCGTCATGCCGTCGATCTCAGGCATTTTCTTATCGACATATTCAATGACATTGTCGAGCTGTTCATTTGTTGCAGTGGCAATGAGATCGATTGGATTATCTGCTGAAGCTCCGGGATTCATCATTTCCAGCAGCCTGTCGTGATGCTTCCCTGTTATCTTTGGTATATCCATGCCGCCGGCTGACAGCGCATCGGTAAGCATCACTGCAGGGCCACCGGCATGTGTTATTATAGCTATATTCCTGCCTTTCAAATGCTTATGGAAAAATACG
>Ga0315534_1001213_pt1 | contig 17890 bp, 14 predicted proteins | sample SalMarSW160240MG_FD_203094 | JGI IMG/M metagenome (GOLD analysis project Ga0315534, IMG submission 203094) | Salt marsh sediment microbial communities from the Plum Island Ecosystem LTER, Massachusetts, United States - Salt Marsh Sediment SW1602-40 ... | reverse complement strand
CGAGCGCCTGGTCTACCTGGGCGACACGCGCTCCAGCGACGGCACCTGTTTCAGCAACCTGTGCCACGTCGCCGATTGGCCCGGCCTGGCCTTCATCTGCGCCGAGAACGACGAAGCGGCGCAGGTCGAAATCCAGCAGCTGGATGCGGGCACGCTCTATCTGGCCAACCGCTGGGCGGCGCTGTCCGACTTCGACGAATATTGTGCGGAGAACGGTTTCGCCGTCGACGAGGGCGCGGCGGTCATCGTCGACATCGACAAGACCGCCCTGGGAGCGCGCGGCCGCAACGATGGTGTGATCAACCGGGCGCGCCTCGAGGCGGTGCGCCTCACCGTCGGCGATCTGTTGGGCGAGCGCTTCGACGTGGCGGCCTTCGAAGAAGCCTACGAGACGCTCAATCAGGGCGCCTTTCACGGCCTCACCGCCGACAATCAGGACTACCTGGCCTACATCTGTTTGATGCTGGGCGCGGGTTTGTACGCGCTGGATGCGCTCATCGCCGAGGTGCAGGCGGGGCAGATGATGTCCTTCCAGCAGTTCATCGGCGGCGTGGAGGAGCAGGCGGCGGAGCTGCCCGCCGATCTGCGCGGCATCCACGAGCAGATCTACGCCAACGTGCGCCGCGGCGACCCCACGCCCTTCAAGGCCTTTCGCTACAACGAGTACCGCACCACGCTGGCCCACATGGGGAACCTTCCGGACGGCGTAGCGGTGCAAGCGCTGCTGCGGGACGAGATCGTGCTCACGCAGGAGCTGCGCCAGATCGCACTGAAATGGCAGTCGCAGGGCGCCTTGCTCTTCGGCCTGTCGGATAAACCGGACGAGGCTTCGCTGCCTTCCGCGGAACAGGCGGCGCAGGGCATGCTGCCCATTCACCGGGCGCAGACGCACGCCGTCGGCACGTGATCGAAAATAGGCTAATGGAGAATCAGCGGCGATGAAATCCATCATCATTATCGGGGACGGCATGTCCGATTACCCCGTCGCGAGCCTGGGTGGGAAAACCCCGCTGCAGGTGGCCAATAAACCCAACATCGACCGCATCGCAAGGGAAGGGCGCATGGGCCGCATGGAAACCCTGCCCGAAGGGCTGCCGCTGGGATCGGCGGTGGCCAATTTGAGCGTGCTGGGCTACGACCCGGCCGAAGCGTTTCATGGCCGCGCCGTGCTCGAAGCGGCCAACATGGGCGTGGCGCTCGAGGACGACGACGTGGCCCTGCGCATGAATCTGATCTGCATCGAGAATGGCCGCATCAAAAATCACTCCGCCGGGCACATCAGCAGCGAGGAAGCCGGCGAGATCGTGCGCCATCTGCAGGCAGCGCTGGGTGGAGAGCCCAACGAAATCCCGATCGCCATGCACACCGGCGTGAGCTACCGCCATTTGCTGGTGTTAAGCGGCCCAGCCGCTTCGCCCGAGGTGCAGTGTACCCCGCCGCACGACCACGTGGGGGAACGCGCCGAGGATCTGCTGCCCGCGGCGACGTCCGACGAGGGGAAAGCCACGCAAGCCAGGCTGCGTTCGCTGATGGCGAGCGCGGCGGGGCTGCTGAAGGATCATCCCGTCAACCAGAAACGGATCGCCGCGGGGGCGGATCCCGCCAATTCCATCTGGCCCTGGTCGCCGGGGCGCAAGCCCAGGATGCAGACGCTGCAGCAGCGCTTCGGCGTTCACGGCGCGGTGATCTCGGCCGTCGACCTGATCAACGGGCTGGGACTCTATGCCGGCATGGACGTGATTCGCGTCGAGGGCGCCACCGGCCTGTGGGACACCAATTTCGAAGGCAAGGCTGCGGCCTGCCTGGAGGCGCTGCGCGATCACGACCTGGTCTACGTGCACGTGGAGGCCACGGACGAGGCGGGGCACGCCAAAGACGCCGCGCTGAAAGTCGAGTGCATCGAGATGCTCGACGCACGCCTGGTGGGACCGATACTGCAGGGCGTGGAGAAGCTAGCGGAGCACGTCAACATCGCCGTGCTGCCGGACCATCCCACGCCGGTCGCCTCCGGCGTGCACGAACGCGATCCCGTGCCCGTGGCCGTGCTGCGGCCGGGGGATGCGCCGGACGAGAGTATGTGTTACGACGAAGAACAGGCTAAAATCGGGGACATCCCTTTCATGCGCGGGGATGATTTCATCCGCTTGATACTGGGTGCGGAATCATAATGCGGGGCAGGAGGTCGAGCGATGGCGTTTGACAGCTGGTTTGCGTGCGTACGCGGATGTGGGCGGCGCTACTCGATTTACGACGTGGTTTACCGCTGCGAGGACTGCGGCGGGCTGCTCAACGTGGAGCACGACCTGGAGGCCTTGAAGGAGCACAGCGCCGAGGAGTGGAAGCAGATCTTCGATCGGCGCGCCCGCACGAACGAGTGGCCCTACGGCAGCGGCGTGTGGGGCAAGAAGGAATGGGTCTGCCCGCAGATCGACAACGAGAACATCATCTCCATGTTCGAGGGGCACACCAACTGCTTCTGGGCCGAGCGCCTGGGCGCGGAAATTGGCGTGCCCGAACTGTGGATCAAACTCTGCGGCAACAGCCACACCGGATCCTTCAAGGACCTGGGCATGACCGTGCTGGTTTCGGTGGTGAAGCAGATGATCGCCGACGGCAAACCGATCCGCGCCGTGGCCTGCGCCTCCACCGGCGACACCTCCGCCGCCCTGGCGGCCTACGCCGCCGCGGCCGGCATGCTGGCCGTGATCCTGCTGCCCAAGGGCAAGGTCTCCACGGCCCAATTGGTGCAGCCCATCGCCAACGACGCCCTGGTGCTCTCGCTGGACACGGATTTCGACGGCTGCATGCGTATCGTGCGCCAGCTGACCGAAGACAAGACGATCTACCTGGCCAACTCGATGAATTCGCTGCGCATGGAAGGCCAGAAGACGGTGGGCATGGAGATCGTGCAGCAGTTCGATTGGGAAGTGCCCGATTGGATCGTGATCCCCGTGGGCAACCTGGGCAACATAAGCGCCATCGGCAACGGCCTGGACATGATGAAAAAGCTGGGCCTGATCGACAGGCTGCCGCGTTTGGCCGCCGTCCAGTCGGCGCGCGCCAACCCGCTGTATTTGAGCTACCAGACCGATTTCGAGGATTACACGCCGGTCGTGGCCGGGAAGACCCTGGCCAGCGCCATCCAGATCGGCGACCCGGTCAGCTACGAGCGCGCCGTGAAGGTGCTGAAGAAATTCGACGGCGTGGTGGAGCAGGCCACGGAGGACGAACTGGCCAACGCCGCCGCCCGCGCCGATCGTAAGGGAATGTACTGCTGCCCGCACACCGGCGTGGCGCTGGCGGGGCTCTTCAAGATGGTCGAGCGCGGCCAGATCACGTCCTCCGACCGGGTGGTAGTGATCTCTACAGCGCACGGTTTGAAGTTCACCAATTTCAAAGTGGGCTACCACGACGGCACGCTGGACGGCGTGGAGTCGCGCTACGCCAACCCGCCGGTGGAGCTGCCTGCGGACATCGAGGCGGTCAGTGAAGCGATCGATCGGGCGATCGGGTGAAATCATGAAGCATATTGCATCTGAAATCAGGGCCGTCGTCGATGCGGCCGAGAAGCGGCTGATTCGTATCCCGGCCGATGAAGCCAGCCAACGGGATGAGCCGGACGGCTGGTCGAAGCAGGAGATCCTGGGCCATTTGATCGACTCGGCGGCCAACAATCACCAGCGCTTCGTGCGCGCCTGCAGCAATCAGGCGATGGACTTTCCGCCCTACGATCAGGAAGAATGGGCGCGCGTCCAGCGCTGCTGCGAAGCGGACTGGGGGAACCTCGTCAGCCTGTGGGCTTCGTACAACCGCCATCTGAGCCACGTCATCGAGGGCATCCCCGAGTCGGCCCTCTCCAACCCGTGCAGCTACGGTGCGCCCGAACCGGTCACGCTGGAATTCGTGGTGCACGATTACCTGCGGCACTTGAAGCATCACCTGGGCGATCTCCTCTAGGGTCCGCAATAGAACCTCTACAGTGATCCGTGGAATTGCTTGTCGGGGCGGATTTCAAACCCAATGATCCACGAGCGCGACGCGTAGAGACGCCCCGGTAGGCGTCTATGACCTGGTCCTTTGGATGTAGGGGCGGACTCCTGTGTCCGCCCTAATTCGAATAGTGAGGGATTCATATGTTTGAACCACTCATCGTTCAATTGGCCGTGAGCGAGATCGAACGATACGCCCAGGGGTTGATGGAAATAATCGAGCCTTTGTCGGACGATCAGCTCTGGTCCGTGGAAGGCGGCATTCCGAACTCGATCGGCACGCTGGCCAGGCACCTGAGCGGCAATCTCAATCACTACTTCGGTGCAGGCCTCTTGAACAACGGGTACAAGCGCGATCGGGATTTAGAATTCAGCGAAACCGGCCTATCGAAGGCCAGGGTGATCGCGGAGTTAGCTGCGGCCGTGGAGGTTGCCAAACAGGCGGTTGCGGCGATCGATGAAGAGCGAATCACTCAGCCGTATACCACGCCGTGCGGCAGAGAATATGAGTCGCTCGCCTATCACGTCCTGCGCATGCTCACACATTTCGTCGTGCACTGCGGCCAGGCGGATTACGCAGTAAGAGCTATCCGCTAAGGCAATTTGATGACGGTATATAAAGGAGAATGGATATTGATATGGGAATAGCCGCAATCGTGATTAACCTGGCGCTCTTGTTCTACAGCATCGGCGTGTGGAGCGAGCGAATCGCCGGAAAGCTGAAACCCTGGCATCTGGCTTTCTTCTGGCTGGGTTTCGTCTGCGACACGTGGGGCACGGGGATGATGTTCGACATGGCGGGAGGAATGACCTTCGACGTGCACGGCATTTCCGGATCGTTGGCCATCATCTTGATGCTGGTTCATGCCATCTGGGCCACGATTGTGCTGCTGCGAAAAGACACGCGCATGATCTACACGTTCCACCGTTTCAGCGTGGTCGTGTGGGCGATCTGGCTCATCCCCTATTTGAGCCCTATAATCTTTGGCATGCAGGGGCAGTAATTCATCGGACCACAACGTAGGGGCGGGTTTCAAACCCGCCCTTACATAACGCAATGGCGATGATGTGTAAGGGTGCCCCTACAATTAACCAAGAGAACAACGCCTAGGGACGCCCCGATGCATCGTATGTTGGGGCAGGTTTTAAAACCTGCCCTAACAATGGTTCGATGATCCTTTCGCGAAGTTCTACTCCACGATAAACCAATCGCTGGCGCTGCGGCCGAAGACCTCCGGCGAGTACATTTCCTCTGCCTTGGTCGGCGGCACTACGAAGGTGCCCGGCGTGGTCGCCCGTGTGACGTAGCTGTAGGTGTACACGCCGTCCCAGAGCAGGGGGGTGAAGGCTTCGGCGCGCTCGTCGCGCATGTTCTGGTGCTCGTACCAGGTCCACCACCACCACCAACCGTAGCGGTAATCCGTACTGTCCGGATCCTGCGGTACGCTGCCGGACACCGCCAGCGCCGGGTTGACGATCTCCAGTCCGGCGGGCAGCGGGTCAACCAGCGCCACGTGGTAGCGGCGGTTGTCGGCGACCATGGTGATGCGCACTCGCACGCGCGCTCCGGCCTTGGCGTGCCAGATACCTTGCTCGTCCTGCCAGACGTCATCGGGATCGTCGACGGCCTCGTACTCGCGCGTGACGACGAAACCCATGTCCAGCGGGTCGAGCCACAGATCGGTGGGCGCGTAGCTCAGCCCCAGGCGGTAGTACAGGCGCCCGGTGCCGATCTTGCTCAGGATCAGGTCCTGCGTCCCGCCGCCGCCCAACTCTTCATCCACCAGGTAGGCCATGGGGATGTTGGTCTCGTGGCGCTCAGCGCTGTAGCCTTCGTATGCGTGTTCGCCGGCGTAGGTGTCGCCCAGCCAGATGCGCGCCACGAAGTCAGGAGTTTGCGATTCGAAGGTGTTGAAGTAGCGGTCCAGCGCCAGCAGCACGAAGACGTTCTCCTGCGTGTTGCCCCAGCGTCCCTGCGTGCGGTGCGCCAACAGGCCGTTGACCAGCTTGGGGATCAGGTCGCTGTCGGGATTATCGAGGATCAGCGTGTCCAGCAAGATGGCATCCGTACGCCGGTTCGAACTGAGCAGCAGGTAGGTCTGATCGTCGTAATAGGTGGTGAAGTTCGCCGCACCGGCGGTCTCGACCACGCGGTTGTTGACGTAGAGCCGGATGGCTTCCAGCTCGGCAGCGGAATTGGGGTCGTCCACCAGCGTCTGCCAGATCCAGCCCACGGCGTCGAGCGAGAGGTTTTCGATACCGGCCTCCTCGAGCAGATCGCGGGCTTTCTGGGTATCGCCGTCACCCATCAGGTTGCGTACGTAGAGTGCATAGGCGCTGAGAGTCTGGCGGGTGCGCAGGCTGTACCAGTAGGGATAGTGGCTTTCGATGTCCTGCAGGTAGTAGAGCACGCGCTGCTGCATCTCTTCGGGCACCTCGTAGCCCTTCAACTTGGCCCGCTGCAGGGCGTGGGCCACGTGGATGGTGTTGAAGGGGATCGAGTCCTGCCCGCGGCGCCAGTAGGGGAAGCCGCCGTCGTAGTTCTGCAGTCCGCTCAATCTTTCGATGTCGCGCACCACGGCGGCTTCGATCTCTTCGGCGGAGGGCAGCCCATCGGCCTCGAAGGCGGTGAGCACGTCGCGCAATGCAGCCACACCCAACACCCGCGAAGCCAGCTGCTCCGAGCACTCGTAAGGATAGGCGACAAGATAAAGCACGGCGTCGGTCAGCGCTTGCAGCGCCGTCGACGAGGTGCTGATTTCCAATCCGCCGAACTGCGGGAAGATGTCTTGGGGCGCCTCCACGGGCTGGGCGATGGCGCCCTCGTCGATCACGCCGTAGGTGGCGAAGGCTTCCGTCGTGGCCGGTGTGTACACCGGCATTTCCACCGTGGCGGCATCGGTGAAGTTCCCGGAGACCGCCGCGATCTGCACGCGGGCGGTACCGGCGCTGTCCGTGTTGGCCGGGAAGCGAACTTCGACTCGATCGTGTGCCGGGACATCCACACGCTGGCCCTGGCCTGCGCTGAGGATGAGATTGGAAGTGCGCATGACGACGTCGACGCTCAGGGGATCGTCGGTCTGATTCTGCAGCACCACCGGCAGTTCGAAGGAGTCGCCGAAGTTGAGGAAGCGCGGTGCGGAAGGCCGCACCATCAACGGCAGGCGGGCGGTCAGGTTGGCTTCCGCCAAACCGAAGCGGCTGCCGCCCGAGTCCACCGCCACGACCATGATGCGGTAGCGCGTCAGGTTGTCGGGCAGCGTTACCTCCACTTGAGCTTTTCCGCTCTGATCCGTGCGAACCGACGGGGCGAAGGTGGCCAGTGGGTTGAAATCGATGCGCATGCGGATTGGCTCTGCGCCGGCAATGCCGCCCGCTTTGGCCTCGTCCGCCGCCATCTCTTCCATGGGTTCGGCGGCCATGGGTGCTTCGACAGCCAGGCCTTCGGCCTCTTCCATGCCGCGCAATGCGCCGGCCGTAGGTAGGGCCTGCAATTCGCCTGCTGCAGCAGCAGTATCGATCAGCGTCATGGGATCGACCAGCACGATGCTTTCGCGGCCGTAGTAGCTGCCGAGGTCAGAAGAGCGCTGTGTGTAGAAAATGGAGACCGGATCGGGGGTGCTGTACCCGGTCAGCGCCAGGATGGCTTCATCGACTACGACAACGGCGATTTCGGCATCGGCTACGGGTTTGCCGTCGGCGTCAACCAGGGCCAGATCGACCACGGTTTCCCCGCCGGGCTCCAGCTCCGTCTCCCGAGGGCTGACGTCCAGTTCCAGCGTACGCTCGAGCGGCGGGACGCTCAGGTTGAGGTAACCGCTGGCATAAGCAGGCCGGGGTGGTATGCCCTCGATGACCTGGCCTTCGTTGTCCGTGCGATCGGCGGCGCCGACCGCGTCCACCTGAACGATCAGGTTGGGGATGTGTTCCGCTTCGATGGGCACTTTCAGTGTAGTCGTACCCTCTTCGATGACGAAGCGTTCGGTGTATAGTATGCCGCTGCGGCTGACGGTCAACAAGCATTCTGCGGGCGTGAAGGGCGGCTGTACCAGAATCTCGGCCACGTCGCCCGGTTGATAACTGTCTTTATCGGGGATCAGGGTAACTTCTTCGCGTTCGACCTCGCGGGACGGCTTTTGTTCGCCGCCGCTCACCCAACGGGTGAATTGGGATTGATTCTGGCGGCCCATGGCGTCGTTGATCGTGGCCGTGATGCGGTAGCGTCCGCCGAGAGGGGTTTCGAACTCACAGCTGACGGGTTCTTCCTGCGAACCGACGGTGCATTCCTGCACGTCGGCATCGACCTGCTGCCAGCTGCCGTTCACGAATTTCCACTCGACCCTTGCGGCGCTGACGAGGATCGGCCGGTCGACGACCGGGTTGCCGTCGAGGTCGGTGACGATCAGGTCGATTTTCAGCGGGGTGCCGCGCTCGACGAAGTAGCGCTCGCTGCGCAGGCCGACGTAGAGTTCCGCGGGGTGCACGAGCAGGCTGGTACTTGACGACCAGGACTGACGATTGACGTCCATGACCGACGCCTCTGCCATGATGCTGAAGGGCTGCAGGAGTTCCGCCTGGTCGAAATCCATACGCAGGTAGTGGGTACCGCTGGAGTCTGTCGTCCCGGCGTAGGATTGTGTCTCGGTGGTTCCGCTATAGGGTTCCTCGTAGTAGTAGTACCACCAGGGCGTCCAGCGTCCGAAGGTGAAGTCCGACCAGTTGGGCGGTTGGTAGCTGCTGGGCGTCGAGGTCACGTACCAGGAAACATCGGCGTTGGGCAGTGCATCGCCGGCGTAGTATTTGGCTTCCACGGCGACGATGGCGTGGTCGCCGACGATGTAAGGTCCCGTCGTTTCGTTGCGCGCCGACACTTCGAACTCCGGCCGGCGGAATTCCTGGATCTGGAACGAATGGTAGTAATCGCTTCGCTCGATGTTGCTCAGGCTGCCCGAAGCGTAGAAGCGTACCTGGGCGTATCCCAGGTTGGCGTTCTCGGGAATGGTGAAGATGAAATCGAATCCGCCCAGGGCGTTGACCTGCAAGGTCCCGTTGCCCAGTTCGTTGCCCTGCAGACCGATGATGGAGTAGTTGACCTGCGATACCTCGCCACCGACCAGCCCGACGTCGCCGTTCTGGCCGCCGCCGATTTTCCGCAGCCAGCCTTTGAAGTGCACTTCCTCTCCAGGTCGGTACATCTGACGGTCGTCGAAGACGTACCAGCGCAGCTGGTCGACTATGGAGCGCAGGGTCCAGCCCCCGCCTTCGTAGTAGGAAAGGGAGCTGGGCAGCAAGGCTTCGTCGGAGCCCTTACTGGCGACGAGATAGGTCACTCCGCCGGAGGGGATGTCGAAGCGGGCCATGCCGTCGTTGTCCGTGGTATAGCGCTGTCCGGCAGGTTGCGGATCGATCTTCACCCCGGAGAACGGGTCGCCGTCTTCCAGCGCCGTGGTCCAGACGATCATTTCGCTGTGATCGACGAAGGCGTCCACGCCGATCTGGGTGATCTGAATCCAGACCTGGATGGTTTCCCAGTAGCGATCTTCGCTGTCGAACAGGCTGCGGTGCGGTCTGGCGATGACGATGAAATGACCGTAATTGCCGCTCATGTATTCGTCGAGATCGATGCTCAACTCGGTCAGCTTGTCTTCCGTGAGTTCGAACGTGCGCGTCTCGTCCACCAGGAGTTTTCCCGGCGGATCGGGCGGCGTGTCCGTACGGCGGTATTCGTAGAGGTAGTTCAGGAAGTCGGGCCAATCGGTGGGTTCGACGGCGTAGATCTGCAGGTCCAGTTTGGAATAGTTAATCGAATACAACGACAGCGCCGGTTCCTGTGCGGAGGGATCCAGCGTGATGAAGATTTGATCGGGTCCCATGAGGATGGGCGTCGCCGATCCGACGCGGAAGCGCAGGCGTTCATCATCGCCCAGCGTCTGTCCGAAGATGTCTTCGATGTCGGCGGAGACGGTGATGTAGTAGGTCGTGCGGCCTTCCGTGGCGCCGCGGATGGTGATCGTGTTGCCGTAGATACCGGCCGTCACGGCGGGAATTTCGGGTTCGATGCTGAGCATGCTGGCGTCGAATTTCTCGCCGTCCAGGGGGTTGTTGAAGCGGATGTAGAAGGGTGTCAGCGGCGGGCAGTCCTCGTCGTACCAGGAGCAGCCGTGATCGTCGATGGCCAGCGGTGCATAGGTCCGAAAACCGAAATACTGCGCCGACTGCGTGAGCAGCGGCCCTTCGGCGGAGGGCGTCCCGGGTCCGATGCTGACGGAGATGTTGGCGGCTTTAGGCAGGGATTGCAGGGCTTTAAACGCCAGCCAGCGACCCTCCTGGGTATTTTCCACCAGGTTGCTGACGATCTCGTCCTTTTCGATCTCCTCATCGCTGGCCAACTTAACGGCAATCTCCTGGCCGTCTGCGGTGACGACGATCGTGTCCAGCACGGCCTGCGGATCGATACGCTGGTCGAAGCTGGCGAAGAAAACCGGATCCAAAGGTTGCGGATCGTTGGAAGGGTAGTAGCGGTTCAAGGTCACCGTGGGTGTGCTGAAGGTAAATTCGATGGTCTCTTCGAGCACGCCGCCGAGGGCCGATTCGATTCCGGCCGGTATGGTGACGGTGTACTCCGTAGCCATGGGCATGCGGTCGATCAACTCGGAGTCGTACTGGAAGTTGAGAGTTTTGGTGCCCAGCCAACGCCAGGTACCTTCGAGGTCGGGTTCGATCTGCACGGGAACGTCCTCTTCGCTCAGATCTTCGAGGGTGGTCAGTGGGACCATGGGTTGACTGAAGGTGACGTTGACAAAAGGAGCGATGGGGATTTCGCCTTCCGGGGAGTAGCGCAGCACCTCGAGCGGACCGGGTTCGATCTCCTCGGGTCCGGTGACGGCTTCTTCCGGTGGGAAGGTTTCGTCGATCGTCTCGCCGGGGCGCGGCGGAGGGACGACTTCCTCGGGAATGCGGAAATCGACTTCGTCCTGCGGCTCGGTTTCGATCTCGGGCAAGCGGTCGAGGATCAATTCGGCCTCTTCGTCGGAAAGCGGCTCGCCGATGGCGGCGGGAAGGGGTACGACCTCTTCGGGCTGCTCCTGGCCCTCGCTGAGCTGGATCGTCAGACTCGAGGCGGCTTGCTCCGTAGGCGGAACAGTGACGGCGATCGATACGGGTGTTTCACCCGGCTCGGGGGTTCCCTCTTCCGGCCCAGCGCCGAGGATCTTGGCGAGGGCGAAAATCACTGCCACCAGCGCCACGAGGGCAAGAACTGCCAGGCCGATGATGCGCGCTTGACTCCAGGTGGGTTTTGGCTCGGTTTCCATGGCTGCACGTCTCCTGATATGAAATATGAGGCGTTAACGCCTCCATCTTAGAGTAAGACGCCTGAACGCGCCATTTGGTTCCGATTCGTTCCAGCTTCATCCTTGCTATGCGCGGTTTGCTTCGTGGCTAGATATGATCCATAGTTGGGCGATGCATGCAATTTAACTGTTACTGGAGTGGATATGAGTGAAGAGCGCCTGGAGCAGCAAATATGTTTCATTACCGAAATCGACAAGTTGAAAGCCGTCGATCGCCGTTCGTATATTTTGGGCGGTGAACGCCTGGAGAACTCGGCCGAACACAGCTGGCACATCGTGATGCTGGCCATGGTGCTGGCCGAACATGCCAACCAGCCTGTCGATTTGCTGCGTGTGATGCAGATGCTTGCGCTGCACGATCTGGTGGAGATCGACGCCGGCGACACGTTCTGCTACGACGAGCAGGGCAACTTGAGTAAAACCCAGCGGGAAACGCAGGCCGCCGAACGCATTTTTGGTTTGCTGCCCGAAGATCAGCGGGACAAGTTCCACGCCCTGTGGCGCGAATTCGAAGAACGCGGCAGCGCGGAATCCAAGTTCGCCAACGCCATGGATCGACTCATGCCTACGCTGCACAATTACAACGCTCAGGGGCGTCCCTGGAAAGAACACGGTGTTCGCAGCGAACAGGTCTTCGAGCGGATCGCGCCGATCGGAGACGGCGCGCAGACGCTGTGGGAATACGCCCATAGGGTCATTGAGGATTCGATTGAAAAGGGGTATCTTCCCAGCGCCGAGGGGGTTTGAATAATCGATCAAGTTACTTTATACATTCAGGAGGAGACTCATGGACGAGAAGAATGAAAACGGTCAGGATGAACGATCGCAGATCATTCGCCGCTGGGTGGGCATCGGGCTGGCCATCGGCGCCGGTCTGGGGGTGGTGTTCGGCAACATCGCCATTGGCGTGGGCATCGGGCTGGCCCTGGGCGCAGGCATCGGCGCCGCGCAGGCCCAGAAAACGGATGAAGAATAAGGATTGGCAAAGCTATTAAGTGGTAAGATAGGTAGTAGGTATTCAGACTGATTTCTAGGAGAACCTCACCTATGTTTCGAGTAGGGACGACGGAATTAATCATCATCTTGATGATCGTAGTCTTGTTGTTTGGCCGCAACCGAATCGGTGACATCGCCGGTGAGATTGGACGGGGGATTCGTGAGTTCCGCGAGGGTTTGCGGGATGAGGGTGAAGAACCCAAGGACGACGTGTAACCGCTCGTTCCTGCAAGGGATTCGCCTGCGACGATCGTGGTTTCGAGTCTACTTCGAGAACAGTAAATGGCCTTGGATTTATTCGAAGGTCATTTTTTGTTTAAGCGGTCGATCTGCGTCGCCGAGGTCATTCGGATCCACCCCGGTTGCGTTCGGGTTAAACCGGTCCAATGCCCAGCGCTGTGGATTTTGGATGATGTATCGACGTACATCGTCCAGGGCATTTTCGTTTCGGATGACGTGTTCCCAATAGTTGCGTTGCCAGACAGATACGCCAGGCGTTTGGCGCAGCAAGTTAATGCGTTTGGTGGATATAGTTTTACAGGCCCCTATCAAGCGTCCGAGTGGTTTCCGTCGCATAGGGGCAATTTTCCCATCGAGTGTATATTTTCGATGTGCAGTTGTAGGGGCGGTTCGCGAACCGCCCTTACCGGGGTCGGATAATACGATGATGCCGTGTAGATGGTTGGGCATGACAGTGTAGGCGTCCAGATCGACGTGATCGTATTGCCGCGCCAGCCATTCCCATGCATCGCTCACAATTGTTCCCATATCATTGAAGTCCATCTCGCCATCTTCGATGTGGCCAAAGATGCACTGGTGATTCTGAACGCACAGTGTGACGAAATACGCACCGGCTTGGGTATAGTCGTAGCCTTTCAGGCGAATCGAACGGCGGTGATGCCGTATAGGATCTTGGTTCATGGTTACCCCCTTAACCCGAGTATATGTGGTATCCGGGCAGGTTTCAAACCTGCCCCTACATTTATTCCGCCGGCAGCCAGACGACGAACGTTGCCCCCTGGCCGCGTTCGCTCTCGGCCCAGATACGTCCGCCGTGCAGCTCGACGATCGACTTGGCGATCGCCAGTCCCAGACCCGAGCCGCCGGTCTCGCGCTGGCGGGATTTGTCCCCGCGGTAGAAACGGTTGAAGACGTGGGGTAGTTCTTCGGCTTCGATGCCCGCTCCGCTGTCCGCGACGCGTATCTCCACACCCTCTTCGGCCGCTGCAGTATGCAGCGTGATCGTGCCGCCCTCCGGCGTGTAGCGCAGGGCATTGCTGAGTAGATTACCCAGTACCTGCGCCATACGTTCCGCGTCGACCGTGATGTGTGGGGTATCGGACTCAACTTCCAGAGACAGCTCGATCTGTTTTTCTACGGCGAAGGGACGCTGGGCGGCACGCGCCCGTTCGAGCAGCGTCTGGGGAGAGATCGATTGCAGGTTGAGGGCCAATTCACCGGCATCGGCCCGCGAGAGGGTGCGCAAATCCTCGACCAGGCGGCCCAGCTGCGTGGTCTCCTCGCGAATCACATCGAAGGTGTCGGCGTTGGCGGGCAGAACGCCTTCGGCCAATGCGTCGACGTGGCCCAGGATCACGCTCAGTGGGGTGCGCAGTTCGTGGGCGATGTCGGCCGTCATCTGGCGGCGCAGATCCTGGGCGCGCGCCAGTTCGCCGCTCATGCGGTTGAACGCCGTGGCCAATTGGCCCAACTCGTCCCTGGAGCGCACGGGAACGGTGTGTCCCAGATCGCCTGCGGCGACGGCTTGCGTCGCCGTGGTGAGCTCACGAATGGGGCGCGTCAGGGCGCGTGAGAGCAGGATGCCCAGCAGCAGGGAGAAGAGCAGGGCACCGATGGCACCGAAAAACAACAAACGCGATACACGATTCAGGAATGCGATCTCGCTGGGATTCTGGCGAAACGCCTCGCGTGTGTCCAACAGATATCCGATGATCTCGCCATCCAGCTTGATGGGTACGCCTTTGTCTAACACGTCCTGCGGGATTTGTTCAGCGCTGCGGTAGCCGGCGCCCCCGATGATCACCGCACCGCTGCCGTTCGTCATGGTGATGAAACTTCCTGGATGAGGTCCGGCGCCTGGCCCCTGGAAAGGGAAGCGCTCGGGGAGCGGCAGCGCGGCTTGAATGCCGTTCCATCCACCGTAGGTGCGGTAATGTTCGACCAATTCATCGATGAAGGTGTCGCTGTATTCATCGAAGATGAAATTGCGGAATTCGTTCTGCGTGGCGCGGCTGGCGAAGAGGGCGATCAAGCCCACTCCCAACAGTCCTACGATCAGAAAGGCGATGGATAATTTGGCTGCTAAACTTCGCATCGTTCAATCCCGGCTGAAACGGTAACCCACGCCGTATACCGTCTCGATGTAGCGCGGCTCGCGCGGCTCGGCTTCGATCTTCGCACGCAGGTTCTTGATGTGCACATCGATGGTGCGTTCGTATCCCTCGTAAGCCATGCCCTGGATGCGATCGAGCAGCTCCAGGCGTGAAAAGGCGCGGCCCGGAGTGGACATCAATGCCGCCAGCAGATCGAACTCGGAGGGCGTCAGATCGACTTCGCGCTCCCCGACGCTCACCAGATGACTCTGGCGATCGAGCGTGACATCCAGGCAGCGCAGCACCTTGGCGGTGGGCTCGTTGGCGCCCACGCGGCGCAGCAGGGCGCGCACGCGCGCCAGGAGTTCGCGCGGACGGAACGGCTTGGTCACGTAGTCGTCGGCGCCGAGCTCCAGACCGATCACCTTGTCGTCGTTGTCGACCTTTGCGGTGAGCATGATGATCGGCGTGCCCTGCTCCTTGCGATGCGCGGCCATGAATTCGTAGCCGTCCATCTCCGGCATCATGATATCGAGCACAATCAGATCCGGTTTCTCCTGCCGGGCCAGTGTGAGCGCCTGGCGGCCGTTGGCGGCCTTGACCACGCGGAATCCTTCCTGGCTGAAGTATGCCTCCAATAAGGAGACCAGGCGTTCTTCGTCGTCCACGATCATGATGGTTTTGGTCACTCGATCCTCGCTCATTCACACACGCTGTCGATCCTTAGTGTACAAAGAAATACCATCGCTGAACAGCAGCCACTCTGCATCTACGACGCGGCGCGTTCCTCGAGCAACTCGATCAGCGGCTCGACCAGGAACAGATTCGCGCGGTTGCGAAAGCTGCCGCCCATTTCTTCGCGGCGCGCTTCCATCGTGGCCAGCGTCTCGGGATCGATGTCGCCACCGAACATGCCCCCGCCCGGACCCTGTCCTTGGCCTCCGCCCGGGCCAATCTGTCCGCCTCCGGGGAAGTTCCCGGGATCGAATCCTTCGGGCCGGTTATTGGGATCGAAGCCCTGCGGTAGATTTCCGCCTTGAAATCCACCCGCTGCGTTCGCACTATCCAGGCCCAGGCTTTCCATCAAGGCTGCGATGTCCTCTTGTGTAGGATTCATCTCGGCGATGGCCTGCACCTGTTCGGCGGTCATCGTTTCTTCGATCTGGTCGTAGAGCGCGTCGATCTCCGCCTGCGCGGCAGTGTCGCTCTCGGACAGACTGAGCACGGCCTTCCACAGCGGCAGCAGCTCGGCCGCCTGTTCCGGCGTGACGGCCAGATCGGTGACTTCGAGCAGGAAGGTGCCCATGGAAAGCTGCATCTGCGGTGGGTAACCTCTCACCCCTGTTCCAAGTTCGGACGGCGCCTCACTGGTTTCCGTCGCTGAGCTGCTGCAGGCTGCAAGCAGCAGGACCAGGATGAAGATCGGGATCAATTTAATAGTTTTCATCGAGAACTCCTCGTTGATTGATTTTGCTTTAAATATGCCATGGGTCACTCGTGGCGCAGCGCCTCGATCGGGTCGAGCTGCGACGCCTTGTTTGCCGGATAGGAGCCGAAAAAGATGCCCACACCGGCGGCGGACGTGAAGGCCATGAGGATCGAGGAGAAGACCACGACCGTGCGCATATCGCTGATCGATCCAAATAGCCACGATCCGGCCACACCGGCGAGCACGCCGATCAATCCACCGATGAGACTCAAAAGCAGCGCTTCGGTGAGGAACTGCCAGCGGATGTCGTTGGGTGTGGCTCCCACCGACTGGCGGATGCCGATCTCGCGCGTGCGTTCGGTCACGCTGACGAGCATGATGTTCATGATGCCGATACCGCCAACGATCAAGGAGACGCCGGCCACCCAGCCGAGTAGATTGCGGAATGCGGCCGTCGTTGATTCCTGGGTCTGGATGATATCCTGCTGCGTGGTCACGCTGAAGTCGGCTTCCTCCAGCGAAACTTCGTGGCGCTTGGCCAACAAGAGTTCGATTTGCTGTATGGTGCTGTCCAGCACCTCGGGGCTTTCGATCTCGACGTAAATCACGCGCACGTTGTTTCCCATGAAGCGGGCGAACATGGAGGGCGTGAATTTCTGGAAGACCACGGTTATGGGGACATAAACCTGGGCATCGAAATCGACGCCGCTCACCATGCCGCGTTCGGCGAACACGCCAATCACGGTCAGCTTTGTGGAGTCCACGGTGACGATTTGCCCGGTGGGATCTTCCTCAGCGAACAGCTCCTGCGCCAGGTCATACCCCAATACAGCGATCTTCTGCTTGCGATCGACCTCGCGCTGGTTGAAGTATCGTCCGTCAGCGATTTCCATGTCACGCACGGAGGGGAAGTCCGCCGTGGTGCCCTGGATGGTCACCTCTTCCAGGGAGGCGTTGCCCGTTTTGACCGTCTCGGAGGAGGACATCTCCACCACCACGGCCGAGACACCTTCGACCTCATCGGCGATGGCGAAGGCGTCGTCGTAGACCAATCCTCCCGCACCTCCGCCACCGAAGGGGTTGCCTCCGCCGCGAGCGCCGATGCGGCCAAAGCTGGAGGTGACGTAGATCAGGTTCGAACCCAGACCGGTAATCTGGTCCTCGATGGTGGCTTCGGTACCGGCACTGATGGAAACCATGATGATCACCGAAGCGACGCCGATGATGATGCCCAGCATGGTGAGCAGGGAGCGCATCTTATTGCCGATGATGCTCTCCCAGGAGACGTTGAGGAATTCACGCAGATCCATGCTGCACCTTCGGTTTCTTAGGCTTGCCGGAGCCGTTCTTCACGATTTCTTCCACACGTCCATCAAGCAGGTGAATCGTGCGCTGCGTGTGGGCGGCGATTTCGGGGTCGTGGGTGACCATCACGATCGTGCGGCCGTCCGCGTGCAGCACGTGCAGCAGTTGCATAATCTCCTCCCCGGAATGGCTGTCCAGGTTGCCCGTGGGCTCGTCCGCCAGGATGAGCAGCGGATCGTTGACCAGGGCGCGGGCGATGGCCACGCGCTGCTGCTGGCCGCCGGAAAGTTCCTGCGGTAAATGCTCCATACGGTCCGCCAATCCAACGGCTGTCAGCACTTTCTGCGCCGTCGCCTGACGCTCTTCGGTGTTGTGGTCGTGCGTGCGGTTGTAGAACAGGGGCAGCATGACGTTCTTCAATGCGCTGGTGCGCGGCAGAAGGTTGTAGGATTGAAAGATGAAACCGAGGCGTTCGCCGCGGATGTG
>Ga0315534_1001212_pt1 | contig 17895 bp, 12 predicted proteins | sample SalMarSW160240MG_FD_203094 | JGI IMG/M metagenome (GOLD analysis project Ga0315534, IMG submission 203094) | Salt marsh sediment microbial communities from the Plum Island Ecosystem LTER, Massachusetts, United States - Salt Marsh Sediment SW1602-40 ... | reverse complement strand
ATAAATAATGTACTTGTGCGAGTGCAAAGCGCAAGCCTGGCCTGTGCCATGCAAGGCGCATGATCTCTAAAGACGATATAATTCATCCGAATGTCGAACGGGATTTCTCGGCGTTCGTTGCCGGTATGAAATGAGTTTATAGGCATGGTAATCATTGGGATTTGAGGGTTAATGAAGATGCCAAAGGCGCGTGCAATTGAGCAAATTATTGAGCCTGATTTTGTGATTGAGGGTGCGGGTGTGCTACTGCGGCGGTCGTTCGGCCCAACCAGGGCGAACCGCCATGATCCGTTCCTGCTGTTTGATCACTTTGCTTTCAATGATCCGATCGAAGGTCCGATCGTAGGTTTTCCGATGCACCCACATCGTGGGATCGAGACCGTCACCTATATGCTGGAAGGGAACACACGCCATCGTGACAGCCTGGGAAACATGGGAGTCATAGGTCCAGGTGACGTGCAGTGGATGACGAGCGGGCGCGGCATCATGCACGAGGAGATGCCCAAGCGTGGTCCGAACGGGCGGGTCGACGGTTTTCAACTCTGGGTCAACCTGCCGGCGGCGCAAAAGATGAGCCCTCCGCGTTACCAGGAAGTAAAGGAAAGCCAGATACCACGGGTGAACCACGAAGGCGCCAGCGTGCGGATCGTGGCGGGTGCCTTCGCCGGTGAGCGAGGCCCGGTGACGGAGATCGCCGCCAGCCCGCTCTACATGGATGTCACCCTCGAGCCCGGCGCAGAATTTACCCACGAAGTCCCCGAGGGCCATACCGTTATGGCTTACCTTTTTGAAGGAAAGGCGCTGATGGGGGAGCCCCACGAAGAGGATGAACCAGTAGCAGCGGTTCGGATGGTTACCTTCGTTTCCGGAGACCGGTTTAAGGCTCGGGCATTGGATGATTCACCGGCGCGGTTCATGTTCATCGCCGGTGAGCCGTTCCATGAGCCGATTGTCCCTTATGGACCTTTCGTAATGAACACCGAAGATGAAATCCGGCAGGCGCTGGCGGATCTTCGCAGCGGGAGATTCGTCGATCAAAACGCCCTACAAACTCCATAGGTTGCTGGTTATCGATAAGAATTCCTGCTAACTGAGCGGAAACGTCCGCAATTAGTGCGTTTCTTTGAGGTAAATATAACTGTGCAGAGGTCATATCCTCTGCACAGTATTTAATGGAAAGAGCAAGTCTGCATTGAACCCGAGCGTCCTGGGGCTGCCCGGACTCAGCGGGTTCTACTATTCATCCTTCTTCGTGCGACGACGGGGTGCAGGCTTTTCGATCTCCGCCGAAGAGGCCGGATCCTCGCCGACAGATTGATTCCGGCGAGAGAAGCTGTTCACGGCAATCACGACCAATGCGGCGATGCCTACCAGGAGCAGCAGCCCCGGCAGCCAGCCGAAAGCCGTGAAGTGGCCGAACGAGCGGGCATGCATGTCATACATAGTTATTCCGGGATGGTTGAATTCAGGCGCCATGCGTTCGGCGAAGGGCTGCATGCGTTCCCCACCAAGACGGCCTTCAAAGCCGCGCAGCATCAGGCCTCCGGTGGACTGAGCGAGCCCCTGGTTGTAGCCCAGCCTGAAAAGCGAAAAACCTGCGACGGCCAGCAGCGCTACAACCAGAACCGTCACCGCAACCGTAATCCAGATCGACCGTTTTCTCATCACTACCACTCCTTTTGGGTGCCGGCAGATCCAGAGTCATCCTCCGGAACCGGAGCACAATTCATATCTCGAACCTGTTCATAGGACAGGTCTATCAAGTAGGGATTGTAATGTGAAGTGATTAATAAATGATGATGAAGATATGTAGAACCTGTGAAGGATCCGGCACCCTGGAACAGGCGAGCGGCGCATATCTCGTACGCCGTGACCCGTCAAGCTGTGAATTGTCACCCTGTAAGCGGACGATCGAATCCGTTTCTGCTATTCCCAAGGCACCGAGCGGATGTTCCAGGCTGAGAAGTTGTCGAACGTCGCCTGGAGCGAGTAGGTGAGGGAAGCGCGGACGTAGAGCGCGAATGCCCCAAAGGAGTAGGTGTATTGGGGGTCGATCACGGTCCCGACTTGCTGATTGTTGACAAACAGCACGAAGCGATCCCGGTAAGCCAGGAAACCAAGATGGTTGACCGCGCCCGCCCCGCGCTGAATGACACTTGCTTCAGACCAGTCAACCAGGATGCGCGGGCTGCCGTCGATGTGGTGGCGTCGTAAACGCCAGGCACCATCGCACGAAACCTCGAAGGAGTATCCGCCTTTGCCGGTTTCGGGATCGACACGAATTGCGAGCCCGACCGAATCCTTTCCCAGGCAATCACCGTTGGTAGCCTGGACTTCCGCGTATAAATTTCCGGATTGGCGCCAGCTGACCGCCCACCAGGTGTAGCGCTCCTCTGGTATTGAATCTGTCATTCGCAGTACGCCGTTCCCTACCAGGTATTCAAAATTACTGTCCGTGTGGTGATCGGGCCAGGAGCTCTTGGTATCGAACGAATCAACGGTATCGGGGGAGTTCAAGTCGAGTCCGGCGCGTGGATCCAGGTCGAGGGTTGGGAGCGGGGTCGGAGTGGGGAGCGGGGTGGGTGTGGGTGTGAAGCTCCGTACAACGAGCGCCGGCGCCTGCGTGGCGAATATCGTCGGGCGGGGAGTGTATTCCGGTTCTGCTTCTGCGGTCCGGTCTCCACGCAAGCCGAGCATTGTCCCGGTCGTCAGCGCCAGCACCGCCAGCGCCGATCCGAAGACTCGCAGTGGAACCTGGAAGCGAGCATACCAGCGGGGTGGTTCGGAATCGCGCCGGATCGCATCGACAAGCTCAGCCGCCAGCATCCCGGCCCGTGGATAACGCAGCTCCGGCTTTTTTGCCAGGGCGCGATCGAGGACAGATTGCAGCGATTTCCCGGCACCCCGCAGCGGTGTGGGCGGAGTATGGACCTGCATGTACATTGTTGAGGCGGCGGAATCTTCCTTCGATTCGAAGGGGCGCCGGCCAGCCAGCATCTCATAAGCAAGGACGCCCAGGGCGTAGATATCGCTGCGTTCATCAACCGCACCGCCCTCGACTTGTTCTGGAGACATATAAGCCGGGGTACCCATGACCGTGCCAGGAGCGGTGTGCTCTGGGGCGAATGTCAGTCGGGCTAATCCGAAATCCGTCAGAACCGGTTCAACGTCCCTGGGAAGAGGCTCTCCTGGCAATATCTTTGTTTCACCGTTGCGAAGCATGACATTAGCTGGCTTGATGTCGCGGTGAAGCACACCCTCGCCATGTGCGTAGTCAAGTGCCTGGGCAAGCTTGTGGATGATGAGCGCGGTTGAAGCATAGGGCATGCGCCGGCCAGCCGCAGGCAGGCTGGCAAGGTATTGGTCCAGTGCAATCCCTTCGATAAGCTCCATGATGATATACGGACGCCCGTTGAGGCTGTCGAAATCGAAGACCCGCACGATGTTTGGGTGGTGGAGCGTGGCAACCGCCTGAGCTTCGGTCCGGAATCTGGCTATAAGATCGCGATCCTCGGCCAGATGCGCATAAAGGATCTTGACCACCATCGGCTGGTTGAGGGTCATATGGCGGCCAAGATAGACCTCGGCCATGCTGCCGCGAGCGAGGCGTTTTTCGATCAGGACTTTCGATACGACCTGCCCGACCCAGTCGCGCAAGAAGATCCCTCCTGGGCTCACACCTATTCCCTTCAAGCATAGCTCGTATAGCCGGCACCCAACTTTACGGTTGCCTTTCATTTTTCGATGGGCACTGAAGCGCACCAGGATTCAAACGCGACAATTGTTCACTGCCTTGTGTACTACATTCAAAGCCAGCCAGGCTGGTTTTGTTCGCCCCAGGCCAGAACTTACATCCATCGCTCCCACGAGCTAACCATTTCAATCATTGATTGATCTGAAGGTCTCCGCCAGGTTCAAGGCGGGGCTGGCTATCCAATAAGTGCTGCCTGGCGTATCCTTTGGTCATGGCTGACAGTTAACAGCCATCCGATGCCATAAATCTTGCCGTACAGGAGCCCTCGACGCATGAATCCGGTGATTGACCTCATCATGAAGCGAAAGTCCATACGAGCCTATGAATCACGCCCGATCCCGCCTGACGTACGCGAGCAAATTCTTACAGCGGCCATGCGAGCTCCAACAGCGGGAAACATGATGCTCTATTCCATTCTCGAGGTTCATGATCAGTCAATGAAGGAGCGCCTGGTGGAGACCTGCGACAATCAGCCCTTCATCGCCGAAGCGCCTCTCGTGCTGGTCTTCCTGGCTGATTACCAGCGCTGGTACGACTATTTCAAGTTCGCCGGGGTGGAGACGCACCTGCTGAAAGGGGGCGAGGAGATGGTCAGGCCGGCGGAAGGCGACCTGATGCTGGCATGCTGTGATGCGCTGATCGCAGCCCAAACCGCTGTGCTGGCAGCAGAGTCGCTAGGCCTCGGTTCATGCTACATCGGTGACATCCTCGAGAATTATGAGAATCATAAGGAGATGTTCAATCTCCCTCCCTACGCGATCCCGATCGGGATGCTCTGCATCGGCTATCCGACGGAGGAGGAGCGACAGCGGGAACAAACACGCCGTTTTGAACCCGAGTTCATCGTCTTTCAGGATCGCTACCGGCGCTTGTCAGGCGAGGATTTTGAACGCATGTTCCAACCAGCAAATAGTGGATCTGATCTGCCGGCAGCCTCCGGACCGGATTCAGTCGGAGTTCGGATGTACCGGCGAAAGTTCAGCGCAGGCTTCTCGATCGAAATGCGGCGATCGGTGCGAGCGATGCTGCAGAAATGGACAACCTCGGCCGACGTTTGATCGTTCGTCGTCTGAAGGAAGCATGGGCCGGGTCAACATAGCCCGAAGGGGGAGATGACCGCCGGGCTCGGCCTCCAGCAATCGTCTTCAGGAAATATCAGGCCAGGATTAAATTTCCCAGTCAGCACCTGGCGGGTCGGGACTCTGCCTGCAGTCGTGATTCAAAAAAACCCTGAGCTGAATTAGACAAAAACTGTAGACAATTCTTCCGAAGTGTGGCATAAAGGCAGACCTCGGTTGATGCTGTACTTCAATGATCGAAAATCCTGCTCGAAGGGTACATGCTCATGCGAAAGAATGAATGGCGTTTATTTGGTCCGCTATGGATTGTAGGGGTGTTGCTCGCCCTGGTAGCCTGCTCGCCCGGCGCTGAACCGGCTACCGAGATTGGTCCCCTTGCCGCAACGGATACAGTGGCCTTCTCGCCACCTGAAGTGGAGACCAGCGAAGCGGATGGAGAGCCCATGCCGACGTCCAATGCGGCCCCTCTGCATCGCTGCAACCATCCGTACTTCCCGGCTGTCGACGGCGCAAGTTGGACCTATACCAGCGCGGACAGCGCAGTAGGGCCGTATAGCTTCACCGATTCGATTACGAATATGCGTTCTGATGGCTTCACCCTCCGGGGCGATTTTGATGGATTGGTGCGAACTCAGGAATGGTCCTGTGGCCCGGAAGGCCTGGCGCTGCTGGATTACAGCGGGATGGGTGCCGCCCAGGTGACGACCGATGCCCTGCAGGTTGAGTTCGAGACGACCGGCATGACCGGCCTCACCCTGCCTGCCGATCTGGCGCCGGGCGATGAATGGACGCAAAGCTTTGAGATTTCCGGAAATGCAGTCCTGCAGGGCGGTCTTGAGAGCAGCGCCGAGGGAACCGCCACGGCGGAAAACCTTGCAATCGGTATCGAATCTGTTACCGTCGCAGCGGGCACCTTTGATGCGCTGCGCATCGAGCGCACAATCCTGCTCGACTTGATGATCCAATTCGGAGAATCTGGCATGCCGGTCACGTTCACTTCGGAGGAAGTCGTCTGGTTCGCCGAAGGGATTGGCTGGGTCAAGGACAGCTTCACGGGTACTATTGAATCCACGCCGGTGAACGAGTCGATCGAGCTCGCGTCGTATTCCGTTCCCTGACCTACAATACGGAGAAATCCACCGTCGGGCATCCGTGACCGGACTCACCCAGGTGAAGGGTGACCCAGGCCCGTCGGACCTTTTCAAGTTCGCGATCCAGCCGCTGCTTCTACAGCAGTGACTGGATCATGTGACTGTGCGTTTGAACCTCGCCGTATGCATGACGTTCTCGAAGAGGGAGCCGCACGGAAATTAGGAGAGATTACCCATCGTGCAGACGTAGCGCGAACGGGGAAAATACGTTATCTGTTTATACGGTCCTTATCATTTATCGGAAGGGGAACTTATGTCAGCTCCAGTTATTTTGCTGGTCGACGACGAACGCGCGTATGCGAACGTCGTCAAGGAGGCGCTCGAGCGAATCGGTGTGCGTGTACATCTCGCCTATGACGCGATGGAAGCGCTGAACCTGTACAGCGAAGTTAGCCCGGATCTGATCCTGCTGGACGTGATGATGCCGGACATGGATGGCCTATCGCTACTCCGTTGGCTGCGGGAGCATTCCGAGAAGGATGGGGTTCCGATCCACATCGTCAGCGCCAAGGCGCAGCAGTCCGATCGTGACGCGGCAATCTCAGCCGGGGCGAATGGCTTCCTGGCAAAACCTTTCACCGTTGAGGAGCTGCGCCAGGTGATCGGGCAGTATATCGAAATAGGACCGAACGGGAAGAACTAGGTCGCATACTTTCAGGTACAGCCAATTCATTCACAGCGAAGATATACTAGCTTTTCTGCTCCGGGAAGCCTGGATTTCTCAGTGGAGGGTCTCAGGAATAACCTCACTAACCCTATGCAAAACTGCCAAATTGCCTACAATTAGCCGAATTATAAAGTTAGGTTCATCTCCGGGCCTGTTCCGTTCGAAGACGAAATTTGTAGCAGCATCGCTCTGGCGAAAAACCAGAGCCGGTCTCCCGCTGTGGAGGGCGGCTTTCTTTTCGTATGCGCTCTACAACATCGCCGGAGAAAAGGGTCCAGCTGGACCTGCAAGGTATCTTAGATCGAAAAAGATCATGATCCTGTGGAGGAAAACGAGATGGCATTTCACAAGTTGTTCCGCGTAGCTTCATTTCCGCTGGTATTGGCAGTTATGCTTGCCGGCTGTGGTGGCGGAGCTGCAACAGAAGTCGCAGCAACACCAACTACTGCAGCAGTTGCCGAGCTTCCGACGCTGCCGAGCGCAGGCTCAATTCCCTCTGGTGGGGTGAGCACCCTGGCGGATGTCAAGAGCGCCACGATCCAGATCCAGGCCGAGGGCACCTTCCTCGATCCGGCGGTGGGGCTGGTCCTGAGCGGGGCTGGCCGTGGTTCGGGCTTTATCATCGATCCCTCCGGACTGGCTATCACCAACAATCACGTCGTGACCGGCGCCGGCCTGCTCAAGGTCTGGGTCGGCGGTGACTCGACGGCGCATAACGCCCGCATCCTGGGCGTTTCCGAGTGCTCGGACCTGGCGTTGATCGATATCGACGGTGATGGGTATCCATTCCTGACCTGGCACAGTGGAGCGGTGGACGTTGGTCTTGAGGTTTATGCCGCCGGCTTTCCGCTCGGTGACCCCGAGTTCACACTCACGAAGGGCATCGTCTCTAAAGCCCGAACTTCGGGCGCGACCAGCTGGGCCTCTGTGACGGACGTACTCGAACATGACGCTACGATCAATCCCGGCAACTCCGGTGGTCCCCTGATCGATTCTGATGGGCGTGTCGTCGGAGTGAACTATGCCAGTTCCAGTTCGACTGGCCAGTTCTTCGCCATCAAGCAGGACGAGGTGAACAGCGTACTCGACCAATTAAAAGCCGGGCAGAACGTCAACTCGATTGGCGTCAACGGCCAGGCGGTGATCAGTGACGACGGCTCGATCGCCGGCATCTGGGTTGCCTCTGTCGCCTCCGGTTCTGTCGCTGACAAAGCCGGCCTGCAGCCTGGTGACATCATCACGCTGCTCGAAGGTGTGCTACTCGGCCAGGACGGCACGATGTCGGCCTACTGCGACATCCTGCGCACGCACAATCCAACTGACACGCTTTCGATGGAAGTGCTGCGCTGGTCGTCGGGCGAGGTTCTCGCCGGGCAGCTCAACGGCCGCGAACTCGCAACGGCAGCGCTTTTCAATCCCCAGGGTCAGGATTCGCCTACGGATACGGGCAGCACCCAAACCGGCTCCTACAGCGGCTATGTGATCGCCACCGATACCTACAGCGCTATCCAGGTTGAGATCCCGGCCGAGTGGGCCGAGGTCGACGGCAGCCCATGGGTAGACAGTGGGGAGGTCATCGGCGCTTCGATCTACGCCGCGCCCAGCCTGGACGGGTTTGTCAACAGCTGGGCGACACCCGGGTTGATCTTCAACGTCTCGGATGACCTGGCGAAACTGGGCGGCTACCAGCAGCTGCTGGACCTGATTCGCCCGAACTTTACCGGCTCGTGCAAGCTCGACGATCGCTACGACTACAGCGATGCGCTCTACCGCGGCAAGTACGACCTGTTCGTAAACTGCGGCGGCCCCGGCGGCGCTTCCTACCTGGTGTTGACCGGCGTGCCAATCGATGACCCGGGCGCCTACCTGATCCTGGTCGAGGTGCAGATGGTCTCATCGGCTGACTTCGACGTGGCACAGCACATCCTGGATACGTTCCAGGTGGTGGGTATCCTGCCGTAAGACGGATTTGGCAAGAGGACGCAGAATGTTGGGTAGTAGATTGTGAATTTTGAGTGGGGCAGAGGGAGGCATCGGGTAGCTCTCTCTGCCCCGTGGAATATTCAACCGAGAGTGAACCCTTGGCGCCTTCACCGGCAGTCCAGTGCCCCCCGATGGCTTTTGAGAGATGCCAGGATCTGCTCCCGAATTCCGCCAAAGGAGTGTGAAGTATGCTAACCAACCGGGATTCGAACCAGTCGTACTCCTGGGGACGGTCCGTGCGGATTCGTACCATTCGTATGATCGTGTTCTGTGGGTTGTTCTCTCTGGCGGGCCTGCTTGGGGCTTGTAGTGGGGCGAAAACGGGCACGGTCGTCGGACAAGGGCAAAATATCTCCCAGGGAGAATCATCGGCGCCGGAGCACTCAGGTCCGTTTTCGGCCGTCGCCACCTCGGCTATCAGCGTCAACCTGGCTTGGGATCCAGTGGAAGGCGCTAGCGGCTACCGAGTCGAAAACCAGTTCGGCGACAGTGAGTGGTTCGTGCTAGCCGAACTAGGCGCGGATGCGACCAGCTACGAAGCCTTCTTGGCTCCATCGGACATGGAGCTCAATTACCGGCTCACCCCGCTGACCGGAGAAACCGAAGTGAAAGCGCTGAATGCAAGCGTTACCACACCACCCGTAGTTCCGAACCCCTATAGCGTCGTGGCAACCATTGAACAACCCGATTATAGCAATCTAGGCCTGAATATCCCGGGGTTTGATCCCAACACCTTTGACCCGTCGACATTCGATCCTTCAACGTTGGATCTTTCAGCGTTGGATTCTGAGAATTTCGATCCCGCAAGTTTAATGCCTGTGTCTGTTTCTTCCCTCGCGTACATCGGTCCTGAAGGGGGGAACCTTTCGGTAACGGGAAAGAATGATGTGGTCTATACACTGGAAGTTCCTCCGGGTGCGCTTTCTTTCACAACCAGTTTCGTCCTGACGCCCGTTGCAGATATTCAAGGCTACCCTTTCTCAGGAGGGTGGAGTGCGGCTGTAAGTATTCAACCGGAGGGGATTTACTTTGAGATACCTGCGAAGTTAACTATTGAGCTCTCCGACGATGTATTGGCGAACCAACTGTCAGACCCCGGACTCCAGGAGATTGCCTTCGGATACGAACTGAATGGTGAGGAGTTCTACATCAAATCCTTCAGCCAAGACACTACACCCACGGCTCAGAAAATCTTCAGCAGCGGGACAAAGGTGGCAAGCCCGCTGCACCAGAGCGGAGGCGGGAATTCGATCTCTGTAAGCTGGACCCAATCGTTCGGCTCGGGGTTGGGGAAGGCTCTAGAGCTCTTGGGTTTTTCCTCGGAGCATCCAACGGACAGCCCATCCAGGAATGCAGAACAGAACGATGCTGCGCGGAAAGCTGCACAGGATGATGACCTTGCGCCCTTAGATTACGCGGGGGTGGAGGTAGGCAGCCTTCTAGAAAGGATCAAGCAAGCCAAGGATGCCGTCGATTTTGAAGTCCTGGTCCTGGCAGATTTCCGTGTGTTGTTCGACACCTCTGGCTATGGAAGTCTTGATGAAGGCTTAAAGGAAGAGCTTTGGAATAAAATGCTCGATCGGGCGATCGAGTTCCTGCAGCCAGAGGATTGCCCCTCGCCTCAGGCGGGCGCGGTTCAAGATCTGGTACGTAAACTCCAGAATCCGCCCGACGGCTTCTACAAAGAGTTCACCGTTCGCCTTTTCGTAAAGCTGGGAGAAGAGAAAGCCAAGAATCTATTGAATGCGATAGACGCGGCTCAAGGCTGCAAACTAAAACTCGTCATCTCTTCGACAGCTATCGAGGATAACCGTACGGATTGTCGAGTGCAGGCTGTTGTCCGGGCCGAGATCCCACTACACTGGGTATTCGACGACAAGCCCTTCCTGCAAGGGAGCGGACCGATAAAATACCTCCAGCAGCCAGGCACCGAAACCTTCGATACACCGATAAAGTTTGAAATTCTCACCAAGCCTAACGTAGGCGATGAATGGTGCACGAAATATGAATATTCCAATTCAAATCCGTCGACTTTTGAGGTGACCCGTCTATACCCGATCTTCGATGGGAAGAAACTTACTGACTGGAAGCTTGAGCGCTACGATGGTGGTGGGCAGGCCGTCAAGATTTGCATAGCTACCGAAAGGAAAGATGGCGATGGTTCATCTAACTGCCAGGAAGTTGACCCTGCCCAGAGGCGTGAGTGGTGGGTGGGTACTGTCAACCTTTCCTATCTGGAGAAACAGGACCAGCAGGGTGGACTCGGCCTCCATGATTGGCGCCTGGAGGGGTTGGATGCTGGCGACACTGCAAAATGGGAGGGTCAAAGCCAGTATACGGATATGGCCTCCTATCATAGTTCCGATACAACGCTCTGGCTGCGGGAGACAAAGGGAGAATAGGGCATGAAGAACATAAAAATGATATTCCTTTGTGCACTTCTGCTGTCTGCTTGCGGCAGACCACACTCATTGGAAGAACCAATCGGGACAAAAGCCGTTTACCAAGAATCATCACCAACCTCAGATGGAGAAAAGCAGCTTGACAACACGGTGAATGCAACTTACGAGCCCAGCGTATCCGGCCTGTCCGCTGACGTCGAAACCTACTACAAGACGATGGTCTTTATCGAGGGCACGGCGCAGCTGATGGCCAAGATCGACCTGGCAAGCATCACCTCATCCGACAACCAGGCGGCTTTCCTGCCGTTGATGACCATGCCGGGCGTGATGGATGACCGCGTGATCGCTGCACAGCAAATTCCGGTGCCGGCTGGATTCGAAGCCGCCTGGGAAAAAGCCACGGAAGCCGAAGCAGGTCTGACCCAGGCGCTCCAGGAATCTCTAATGGCGTACTCCCAGGAGGATTTCCTCCAGGCTGTGTCATCAAACGGTGTACTGGCCTCAGAAGCGGTAGCTGATGCAGAGGCGGTGCTGGGGTCACAGGGCGTTAGCTCGGACGACATCGCCACCGCGAACCGCGCCGCGCTGACCGAGATGGGCGAAGCCTACCAGGCCTTCGCTTCCTTCATTGCAGCAGGCCAGGCACAGAGCGATGACGGTTCGCAATAGAACCAGAGGATGAGCTCAGCCTTTTCATGAAACTATCTCGAATTGGATCCATCGCTGGGCTGCTGATTATCCTGGCCGCCTGCGCGCAAGCTCCAACACCTGGCGATATTCCCACCGATAAAGGCTCACGCGCGATCCCGACTGCCAGCCCTCTCCTTCCCACCACCGTCCCGTCCGCGACCGCTGGCCCTACCGCCACGCCCGCACCAGCCACTGCGCTGAACCCCAATGGCCCATATGTATTGTTCGTCGGCGAGGGGGGCATCTGGCTCACCAACCCGGATGGGTCTGCTCCGAAGCAACTTTCCGAGAGCGGGTTCGTCACACCCTATCAGGACCCGCACCGGGCGATTTCCTCCGCCGGGGATTCGTTGGCCCAGATCATCACCAACGACAGCGGGGCGAACCTGGTGCTCATCCGCCTTCCAGGCGGCGAGACTGAGACCGTCGCCCACCTCTCCGATCGACCGGACTCGTCCAACATCGCCAGCCAGGTGGGCCTGGCCTTCCACGCCATCACCAACTACGACAACCTGGCCTGGCAGCCGGCAGGCGGGCACTTGCTGGCTTTCACCGGCGCCATGGATGGACCGACGGCGGATCTCTACACCTATAACACACAGCGCCAGGAAATCACACGCCTGACCGACAGCTTGGCCCAGGCGCTGTACCCCAGCTGGTCACCTGATGGCGAGTACATCCTGCAGTTCGGAGGAAGCTGGGTCCCGCCGGTCGGTGGGGCGCTGGCTGGGTACACCCGGGCCGATGGCGCCTGGGCAGTGAACGTCAGCGATGGCGGTGTGATCCGCCAGCCAGGGGATCTGAAGTCGCACTTCCAGTTCCTGGGTTGGCTCGATGCTGGTCATTATCTTTACTCTGGGGCCGATGAAGGCTGCAGCACGCAGGATATCCGCTCGGTTGCCGTCGCTGATGCCACGATAGTGACCATCTTCAAAGGCTGCTATTACTCCTACGACGCCTTCTCTCCGGTCACCAATTCGGTGCTGTTCTCGAGCCAGGTGTGCGATGGTTGCCCCTTGGGTGAGGGTACATTTCTGCTGCTCTCTGGCGAAGCGACTCCCAGCAAGATCTGGGATGAAATCTCGTGGGGGATCGATTGGCTCCCGGAGGGTAACGCCTTCTATGGCTACCCTAATGGGGCGATTTCGAGCGATGGACAGCAACGGTACGACTCGCCAATGCCCGAGCCCTCGGGTGTCGCCATCTCTCAAGATGGATGGGCAGCCTGGTCGGACATCGTCGACCAGAAGTGGGTCGTGGTTGTGGCGCGAGCAGGTGATGATCCCGTGACTTTGCAGGTCCCGGTTGGCGCGCTAATCTGGGATCCGCTCGATGGAAGTACGCTTCTCGGTGTCTCAGGTGGAAATGTTTACGCGGCCACGGCCCCTGATTTCACGCCGCGCGTGATAGGAGAGATCGGCGGGAGGGTGGACCGTGCGATCTGGGTGCCCTGATTCGAGCTGCGAACCAGGTTTTGACTGAACAGCCAACTTGCTTTGTGGTTAATGATTGCCTGTATATGTTGAAGATCGATATTCGAGTTTCCACCATGACATCCATGAATCCCTCATGCCTTGAATTGGAGTCGGGATAATGCGTAATGTCTTGATCGGACTGCTGGGGATTGGCATCTTGGTCACCGCGTGCGGTTCTGCGCCAGCCTCGGTGGAACCCACGTTGTCTGGAGTAGAGCACGAGAGTCTTACTGCGACAGTGAAAGCCAACTCCAGTGGGACCGCTGCGCCGACAGCCCTAGTGCTAACGGCCACACCGGTCCCTGCGACTCCCACGGCGCGTCCGTCGCCGACGCCGACCGTGATGAGCCGGGTCATCGGCCAGGATAACCTGGACCAGGTCGTCCAGCTGCGTGATTTCTCAGGCGACTTTTCGCAATCGCTTGGGCGGTCGTCCTCCGATGTGCAGGCGAATCGCATCGACTTCAGCGCCAATGGTGAGCGTATCGCCTTTACCATCTGCTATTCGAACAGCTCCGGCTATATCTGCTCGGAGACGGCCGATAATGACATCCTCGTACTGGACGCAAAATCGGGGGATTTTATCCAGTTACTGCATTTCGGCAAGATGCGTGTTGCCGGTGTCGCCCTCTCACCGGATGGTGAAACGGTCTACAGCCTGGCGACAAATGTCTCGAATTCGACATTGTTAAAAGCATGGGATGTGGCATCCGGAGAACTGAAAGCCACCCTGGTCGATGTGCGTGCTCGCATGAACATCCGCCCTGACTTATGTGTGTCGCAGGATGGAGATCACCTCGCAGCCCTGCTTGGACCGCAAGGATTGCGGGTGATTACCACCATAGATGGTGGGATCATACGTGAAATCCCGGGCGCATTCAGCCGCTGCGTTTTCAGCCAGGATGGCCAACGTCTCATTGCCCTCGAGTTCGATGCCAACTTCGCGGAGACTGGCCTGATCGCCGTTGATCTAACGGCGGGGAATATTCTGCTGCGAGAGCGGCTGCAGACCGCAGTCAGGGGGATGGCGATCTCGCCCGACGGACGGCAGGCAGTGACCACAGACGACACGGGAATCGTTGTCTGGGATCTTGAACAGGCGACGGGGGTAAAGAGACTCGAGGGACCGGCGGGTGAGGGATGGGGTTTCGGTGAAGCAGTATTCAGTCCAGACGGCAGCCTGCTTATAAGTTCGATCCGGTCAGGTAAAAGTTTTTTGCTGCACATGGCAAGTGTCTGGGAGACGACCAACTGGCGAAGGGTTAGCGACCTGTACGGGTTGGCCCTGGATATTACTGAAATGAAATTCGATGCCAAAGGTGAGACCTTCAGCATCGGCACATATGACTCCGATGCCGCCCTTTATGGCCTTCCCGATGCGCAGCTTGCTGAAGCCCGGATGGTGATGAGTGAGTTCATGGCGGCGTTGGCCTCTGGCGATTTTGCTGCGGCAGCTGATCGTTTCATTATCGAGCCAGGATCACCTGACGACATCTCGGCATGGATCATCGCCAACGGTGGCGATCCGGACGACTTGTCGACGACCTTCGAATTAGCCTGTCAGCCCGATGCCTTCCCCTGCCTGCCTGTGCATGAGGTGCTTTTCTCCGGGCGCATCCAGGGTGGATCTATACTCTTTGTCGTCACATTCGAATCTCCCGGTGGAGGGATTTTTATCGATGCTCATGGCGAGTCGGAATTCTGGCTGTATGCTGATGTTGATGAGAGTGGGCACGTCAAGATGACCAGCATGCATCCAGGCTCTTTTTCTCAATGATTTCTTGATCAGGGCTGATCATTCGACCAAAGACTCTGACGAATGCGAAAAGAGTAGGCCCGGTGGGAGCTTCATCTGAGTGCTGGTGCCCCTTCACGCAATGATCCTCATTGCTGTCCGAGTTGTCGATCGGTTGGATAGTGGTACGGGTGAAGTGAAGCAAAATCGCATGACATCCAACGCGTGTCATTGCGAGGAGCGGAGCGACGAAGCAATCGTTAGGCCGCTGAAGGGTTTCCTGTAAGCGATCCTTTGAAGTGGAAATATTGCCACGCTGTCATCGACAGCTCGCAATGACATGGAAAACGTAGGGGCACGGTGCCGCCGTGCCCCTACATCGTGCCGGCTGCCTTACGTGGAAATGCGCGGCGCGCTGTGAAATACACTCGCAGTTGTATGTTGAGATGACCATATTGGTCGGGAAGCCTCTCGAGATGTACTATCGAACAGGATCGCGGCGATCGCTGGATTCCGCCACCGATGATTGAAAACCAATTAGGAGCAAAACCTTGGGCGAGATGTGAGGTGCTGCTTAATCCCGGGTATTATATGGAGATGTCGTAAACCATCCCGGCTTGAGGTGGATGATGGTCCAACATGAAGAACACGCTGAATTTGTGAAGCAGTTCTGGCATACTTATCTCACGCAGGGCACGGTGCCCTCAGAAACGAATCACGAATGGTATGAGTCCAAGATTTTCCGCCCATTCGTTCGCGTTCTCCCCTCTGAACCTCGCTGCCGGATTTGTTACTACCCCTTCCACGGGATCGGGGGCATGCTTGCGCGCACTTTCTTTGGGCTGGTACCGTCCAAGATGAATCCCCAGCTTTGCAATGTGTGCGAGCGTTTTGCGGACCGTTATCAAGGAGGAGCTGAAGTCGAGCTCTCCTTGCTTTTCGCCGACGTGCGCGGATCGACAAGCATCGCTGAGGACATGAATCCTTCCGAATTCAGTGAGCTGATCGATCGATTCTACCGGGTTACGACCAAAATACTCTTCCGGCGAAACGCATTCGTCGAGAAGCTCATTGGAGATGAAGTCACAGGCTTCTTCGTTCCCGGATTCGCAGGCCAAGACCATGCCAAGGTGGCGATCGAAGCCGGCCGGGAAATCCTGGCTGCCACTGGACATGGCAAGGAGCAGGGACCCTGGATCCCGGTAGGGGTGGGCGTGCATACAGGAATCGCCTACGTAGGTGCGATCAGCACCGGGGCCGGGACCTCGGATATTGCCGTGCTCGGGGACAACGTCAATGCGGCTGCACGTATCGCATCCCGGGCTGGTATCGGTGAGCTCCTGGCGAGCGAGGACGCAATCGCTGCCTCAGGCTTGGATTTTAGCTCCGAGGAATCCCGGCATCTGGAATTGAAAGGCCGGACCGCGCCAGTGGATATCCGTGTGATTCGTCCGGGGGGAAGCTCCCACTAGCCATCATGTGGCTTTGCATGGAAACGCAATAGGCATAGGGTTGCCGACTCCTCTGCCAAAACGCACTCGTACCAGCTGGCTCAACCCCCCGGGAGGGGGGCTGATATTTTTTAACAGCTTGGGGCAGTTTACTCCACGCTGACCCAGTCGCTGGCGCTGCGCCCGAAGACCTCCGGCGAGTACATCTCCTCTGCCTTGGCCGGCGGGACGACGAACGTGCCCGGTGTTGTCGCACGCGTGATGTAGGTGTAGTTGTAGACGCCATCCCACAGCAGCGACGTGAAAGCTTCCGCCCGTTCATCACGCAGGTTCTGGTGTTCGTACCACGTACCCCACCACCACCAGCCGTAGCGGTACTCGCTGCTGTTCGGATCCTGCGGAACGGAGCCAGTTACGGCCAGCGCCGGGTTGACGATCTCCAGCCCGGCTGGCAGCGGGTCGACCAACGCTACGTGGTAGCGGCGGCTGTCAGCGACCATCGTCAAGCGCACCCGCACCCGCGCCCCGGCCTTGACATGCCACACACCATCTTCATCGCGCGACACATCGTCAGGGTTGTCGACCGCCTCGTACTCACGCTGGACAACAAAGCCCATGTCGATCGGGTCAAGCCACAGGTCAGTTGGTGCGTAGCGCAGGCCGAGGCGGTAGTACAGCCGACCGGCCCCTTCCTTGCTCAGGATCAGGTCCTGCGTCCCTCCGCCACCCAGCGATTCAAAGACCAGGTACGGCATCGGGATGTCGGTCTGGTGGCGTTCGGTCGTGCGTCCCTCAAACTCCTGGCTGCCGGCGTAGGTATCGCCGAGCCAGATGCGGGCGACGAAGTCCGGCGTCTGAGCCTCGAAGGTGTTGAAGTAACGGTCAAGCGCCAGCAGCACGAAGACGTTCTCCTGGGTGTTGCCCCAGTGACCCTTCGTGCGGTGGGCTAACAGGCCGGTCACCAGCTTCGGGATCAGGTCGCTGTTCGGGTTATCCAGGATCAGCGTGTCAAGCAGGATGCCATCCGTGCGGCGGTTAGACCGCAGCATCAAGTAATCCTGTTCGTTGAAATCACTGATGAAGTTCGCAGCACCAGCGGTTTCGACAACGCGGTTTGAAATGAAGCGGCGGATTGTCTCGACCTCGCTGGTTGAAGCAGGGTCGTCCAGCATTACCTGCCAGAGCCAGCCAATGCCATCCAGCGAGTGTTTATCGATCTCAACTTCGTTGAACAGGCTGCGTGCTTTCGCGGTGTCGCGATCGCCCATCAGGTTGCGAACGTAGAGAGCGTAGGAACTCAGGAAACGGCGTGTATATTCGCTGTACCAGTACGGATAGTGGCTCTCGATGTCGCGCAGGTAGGCGAGCACGTTCTGCTGCATCGTCTCTGGGACTTCAAAGCCCTTCAGTTCGGCCCGCTGCAGGGCGTGCGCGACGTGGATCGTGTTGAAGGGGATCGAGTCCTGGCCGCGCCGCCAGTACGGGAAACCGCCATCGTAATTCTGCAA
>Ga0315534_1001211_pt1 | contig 17911 bp, 16 predicted proteins | sample SalMarSW160240MG_FD_203094 | JGI IMG/M metagenome (GOLD analysis project Ga0315534, IMG submission 203094) | Salt marsh sediment microbial communities from the Plum Island Ecosystem LTER, Massachusetts, United States - Salt Marsh Sediment SW1602-40 ... | reverse complement strand
ACCATTGGCCGGCCTGGGCAATGTCGATAATGCGCTCGCCGCCTGGGCTGTTTGCAGCCAATTTGGACTAACTATCGAGGATTTTGCACAGGCCGTGAAGACCCAGCCGGCTGTTTCTATGCGTACTGAACTGCTGCAAATCGGGACGCTGACGGTATTAAACGATTGTTATAATGCAAATCCCGCCTCGATGAAGAATGCTTTGGATATATTGACAAATCTCGATTCGACCGGAAAGCGCCGATTGGTTTTTATCTGCGGTGATATGGCTGAACTCGGAAGTCAAACTGAGCGTCTGCACGCGGAACTGGGTGATTCTATTGCCGGGGCCGGGGCGCAGCTTGTAATCGCTGTTGGCAAATTTGCCAAAATAGCTGCCGAGGCCGCAAAAAGAAGCGCCGAATATGATTTACAAACAAAATGTTTCGAGGATACGCTTTCAGCTTGTAATAATCTGGAGCATTCCATAAAAGATTACGATATAATATTAGTCAAAGGTTCGAGGACGGCCAAACTGGAAATGGCCGTCGAGAGACTAATCCGCCTCTGGCGGACTCGGTGAACTGTATCTCGTCAGATGTGAAATGAGATGTAAAGTATAAGGTACGGATAGAAGATGATATACCACTTATTATGGTATTTGCGTGCCGAGGAACGCTTCCACTTTTACGCTTATCAGGATGTTATGTTTCGCTCCGTGGCGGCGGTTTTGACCAGTTTCTTGATATCGCTTTTGATTGGCCCTGTGATTATTCGCTGGCTTATGCGCAAAAAAATTGGTGACCGGCCGGAGTTTCATCACGCCACGTTGAATGAGCTGACCAGAGAAAAAGCCAATACCCCGACAATGGGTGGCCTGATAATCATCCTTTCAGTTCTGGTAAGTTCGTTGTTATGGTCTAAGTTGTACAATCCTGAAACCAGTTTATACAATCCCTTTGTTGAGAAGGCGATTTTCTTAATGATCTGGTTCGGAGCACTTGGCGGCGTTGATGACTGGCTAAAGCTTACATCCACTTCCCGCCTCCCAAGCCGAACGGGCCTGAGAGCATGGGAGAAACTGATTTTTCAAATTGGAGGTTCTGTGTTAATAGCATCTTTTTTGTTTAATGATTTTGCCAATATAGAAGATGCAAAAGCATTATGGCTGTGGGTTCCGTTCTATAAGAATCCCATTCCCTTACCATTGCCCAGCTGGATTTTTATTTTGATAGCGACTTTTTATGTAACAGCGACCAGCAATGCCGTTAATCTGACCGATGGTATGGACGGATTGGCGGCCGGCTGCCTGGGAATGGTCAGTCTGGTACTTGCGGTGCTCTGCTACGTTACCTCTGAAACGATGGCAAGAACGAATGTTACATGGGCGGAGTATCTTTTACTGCCGCACGTACCTCAGGCCGGCGAGTTGAGCATCTTTTATTCGGCAATCTTAGGGGCCGTGCTTGGTTTCTTATGGTACAACTGCCATCCCGCCCAGGTTTTTATGGGTGATGTGGGCTCGCTTCCTCTCGGAGCCGCTATGGGCTACGGGGCACTGGTAACCAGAAATGAAATTCTGCTTTTAATTATTGGTGGTGTGTTCGTAATGGAATTGGTCAGTGTGGTTCTGCAGGTCAGTTATTTCAAATATACAGGAGGAAAACGTCTCTTCAGGTTTACTCCTATTCACTATCATTTCCACCTGGCCGGCTGGAGCGAGCCGCAGGTCGTGGTTCGTTTTTGGCTGTTAGCGGCAGCCTTTGCCGCCCTTGCCTTGGCTACACTTAAAATCCGATAAACGAAGAGTCCGCCATAGACGGATTAACAGCTTTATCGGGATATTGTTAATGCTTCGTGGTTCACGGGCTACGCATCGTAGTGTTCTTCGATATGGATATGGACGTTTTCTCTGTGGCCTGTTGAGTCATCAGAATTGATTTTATCCAGTTTTCTTTGTGCCAGATAGATTTTGACAGCCGTAATCAAACAACCTGTACCTGCAGCACAAAATACTATAGCGGCGAGTATTGCGAAGATTTCCTTCAAGACGTAAATCAAAAAGCCAAAGCCGATTAGCAGCAGTCCTGTGATAAATATTCCCGCTGCGACACTTTTGGACGCTTGTGAAATTGCATTTGTATAAAAACGAAAACTCATATAGCGACCCTTGATTATATAAAAAAGTGGGTTCCTAATGGAACCCACTTAACTATCGGCCTGTCAGTACATGCCGCCTCCCGGCGGCATCCCGGGCTGTTTTTCCTTTTTTTCAGGAATCTCACTGACTATCGCGTCGGTCGTCAGCAGCAGCGAAGCAATTGAAGCTCCGTTCTGTAGCGCAATTCTTTCAACCTTTGTAGGTACAATGACGCCAAACTCAATCATATCGCCGTATTTTTTACGCAATGCGTCGTATCCAAAGTTCTTCTGTTTGCTTTCCATAATCTTCTGGGCAACGATTGAGCCGTCGAGACCGGCGTTTTCAGCGATTTGCTTGATGGGTGCTACAACCGCTCTTCGTACGATATCAACGCCAATCTTCGCATCGCCGGTGGCCTTGACCTTATCCAGTACGGGTAAAGCCCTGAGCATTGGTACGCCCCCACCTGGCAAAATGCCTTCTTCCGCCGCTGCCCGGCAGGCGTGTAGCGCATCCTCCACACGCGACTTTTTCTCCTTCATCTCCGCTTCAGTCGCTGCACCGACATTAATCTGAGCCACGCCGCCTACCAATTTGGCTAATCTTTCCTGCAGTTTTTCAATGTCATAGTCGCTGGTGGATTTATCAATCTCACTTTTTATCTGCTCGATCCTGCCTTTGATAGCTTCGATACTGCCGCCACCTTCGATAATAGTAGTGGTATCTTTGTCAATAGTAATTCGTTTTGCTCTGCCGAGCTGTGTCAGTTCGATGTTCTCTAACTGCAATCCAAGGTCCTCAAAGATTGCGTCACCGCCGGTCAGAACGGCAATATCACTGAGCAGGGCTTTTCGCCTGTCACCAAAACCGGGCGCTTTCACAGCAGCTACTTGCAGCACACCCCGCAATTTATTGACAACCAGTGTTGCCAAAGCTTCTCCCTCAACGTCTTCGGCGATAACCAACAGGGCTCTGCCCTGTTTGGCTACCTTCTCAAGCAGTGGGATAAGTGATTTAATCGAGCTGATCTTCTTTTCATGAACCAGAATATAGGGCTTTTCCAGCACGACCGTCATATTCTCAAGGTCGTTGATAAAGTGTGGACTGAGATAACCTTTGTCGAATTGCATGCCCTCAACCAGTTCAACCGTTGTCTCCAGTGATTGGCCTTCTTCTACGGTGATGACACCGTCTTTGCCGACCTTGTTCATTGCCTCAGCCAGCTTTTTGCCTATTTCAGCGTCTTGGTTCGCTGAGCAGGTTGCAACCTGCTCGAACTGCTTGCTCGAAACAACGGATGTGCTCATTCTGTGCAATTCCTGCACGATTGCGTCGACACCTGCTTCGATACCGCGTTTGACCTGCATCGCGTTAGCCCCGGCCGTGATGTTTTTGAGGCCTTCATTGAAGATACTCTCAGCCAGAATTGTTGCGGTTGTTGTCCCATCGCCTGCCACGCTTGATGTTTTCGAGGCCACTTCCTTGACCATTTGTGCGCCCATATTCTCGTAGGGGTCTTCCAGTTCAATCTCTTTGGCCACCGTCACACCGTCTTTGGTGACAGTAGGTGAGCCGAACGATTTTTCCAGAATTACATTCCTGCCGCACGGCCCAAGGGTGATTTTGACCGCCTTTGCGAGTTTTTTCACACCCTCTTGAACAGCCGCGCGTGCGTCACTGCCAAAAGCTATCTTTTTAGCTGCCATTTCTTTTTTTCTCCTTTTTTTATATGTCGTATCGCCTCTTGTCTTGTGCAACACTCCTTGCGCACAGTGCACTGCGAATTAACGTTTCGTTTCTTACTTTTCAATTATTGCCATAATATCTGACTCGTCCATAATCAGATATTCCTTGCCCTCTATCTTTATCTCGGTTCCGGCATAGCTGGTAAAAAGTACTGTCTCGCCCTTTTTCACTTGTACCTTTTGACGTGTTCCGTCGTCGAGCAGTTTACCCTCGCCGACACCGACTATTTTGCCTCTTTGCGGTTTTTCTTTGGCGGTGTCCGGCAGGACTATCCCGCCGGCTGTCTTGGTCTCTGCCTCGAGACGCTGAACGAGCACCTTATTTGCCAATGGTCGAATCTTCATTTTGTACTTACTCCTTTCAAAAAACTTTTTCGGCTATTACTTATCTTTATTTTATCCGCTTTCGTTAGACAATACAGTTATTCAGCGAAAATGTTGCTGTTATATTTTTTTACAAACAGCCTGTTTAGCTGTTCCCGAAGAATATTCATATCAACCGGCTTGTCAATGACGCTGAAGACGTCAAGTCGCAGGGCCTTGCTGAGTATGGCTTCACAGGCTGCGCTTGTCAGCAGGAAACACGGCAACAGCGGGTAATCCATTCGAATAATCTTTATCGTCGTCAGCCCGCTGGATTTCTCTGAATCCATATCTACAATTGTTGTGTGAATTCGCCTTTGTTCGATAATACTGACGAACTCACCTGTGTTCTCGGCCACCAGCAGATTAACGCCTCGGGGCTGAAAGAGGCAGCGCTGAGCCTGCGGCCAGGCCCAATTGGCTCCACTTGCCAGGACATTAACTTCATAAAGTTTTGAAAAGTTAGAAACCATATCTGTATATAAACTTTTCTTTGGTTGCAAATCTTGTGCCAGATACCTCGCCACAGGACTGTTCTTGTATAAGTTATTGTGATGAATATAGTTACGTTATAAAGGCAAATCTCGTTTTATCTGCCAAAATTCCGGCTGTTTTTGTTTTACCTGCCAACTCGGCAGGATTGTCATCGCTGCGAAAGCACGGGCCAGTTGCGCATATCCTTCACGCCCTGGATTTATGGTAATTGTACTTCCTCGCGGGAGAAGGGCACTTTTACTGTACTCTCCGATACAACAACCTCCAGCTCGCATTTATTCAATTTGGATATATCTTCGTCAAAGTCATAGGAATATTCGTTACCCCAGCCCATGCCCCCACGTTTTTTTACTTTGCTGCCGTCTTCTTTGGTCATATACAATGATGTTATCCTTTCATTTCCACCATTTATTTCAATCTTAAGCGTGGCGCCCTTGATGCTCTTTATTTTGAAATTCAATTTATCCAGAACGTTATTTCCGGTGGACTCTTTCCCTGTCAGTTCGTTAATATTCTCCAAGACAACGAGTTTTTTAGTGACATCCGTGATTACTTCGACATAACCTTCGAGATTTTTCAATTTCCTGGCATTTTTAGATGGTGTTTTTGCCCGTAAGGTTAATTGCTTCTTTCTGTTCTTTTTTTCACTATTAAAAATTTGCCTCTGGGATAATGATGGTGCCCTATCTAAAACCAAGTCGTTGTTTTGGTCGTCGAGTAAGCTCAATAACACAGGTTTCCGGCAGGCGATGGGAGAATGACCCTCGTTCCAGCTAATCTCAATCCCAATTTCCAAGTCCGATGTTTCAGATGTATCTGTACTGCCAACCGTCATCTTTTTCTTTACCGAAACCCAAGCTACTCCCGCGACCAGTCCAGCCGAATCTTTTTGGATTTTCTTTCCCTCGATAGCTTTCTCCGGCAAAGCAGTAACCTTCAGTGGCAGATTAAACTTTAGCCCCGAAGCATTGAATACGGCAAACCCACTGCCTTTATTCCAGCCTTCTAAAAATAGCTTTGTCTTGGCAAGCCCCTCCTTATTACGCAGGTCTATGGCCCAGCTAACCGTATTCTTGGCTTTATCCCAATACCCGTTAGTTTTCTCGACCTCTGCCGGCAGATGAACCGTTTTTTTGATATATAGCCCTTTTGCCATACCATAGAGTTGTGTAAGATTCGGACCACCATCACCGGATTGTTTCATGTCACAATAGATTGCAGCTTTGCCTTCGCCGGCCGGTGCAATTCTTAATTTGAGGGTATCTCGGCAGAATTCCGAAAGAAAGAACTGTTCTGCGCTGCTAAATGGTCCTTCAAACTGGATAACTCTTCCTCCGTCAGGCAGGTCGGTTTGTTTGATTGAGGTTATATCAACAGCCGAACCAATTGCTTCAAGCACTTTCTCCTTTGTAACAGGAGGAGTATCTTTACTGCCAGTACTGTCTGAACTGGCTATAACAAGTCTTTCGGAGATAACCAGCTTTTGTTTCAAATTTCCACTACCGTCAGGGTTTAACGTAATCTCTGCCTCATCTTCATAACAGCCGCTAATAAAGCACACACAAAACAAAATCAGAAACATTCTTTTCAAACCAGTCATCTTTCTGCCTCGCTTAACAAATTCTATTTAATACCGTTCCCATCTCATCTTTATTTACTTACAGTATTCAAAATTCTCTCTTTTGTCAAACCTAATCCTCAAAAGGTTGTGCAATCTGTGAGGGCCCCCGCCTTGCGGGAATCCAAATCAGTGGTTAAAATAAATATATGAAATCTCGTTTTGAACATTCAAAGTTAATTGAGCTTTTCCATGCTTCCCGGCCAAAGTTCTTGGTCGCAAGCGCAGCGCCAATCCTTGTTGGCTCTTTTCTCGGCTACGCGACTATGGGCTCATTCAACTGGCTCCTGTTTATTCTGGCGTTACTGGGAATAATGGCCATACATTCAGGCGCAAATATGGCCAACGATTACTTCGACCACCTCTCCGGAAATGACTGGGCCAATAAAAATCCCACTCCGTTTTCAGGAGGCAGCCGTTTCATTCAGGATGATATTCTTTCGCCCAAAGCGATATTGCTCACTGCCCTTGTTGCCCTGGCGGTCGGTTCGGCAGTGGGAGTGGTTATTCTTATCCTGACGGAGAGTATGTTTATTCTGCTCCTTGGCCTAATTGGATTGCTCGGCGGATTTTTCTATACCGCTCCACCTGTTAAGCTCGGCTATCGTTGCATCGGTGAGCTCGTCATCGCGTTCTTATTCGGCTTGTTTCCGGTATATGGCTCATACTATTTGCAGACAGGGATGCTCGATGCCGTTCCACTGGCTCCCGCAATCATAGTCGGCATATTGATTTTCCTGGTGATTTTAATCAATGAATTTCCCGACTTGAAAGCCGATGCCGCAGCTAACAAAAGAACGCTTGTAGTTCGTTTGGGTGTGCCGGCTTCTGTTTGGATTTACCGAACTGCATTAGTTGCCGGCTTTATCATTGCGGCGGCTATGATGCTTTACCGTTCGATGTTCTTTGCAGGACTGCTTTATCTGATTACAATACCAATCGCTGTCATCGCAATGAAATGTGCAAACAAAGATGACTTGGTCAAACCCGGCCAATACCGCGCCAGCCAAATCACTGTCCTTTTGCATGCAGTCGGCTCCCTGGCCCTTGCTGTTGGTTTTATCATCGCCGCCCTGCGAAACCCGTCACTATAAACACAACTACCAAAGTTGCGGTAAGTCACTCTGTCATCTTATAAAGTGCTGATTCAAAGGGACTTTGTCCTTGTTTTTAACACCATAATTTGATATATTGGTACTGTGATATGAACAGGAGGACGAAAATCAAAAAGTCAGCTTTAACGTTTGCCCTTTTCCTTGTTGTGTAAGATGTTACGTTCATTTTGGCTTTTTGGGAAATTGGCTTTGATTGGGTTTGATCCTGCTTCGCCAGAGGCTATGCAAGGATAAATTGGGTTCGTTTTGGGTTCGTTTTCACCAAGTGTCCAATTGGATTTCTTTTCATAATCCATTGCATAAAAAGACGTTACGTTCATTTGAGCTTTCCCGAAATTGGGTTCGTTTTGCATAAAAAGGGCTGATTTGTAAAGCTCTCTCTACAAGTGTAAAGATGCCGAAGGCATAAGGCACAAGAGCATAAGGCATAAGTGCATAGCTGCGTTGGTGTTAACATCATATTGAGTAAGGAGTTAGCCGGCATACTGAAATCCTAAATCCTAAGCTCTAAATCCTAAACAAATCCAAATTACCAAAATTTAAATGTTCAAAACCCTGGCTATTCAGCCAGAAAATGGGTTTTTTGCGTGTATCTGCTGATACGAAACTTGGGCAGCTTGCCCTATTCGTGCGGGTCTCCGCTGAATCCTGCGCCTACCGGCGCCCTTCCGTTTGTCTGCTGGCAAACATGGTGGTATTTTAACATATTATCAAACAAAAGTAAAGAGAAAAATGACCAAAAAATGAAGTTTTTTTTGGCCATCCCCGCGAAGCTTGCCACTGTCTGAAGCTAACAAGTTCCACTTGAGGGTGAAGTCGGACACCTTTAATTAGCCCAGTGTTAATTGTCTAAGGTCATAGCTACAATTTAGTTGGTTGTGCTGTGCAGAACGACCGTTCGAATTCAATCGTGATGCAATTCAATACATTTTACCAGCTATTGAAAGATGTTTCTAACGCGTATAGCAAACGGTCTAAATCCTGATTGGCAGCGATTAAACAAGATGTCTATGTTAATCTCACGTGCCGTTTTTTCGTACATTTGGCTTTGTGAAATTCCCTCTTGACTTCGTGCGAGGAGTTGTGCACAGGCTTGTTTTGGATAGCGGATAGTCTCCGGGTCGGCTTGTCTGTTTATTCTATAACCAAGAACTGTGGTCAAGGCCTGCTCATCAGCCAGCATCCAAGCGTCAAACGTTCTTATTGCAACACCCATGGCGCGAGGAAGGCGTGATATGGACGAATCTTGTGCACGTCCTATCTGTTCAAGCCTTTCTGATCTTCCATCTTCATCGATCAGTAATATTAGCGCATCAACCCCTTTTTTCTCTGCTTCGAGGAGCCAGCGTAATGCTCTCTTAAAATACCCGCTTCCCGTGCCATGAACAGCGTGTATTTTATTATTTGATACGCGATCATAATCAAAAGTTGAGCCCTGGCCTCCGAGTTTTTCAAGAATGTTCCTTAAAGCACCTTCAAGTTCGTGCTTACCCTCCGCTACGACCAAAACCCTCATTCGTTGCGCTCCTTATTTTGGTTCTCAGATTGTGCGATTTTCATATCTCCTTCAGAGGTCCAAATTTCACCAAGAGTGAAAACATCAAGCTGTTGCAATACAACAGGACTATCGGACATCCGGGTGGTCTTTATTTCACCCGTGTCCAACTTGGTACAGAGAGTAACTTCTTCAGGTTTGAACAAATCAAGTCCATAAGGTGAATGGGTCGTAAGAACTACCTGTGTGTGTGATTGTTCATGTACCAAATTACGGAGAATTTCAAGGATATCACGTAAGCGCTTAGGATGAATACCATTTTCCGGTTCCTCGATAAGGAGTAATCTTGGAGGTTGAGGAAGATAAAGAACAGACAAGTAAGCCAAGACCAAAAGCGTCCCGTCAGAAGCTTGAGATGCCGGAATTAATTGACCACTCTCTTCCATCTCGAAATATAATCCTTTGCCATCAGCATTTTGTAACATTGTAACCTGTTCAGGATCGTCTGCCGGAGCACGATAAGCCGGTTCCTGTATGAGCTTAATTGATTTGATGTGGGGAAATATCTTTGTGAATCGACTCTCTAATTGAACGAATTTATCACGGTCGAAGCTCAATATTTCGTCTAAGCACAACGCCAATCCAAAACCGTTGGATTCCATCCTGAAACGCCTCTTTGCATCAGGTGCAACCGGTAACGCCAAAAAAGAGGGATTAAAACGATAATAATGAACACCTTCTAACAGTTTTTGGACCTGAATGAGGCGATCCCCGTGTGGCGAAGACCAACTTGGATTATCGAATTGGTGTTTTATCCAGGTTTGACCTGCTAAATGATCCAATTTAACAGTAGAGGTTCCTTCTCTGAAAAATTCGCTCTGAATATCCGCTTTCTTATTTTGCATTCCAAACAACACATTTATGCCATAAGCAGTGATTGCATCGTCGCCAAAATCCACCTCGACAGTAACAAGTGCTTTGGAGTGACCTTTCCAGACAAGTTCTGTGCTTTTCCAAGAACCCAAAAAAGCCTGACTTAATGGGTGGTCAATGCTTCTGCATAGCGCAGCGAGCACATCGAGTATACTTGTCTTGCCTGAATCATTCGGACCAATCAAAACATGTATTGGCGTAAAATGTATCTCAATGTCTCGAAGCGCCTTGAAGTTCTTAACTCTCAATGTTTTAATCATCTCTCTTGCTCTTAGCAATAAGTATTATAGATATCTGCTAAACTGGTATCTCTTAAGAAGTCAGCACAAATCTTAAATTGAATGCCAATTATCATCGATATTCTTGTTGTTGTCAAACTTTAAAGTATAATTTAAGAAAATAGGTGTTTTTCTCTGTTATTGAGGCCCTTTCGTTTCTCGCATATTGTTCTCCAAACAGATACATCAATCCTTCGGCTCCCCTTCGATTCTGCTCAGGGCTTCGGTTAATTCAGGACGGTATCCGTGAGGATTAGATTATTTAACGAGAGGATTTTTGTCAACAAGAATAACTACCAAAGCAACGTTGTTCTTGGTCAGTGTGAAGATTCGGTGTTGATTTTTTCTATGAGTTCGGGCAGTTCGGCAAGCCGGTTTATTTTCAGGACACCGTTCGGGGTTTTCTTTCCGGCGTTTGTGTAAGCGGCTTTCAGCACTGCCTGCATGCCGATTCTTGCTGCGGCGTTTACGTCTTTGTTAATCTGGTCGCCGACGAACAATATGTTTTCGAACATTTCGTCGATTTTATCCGCGGCGGCCCTGAATATACGGGCATCGGGCTTTCGAAAATCAAACTCATAAGAGTAAAGCCTGACCGGAAAGAAATCCAGTATACCAAGCTGTTCCAAATGTTTATCCAGAGAGCCGGCGTTCACAAATGTGTTGGACACTATTCCAAGCTTGAGACCTGATTTTGTAAGCGTAGTTAAAGTCTCTTTCGTTTTCAGCTCGGCTTTGGCGACTTTACTCAAGGGTTCATACCAGAGCCAGGCTAAATGGTGCCATTGCTGTTCGCTGAGCTTTATACCTTTTTTTGTGCCGCTCTTTTTTAACAAGGCAAGGGCGTCGAAATCCCTTCCGGCTATAAAGGACAACCAATGTTTTATGCGCAGCAAGACGAGGTTGCGCCAGTAATAGTATCTGAAATTGCCGACCGGCTGTCCCTGGCTTTTGAGAAAATTGTAAGTTGACCTGGCACCTTGCCGGTAAATCCGAGGCTTGTCGATTCTTCCGAAGTTCAACAAAGTATCACCAAGGTCGAACAATACGGCTTTGATTTTCTTATTTGCCAAAGCTCTCACCTCAATGGTGGTAATTTATCATCAAAAGCTTCCCGCACCCACTTGAACATTTCCTCATTTGATATCGCCGAGACCCTGTTGGCGGAATACTCGGCGTCGATTCTGTCTTTTATTTTGGTGATGCGAATGTCGTGCTTGGGGATTTCGATTTTATACCTGGCCTCTACCCAGTGTTTAATCCCCGCCGCCCCGGTCTTATCAGTAATTGCTACACTGACAGGTCGATTGAGCAGTTTTTGGGTATCGAAGCAATTGTATATTTCCTCGTTCTTTAACAAGCCGTCTGCGTGAATACCGGCACGGGTGACATTGAAGTCTTTTCCGACCAGTGGGTAGTTGCTCGGAATTTCAAAGCCCAACTCGCTTCCGGCGTACTCACTCAGTTCGGTTATCGCCGCATAATTGACGCCGGCTGTCTGGCCTTTGATTTGTGCGTGTTCGACAACCAGGGCCTCCAGGGGCGGATTGCCTGTTCGCTCGCCGATGCCGAATATTGCAGCGTTAGCGGCGCTGCAGCCGTAGAGCCACGCCGTGGCGGCGTTTACCTGAACCTTATGCAGGTCGTTATGGCCGTGCCATTCAAGCCATTCGGAAGGGACACCGAGATGCCGAAGTCCGTGGATGAGTTTTGGTACGCTGCGCGGCAAAGAAGCTTCTGCCCACGGCAATCCAAATCCGAGTGTATCGCAAAGACGAATCTTGACCGGCTTGTTATATTTTTCGGCGAGCTTCATCAGCTCAGCAGCAAAAGGCAGCACAAAACCTTCGTAATCGGCCCGTGTTATGTCCTCAAAGTGACATCGTGGAATAACTCCATTATCCAGTGCTGCTTTGACAACATCGAGATATGCGTTCATTGCCTGGGCCCGTGTCTTTCGCAGCTTTAGAAAAATATGATAGTCGCTTGCCGAAGTCAAAATGCCGGTTTCGCCAAGTCCCATTTGCGAGACCAGCTTAAAGTCGGCCGGCACAGCCCTGATCCAGCCGGTAATCTCGGGAAACTTATAACCGCGTGACTTGCACAGTTCTACAGCTTTTTTATCACGCTCAGAGTATAAAAAGAACTCACATTGGCGAATTAAACCGGCGCCGCCGTCTATCTTGTGCAGGAAATCGTAAATCTTGAGAATCTGCTCCGGTGTATAAGGCGGCCTGGCCTGTTGACCGTCACGGAAGGTCGTGTCGGTTATCCAGATGTTGGCCGGAATGTCATACTCAACGCTTTGATTGTCAAATATGACCTTGGGAAATTCAGTATATGGAAATATCCTGCGATAAAGATTGGGTTTTCCTACATCCACGAGTTTAGGATTTTTATCCGTCATTAATTATCTCCGGCACGTTTTCGGTCGGTATCGTCTATATTATGTGAAATACGCGAGATACGCATCATAGTTCACGAAATACGAATTATAGCCGAGGTGGGATTCGAACCCACACGCCCATAACGGGCAGGGGATTTTAAGTCCCCAGCGTCTGCCATTCCGCCACTCGGCCCGGACCAACAGGTTAGTACATTTAGCAAGATTTTGCAACTTGTTTCCTGACATTCTTTCTCTGCCGGGCCTGGCAAAAATCCTGATAGAATAGAAACCCCTTATCTTTTGCGACGATTAAGGTGGCTTTTGAAGTGGGGGTTAACTTTGAAAAGCGTGGTGCGTTAAGAGCGAAACAAGATGCCGGGTAATTCACGTCAGGAATCGGCAAAGAAAATCTCTGATTCGCTCCGTTGACTGCATCAGCCGAACTCTGCGGTCAATTGTTTTTAACTGCGGGTCATTATCTGCCAGGCGCATCGCCTTTTTCATTCTCCTGGCAGCGTCGGCAGTTCGGCCCATGGCCAAATAGACAATCGCAGAATCGCGCAGGGCACGAACATCCTTCGGCCTTATATCGAGTGCATGGTCGAAGAACTCCGCTGCGTCCTCGAGTCGGCCTTTTATGGCACTGACAAGACCGAGATTGTAGTAGGCATCTACGTTAGCACAATCTATATCCACAGCCCTCATCAGACAATGCGTCGCATATTCGAGGTCATCAATTGTCAAAAACATCGAGCCCATAGATACCCATATAGCGGCATTCTCAGGAGCCAGCATTACCTCCGAAACCAGGTGATTTCTTGCCTCTTGTTTCTCTGCTCTCATCAACGCATACTGTGCCAGCCTGTATTGCGGTCCTGTCAGCGTATTGTCTTGCCCGAGCGCTTGATTGAATAGTTGTACTGCCTGCTCGTAATCTGCTTTGTCGAAAGCAATCTCTCCCAGGTAAAACAAGGCCGGCGCGAAACCGGGCTTAAGCTCAAGTATTCTGTTAAACTTTTCCTTCGCTGATTCGATATCGCCGACTTCGAGCAAAAACAAACCGAAATCAAGAATAACGTCAATCTGGCCCGGGTTGACCCTTAGCTCTGCCAGGAAATATTCACGCCCGTGCTCTCTGTCACCCAGCGACCAGTAGGCTTGTGCGATTCGATAGTTGATTTGTGGATGGCTCGGCTCGAGTTCAGCCGTTTTTAACCAGCAGCTAATGGCTTTTTGGTACTGACGACGTGCAAAAAGACTGTTGCCAATATTATAAAAGCACAATGCACAGGAAGGATTTATCTGTTGGGCAAGATAAAACATCTGCTCGGCTAAATCGTGATGCCCCATTTCCGTATAAGTAATTATACGATTACAATAGGAAGGTTCATACGAGGAGTCCAGATGCTGGATTTGCTCAAAAGTCTCAATTGCAAGGTCATATTGGCCTGTGCGCGTATAGTCGACCGCCAGCGAATTTGAGATTTCCAAATCATTGGGATTTAACGCAAGGGCGGTTTCGTATTCGGTTATTGCATCATCGTACAGGCCTTTAGCATCGAGTACTAAAGCCTTGTTGAAATGCCATGAGCCGTTGGCAGGATTTAGCTCAAGTGCCTCATCCAGTTCCAAAAGAGCTTCATTTTCCCTGCCATTTTCGTAAAGTTCAAAAGCCTTGTTGGCCTTATGCTCAGCTTTATCATACGAACCGAATGGCATATCATCTTCGAAAATCATAAAGCCCCTACTCCTGTTTCAGCTTACTTCGTAACTGTTTCCCACAAAACCGTTTCGGCGATAAAATAATGCCGAGTTAGCCGTTTTTTTACCGTGATACCGGCTGCTTGTCCGAAGTAAATATTTTGCTTGATATTTGGATTATAAGTGCTTACAATTTCTTAGGTTAGCCTCGTGCCAATGGGGCTTCGTCCAATGCATAATTGGTGCGGGGTCACTGTTTTTCTGGAAAGCAGCCGCAGATAGTCTTATAATCGAGGCTGTCGGTTAGTGCGTAAATTAATCGAGGCAAGCTCGTATCGTTTCAGTAGCGGGGCCTCATTTTGCAGTAATTTTCGAAATGGGATTCCCCAAGTAATGTTTGGAGAAATAAAGCTATGATTAAAGAGATAAAAGGCAGTGTAACAGCCGGCAAGGGTAGTTTCGCTATTGTTGTCAGCAGGTTCAATGAATTTATAACCTCCAAGCTGCTTGCCGGCGCGATAGATTGTCTCCAGCGTCATGGGGCTTCCGATGAACAGATATCCGTGGTCTGGGTGCCGGGAGCCTGTGAAATTACACAAGCTGCGAAGAAGCTCGCACAGAGCGGCAAATACGTCGCGGTGATCTGTCTCGGTGCGGTCATAAGAGGTCAAACCGGCCATTATGATTATGTTTGTCAGCAGGTCGTCAGGGGCATTGGACAAATAAACTATGATTCAGCCGTACCGGCTGTATTTGGTGTCCTGACCTGCGAGACACTTGAGCATGCGATTGAAAGAGCAGGGACGAAAATGGGTAATGCCGGTGCCGATGCAGCTCGGACGGCTATGGAAGCAGCCAACGTGATGGAGCAGATAAGCAGTTCGTAGTTATGAGTTCATAGTTCATAGACTACGAACTACGAACTACAAACTATGAACGTAGACAGAAGAACAAGGGCCAGAGAACTGGCTATGCAGGGATTATATCAGCTTGACGTGCAGGGTCCTGACTTGCTTGAACGTTTGGGTCAGTTCTTCAGTGAAGCGGAATGCGACGAATTTGTTCGCGACCTTGCCTTGGATTGGACAAGAGGAGCGTGGGGAAATTTAGCACAGTGCGACGAACTAATAACTGCTTCAGCAATAAAGTGGCAATTGAAAAGACTTTCAGCGGTTGACAAAAGTATTTTGAGATTAGCGGTTTATCAGTTGAAGTTCTGTCCTGATATACCGCCCAAAGTTGTGATAAATGAGGCCATTGAGCTTGCCAAAAAGTTCAGTACAGAAAAGTCGTCGGCGTTTGTTAATGGCGTGCTTGATGCCGTTTTGAAAAAACATTTGGCTTGAGACTGGTAAATGGTTATTGGTGATTGGTTATTGGTGATTAAGCCGAGGTTACCAATTACCAATCGAACAGGGAATGTCGAATTGAGAAAGATTGCAGTATTAAACCAGAAAGGGGGAGTAGGAAAGACAACAACGGTAGTCAATACTGCCGCGGCCCTTGCCGGCATGGGCTCGAAGGTGGTTGTTGTTGACCTGGACCCTCAGGCGCATTTGACGATACACCTTGGCCTTGAGCCGCAGGCTATTGAGGCCGGCTCATACGGGGTGCTGACTAAGGAAGCCGGATTTGGAGAAGAAATTCTGCTCGTGCGTCCAAATCTTTGGCTGCTGCCGGCTAATATCGACCTGGTTGGTGCCGAAAGTGAGCTGGTGAGTGTAGTCGGCAGGGAGACCATTCTTCGGGAAGCAGTTAAGTCGTTTGAAGACAAATTCGATTATCTGATGATAGACTGTCCGCCTTCGCTCGGATTGCTGACCCTGAACGCGCTTGCGGCTGCCGAAGAGGTTTTGATTCCTCTTCAGCCGCATTTCCTGGCCCTGCAGGGGTTTGGAAAACTGCTGCAGACAATCGACCTTGTGAACAAAAGGATAAATCCCGACCTGAAGGTTCAGGGTGTTTTACTGTGCATGTTCGATACCAGGGCCTCACTTCCGAATGAAGTCAGGGCCGATATCGAGTATTTCCTTGAAAGTGCACGCGGGACCAACTGTGCCTGGGCGCAGGCACAGATTTTGCCTATTTTTATCCGAAGAAACATCAAGCTCGCCGAGGCACCAAGCTACGGCCAAACAATCTTTGAATACGAGCCGAATTGCCATGGTGCTGAGGACTACAAAAAAGTCGCCGAATTCATACACACTCAATTTCAGTTTGATATACAATCTGATACGGAAGTGGTTCAGGAACAGAGTATACCCTCTCCGACAGATATAAACCAGGGGTCTGAAACCGATGACGAGCGCAACCAGGACAAGCTCCCCATCGAAATCAAGGCAATCCCGCAGCCTGATTCACAAGTATCCACTTCAGAATTAACACAAACAACACCCCCGGATACGGAACAAAACCAGCCTTAGTTAAAGACTGCTATTTGAACTGCCTCCAAAGACAATGACTTACGGAAGTATGTATTTAACGCACAAAGCGGTGCTTTGGGATGTTGGAATTATATTTAAGATAGCCTTTTATACACTTCTTTTCGGTGGGCAATTCTGAGTACTAATATGGTTACTTCTTTGTTTTTAAGTGTATATATTATTCTATAATTGCCGGAACGTATCCGATATAAGTCTTCTTCCCCTTTTGACTTTACACAATTTGACGGGTAAGGATTGTTCCTTAGATTCTTGATTTTATTGTGTAGTTGGCGTCGGATTTTCTTTGTTTGCCCTCTAATAAAATCGGCCGCGCCTTCAGCAACAATGACTTTATACATCATTGTATTGTATTACAAATCCAATTCAGCCTCCAGCCTTTCTAAAGGGATAAATTTGCCTTTTTTCAAGGCTTTTTTTGCTTCTTGTATATCAATTTTCTCCTCAAGAGCCTCTATTGCCTCAAAATCCTCGAAGCTTACCATCACAAATGCAGGCTCTCCATTTCTCTCTACACATATTCGCTCGCCATGATGACAGACCCTGTCCGCCAATTTACGGAATTGTGACCGCGCATCTGTAATTGTAATCGTAGTCATTGATAATCCTCCTGTACATAATTTACATTATTATCACTCTGTACATAATATACGTTGATTTCGGTCATTTGTCAAGAAAACTTTCAAAAAAATTGAAAAATTTTTACTTATGGAAAAACAACGCTGGGGCAATATGCCCGCTTGTCCTCACTGTGGTTGTATAGATGTACACAAAATGAATGGCAATAATGGCGAACGAAACAAGCATTTTCTGTGGCGTTGTCATGGGTGCAAAAAGCAGTTTACAGTGCGAATAGGAACGGTTTTTGAGGATTCAAGTATCCACTTCAGAATTTACTCAAACAACACCCCCGGATACGGAACAAAAGCAGCCTTAGTTTATGACTTTCATTTGAACGGCTGCTGTCACAACGACCTGTTATAGCAATTACAGTTAAAGATTGCCGATAGAATCAGACATAGTGCCGACTGGAAGGGTCTGGATTCCTGCTTTCGCAGGAATGACAGACTCAGGCAATCGGCAATAACTGAATAGAATTGGTATTACAGCTGAACTTCACTTTTTTTCTTATCCAACAGCCCGAGTCCGCGCATCCAGTCTGCGCAGCGAAGAGGCCAGCTTGAAACTGCACCGTGATTCTGACCAAGGCCGAATCCGT
>Ga0315534_1001210_pt1 | contig 17918 bp, 20 predicted proteins | sample SalMarSW160240MG_FD_203094 | JGI IMG/M metagenome (GOLD analysis project Ga0315534, IMG submission 203094) | Salt marsh sediment microbial communities from the Plum Island Ecosystem LTER, Massachusetts, United States - Salt Marsh Sediment SW1602-40 ... | reverse complement strand
TCCTGCAGGAGCGACGACAGGACAGAGAGGTCTTCCTCGTCAAGCGCGATGAGTTTCAACGGTTCCATGGGCATGTGTGACGGGTTGTTGGCACTCGACCTAGCACGCTTCCGCCGCCTCAGGAAACCGTCAACTTGGCCCTTAGTTCGACAATCGCTCGATCTCCGCGCCGCATTTGCGGAGTTTTTCCTCGATCCGCTCGAAGCCGCGATCGAGATGGTAGACCCGGCCGATCGTGGTTTCCCCTTGCGCGGCGAGCCCGGCGATGATGAGCGAGACCGAGGCGCGCAAATCTGTGGCCATGACTTGGGCGCCTTTCAGCCCGCTAACGCCGGTGACCAGCGCCGTGTCGCCCCGGAGCTCGATACTGGCGCCGAGCCGCGCAAGCTCCTGAACATGCATGAAGCGGTTCTCGAAGATGGTCTCGCGCACTTCAGACGTGCCCTCGGCCATGCACATCAGCGCGATCAACTGCGCCTGGAGATCGGTGGGGAAGCCGGGGAAGGGCTGAGTCTCGACCTTGACCGGGCTTAAGCCGTTGCCGTTGCGCGCCACCCTGATCCCGGTCGGCCGCTCCTCGATCTCGATCCCGGTCGCACGCAGCGTATCGAGCGCTTCGCGCAGGAGCTCGGGCACAGCACCTTCGAGCACCACGTCGCCCCCGGTGATGGCGGCGGCCATGGCGTAGGTTCCGGTCTCGATACGGTCGGGCAGCACGCTGTGCTCGGCGGCATACAGCGTCTCGCGCCCCTGCACCCAGAGCGTCGAGGTGCCGATGCCCTCGATCCGCGCGCCCATCCGCACCAGACAATTGGCGAGATCGGCGACCTCCGGCTCGCGCGCCGCGTTCTCGATCGTGCTCTCGCCGCGGGCGAGCACCGCCGCCATCAGCGCGTTATGGGTGGCGCCGACCGACACCTTCTCCAGCTCGACGCGCCCGCCGGTGAGCCCGCGCCGGGCCCGGGCATTGACATAGCCGCCGTCGAGCTCGATCTCGGCGCCGAGCGCCCTTAAGGTTTCCAGGTGCAAGTCGACCGGCCGCGTGCCGATGGCGCAACCGCCCGGCAAAGAGACCCGCGCCTTGCCGCAGCGGGCGACAAGCGGCGCCAATACCCAGAAGCTCGCGCGCATCCGCGCAACCATCTCGTAAGGGGCCGTGGTGTCGACGATCTCCGTCGCGGTCAGTCGGAGCGTCTGGCCGTCGCTCGAGCGCTGGTTCGCTCTTTTGCCGGCGATGGTGACGTCGACGCCGTGATTGCCGAGGATGCGGGACAGAAGGATGACGTCGGCAAGACGCGGCACGTTATGCAATGTCACCGTCTCGCGGGTGAGAAGGCTGGCGATCATCAAAGGCAGCGCGGCATTCTTGGCGCCGCTGATCGGGATGGTTCCGGTCAAACGCTTGCCGCCGACAATGCGGATACTGTCCATGACGTTACTCCCTCGTGGCCCTGTCCCCGTCTGTTCTTGTTTTGGCGAAGGCCCCCTGGGCCGAGGCCCTTGGGCCAGGCCCGGGCCAACACACCAATCTACTCCCTTGGTCCTAACGCTGTCTCCCCTCTTTCCGATCCGCCCTTAACGGCTCGGATTTGGCCCGGGCCTTGCGTTTCAACAAATTAGCCCTGAGTTCGGCGGCCAGCCGGGCTTTGCGCGCCTGTTCCTTGGCCTTTTTGTCTGGGGGGCGTTGTTCCGGTCCGCTCATCTTGGGGCCCATCCTCACAAACTGCCATTCAGGGCCTTCACTCCCTTAGGCCAGAATAGGCCAATCTAAAAACGCCGACAGCAATTAGGCCGACGAATAGCGTGTAGGTCCCTCCAGGCGCCGCGGTGAGATAAGATATGGCGGTCAGCGCCAGCCCTGCAAAAATTGCCCAAAGAGCGGCCTTATCTGCGGCCGAAGTCGGTTTGGGTTTAAAGAACGTTTGGTACTCAAGCTCTTGGAGCTGCCCCTCTTTCTTAATGCGTTCGTACTCCGCTACGGCTTTCTCAACCATCTGCCGGGCGGTGTCGTCGCTGATCTTGGCGCTCAAGTTTCTATATAGAGATTCAGACGTTTCGCCTCGGACGAGTTGCTCGAGAAGGTCCTGATGCGCGGCATCGCGGTCGATCAGAGATCCGCTTTGCCTAAGCTCTTCATATTGAAGCGCTGCTCCACTTATTATCTCGTTCGCTTCATCTTCAGACAGCCTGGCTTTCAGCTTGCTCAGTAATTCGCTTGGCGTCTCTCCAGCCATTAAGCGACTTAGTGTCGCCCGATGAATTTTCTCTCTGGATGTGTCGGTTAACATCTAGCCTCTCCCGAGGCTCGTAGGCCAAGCACGGCCTTCTGGCAGCTGGCGAGAGCCAAGTACCGGTAAGTCTACCTTTTGTCGGCACGTCTCAACAATAGGCAGCCCCAAAGCCGATAAAGCGCCATTCTGCTGCATCATGGCTTGGAGGGCACCGACATCTTGGGTGGGCCGGCCGGCACGCGCTTTCCTTGCACGCGATTTGGCGCTATGGCAGGGTCTCCTCCCGGTTTCGAAGACCGGCTTTCGCCGCGCGAAGCCTTCAAGCCCAGGTCTTAAGCCGCCATAGCTCAGTGGTAGAGCACGTCATTGGTAATGACGGGGTCGACTGTTCAATCCAGTCTGGCGGCACCATTTTTCAAGGGCCTCAGCAGCCATCTCAGGCGTCTCAAGGGATGAAATTGCTGAACGATGCTGGATAAGCACACCATTGAGGCGATCTTGGCGAAGGTTCGCCCCTATTCGATGGTTCCAGACGACGCGTTAGGTTTGACCATCAGGCTTGCTTGTGAGGCGATCGATCGACAGTTTCCAGGCGATCTCGTTGAGTGCGGCGTATGGCGGGGCGGATCTAGCTTTGCCATGCTGCTTGCACAGCGGGAGAAATATGGGCGGATCGTTAAACCCGTCTGGATGTTCGACAGCTTCGAAGGCTTGCCGCCGGCGCAGTCCCTAGATGGGCCCTTGGCAAATCAATATCAGGCCGACAAAACGAGCCCATATTATTTTGACAACTGCCGGGCGTCCTCGGATGAAGTGAGGGAGGCTATCCGCTCTTTCGGCTTTACATCCGACGAGGCGATAGTTGTTCCCGGCTGGTTCAGCGACACGATTGCTAAATCCTCGCCCGAACGCATCGCGCTGTTGCGAGTCGATTGCGATTGGTATGACCCGGTATCCTTGGTGCTACGAACTCTTGAACCACGCGTCAGCGAAAATGCCGCCATCATCCTCGATGACTATTTCGCCTGGGACGGGTGTGCCCGCGCGGCGCACGATTTTCTGTCGGCCAACTCGCTTCCTTACCGCATCCGCTCCTTGCGATCCTGCAGCTGTGCTTGGCTGATCAAACAACCGAACGGCCGGACAGCCTAGCACGGTGAAACCGCGGCCCTAGGAAGCTCATGAAGAGGATCGGCTTCTGCTTCCTGATCTATGACCGGCTCAACCATGAGGATCTGTGGAAGCGGTTTTTCGACGGCGTTCCGGCGGACTCCTATCGGGTGTTCGTGCACTACAAGACCGATCGTCCGCTGCAACATTTCGAAGCGAACAAGCTTAAGCACTGCATTCCGACAAAGTATGGCGATGTGAGCCTTGTGCACGCTCTCAACCTGCTCTTCAAAGCGGCCCTGGAACAGGGATGCGACAAGATCGCCGGTCTCAGCCAAGCGTGCATACCGCTCAAGTCGTACGCGCACGTGCACGAGTTCCTCACGCGCGACGGCCGAGGTCACTTTAACGTCGCGCCGGCAGCCCAGTGCTTTCCGCGATGCGATCCCCTCTTGGAATATTACGAGCGAAGCTCGATACAGAAGTCATCGCAGTGGTTCGTTCTCAACCGCAAACTGGCCGAGCTTGCGACCGAGTATCCGCCGGATAGGATCGATCTTGAGTTCGGCAAGATCTATGCCCCGGAAGAGCACTACTTCATCACCCGTATCCACCAGAACGGGTTGCGGGAGGAGATCCACCAGACGCCCAACCTTGCTGAAGGGGCCACCACGTTCACGAACTGGTCGGATATGTCCTATCCCTTCGTGAGTGCGCGTAACCTCAAGACTTACGACAAGATCTCAAAAGCCGAACTCACCTACCTGCTTGAGAGCCGCTGCCTATTCGGCCGCAAGTTCGCTTCCGGTTGCCGTGGGCTGCACCGCCGCTTTTACCTGGAACAGATCGGACCGCACCCAACTCCAGACTAGGGATCGGATGCAAGATCGTTGGTTTGATCGCCCCTGCCCTCAATTGCCGGACCCATCTTCGCCAGATGGTCGACAATCGCTCCGGCCACGTCTTGATGCCGTCCGCGCCAAGGATAGTGATGATCGGCGAATCCCGGACAGCCATTCAGCTCCAAGACATGATAATTATTACCGGACGCAGGCTCGCCCCGGTCTTCGATCATGACGTCCGCACCGCAAACAAAAAGTCCAGGGAAGAGCGCCAAGACGTCCTCGACGAGTTTGACATAGGATTGATGGATCTCGTCGGTGACATCGATGAACTCACCGCCTCTGTGCAGATTTGAAAGATTGCTTAGGAACACGCGCTGCCCAGCCTCGGGCACGTGATTGGCCTCGATACCCGCACGGCCGAGAAACATACGTTCCGGTTCGCCGAGCTCCAGCCTGAATCGCGAATAGCAGGGATTGAGGCCTCGTTCCTCGTTTTTCAGGGCGACCAGGTCGGTGACGGTATGAACGCCATCACCCTCGACATTGGCGGGCCGGCTGAATTGAGCCGCTACGACCCGTCCGGCAACGCAGGTGAACCTGTGGGCGATGCCCGGAACCATTTCCTCGACCAGGATGCGCCTATATTTCTCGCCAACGGCAGCAAAGGCAGTGCGGAAGGACGCTAGGTCTTGGATTCCGACATGGACCCTGTCGCCATACCAGCCCCTTACGGGTTTCACGCAAACGCCGTACGTCATAGACGGGCCAACGGTTTCGAAGTAGGCCTCAGCTCTGTGGAGAGCGTGGTTTAGAAAGGCGGCACCCTCAGGCACGCTGAAGCCGCGTTCACGGAGGAACCTCTTTAGTCGATCCTTCCGCCTTGTGGCTGCTGTGTTGAGGATGGGGCCCGGAATCCTGACGCCATCCGGATCCGAACGGCGGAGGCAGCATTGGCTGTCAAAGTAATAGAGAACGCCGTTGACCTCGAAGGCAAAAACTGTCCGTTTCGCCAGTTGCGGGCGCGTAATCTCGTCAGGCCACAAATAGCGGTGGGCGATGCCTCGTTCGGTCAGGGCTTTAGTCAGGCAATCCCCCGAGGTGCCCTCGGCGAACGGACCGGGACGATCATCGCTTTTTGCCGGGCCGAATATCGCGCGCCGGACACCGGACAGCATAGTGGAGAGGCTGCTCTGGCGTTTGGTCATGGCGAAGGACCACGAGAACGTGACGGCTGGGGAGCACGGTAGCACAATGGCCGCGCTGAATGGCCCTTCGGGCCAGCGCCCGAGGTGGACCTGCCCGGACACGGGGGCTCACGGCCGAGTGATCAGGCCGTAACGGCGGCACACCCGATGTTGAACACGCCGATCGGGCTTGCGGTGCTACAACGCGCGCACCGGTTGAGAGCTCGTAACTCGCGGCCGGCTGGTTTCGCTCCACTCACAGGGATCTAATCTCATGACAAAATATCTCATCGCAGCAGCTCTAATCGTCGCCTTTGCCGCTCCCGCCAACGCGGCCGCCTATGTCATGTACAACAAGTCGACCGGGACGTGCTCGGTTTCGCGGACAGCACCGACCACGAGCGAGCGGTTTAGCATGATGGGCATTTACGGCTCAGCGTTCATGGCGCGCAGGGCCATGCACGGGATGATGAAATGCCGCTAGGCGCTTTGGCCCAATCGGCTGAGTGACGTCAAAGGGCGCCTGCACTTGGCAGGCGCCCTAATCTTTGACCGCTTGGGCCTCTGTCATCCGGCGTCTAGCGCTTAAAGGACCGCGGTCCTTTGCGCCGGCCGTGGTCCGATGCGCAAAGCCGGTCTAAGCCACAAGGTGAGAGCACGATGACATCGGAGCTGCAAATCGTCTCTCCGTTTCCGCTGGCTGCCCATTTGCAAACTTGTCCGTTCGGACAAGCCGGGCTGCACACCGGCCCTCCAGCAGCACCTGTCGTGAGGTTCGCCGCGTGCGCGGAGCTTGCGGCGGAACTGAGCAGCAAAGCTGTGGTGAGGGCTGAGAATATTTGACAAGTCACGAAGCGGTTCATGGTTACCTCCATCTGTCTGAACGCTTCGTTTGACGCTCCGGGCAGGTCTTGGGTTCAAAGAATTTTGTCGTCCGCCGCTTGCGAAGGTGCCGTGTCACCGGGCACTGAGATGGGCCGCGAAAGCGTCTCGCACGAGCGGAACGGCTTTGCCTGCTCCCGCGCCGGCGGGGACCAAGACCACCACCAGATCGCCCGATCTCGCCTGCCCCGAAAGAGACTTCAGAGCGCTCTCGAAATCGCCCGCGACCTCGACCGAATCGGTACTGACCCCGTGTTCCACGAGTCCCGACTTGAGCAGGGTCGCAACTTCGCCGCGCGCGCGATACCGCCGCGTTGTCCCCTCGTAGCAGACGAAATGATCGAAGCTTAGCGCCACGGCCGCGGCCACTTCCGGGTAATACCAGTCGGGGCGCCGGCTGATTGCCGTGATCATGCACAAGCGGCGGCCTTTCACCTTCACCCGCTTCAGGTATTCAGCCAGAGCCATGGCGCCTGGCGGTGTCACGGCGGCATCGACGATGAGTGAAAACGGGTAGCCCTCGATGACGTTGAACCGTCCAGGGGATCGCTGGATCGTGTTGTCGAACGAGCGGAGACCCGCCTCGATCGTTTCGAACGGAATCCCGAGCCCTTCGGCCAGAGCCGCGGCTGCCATGGCATTGGCGATATTGTGACGCACGACACCGCCCCATGACGACGGCAGGTCTGCGATGGAGATTATGGTCCGAGCCTCACCGCTTTGCCGCCGCACGATACGCGCTTGGCTCTCATCCAGACAGTAGGCCGTACCGCCAGCCTCAAGATGACGTCTTACGGGTTCGGACTCGGGGTCCAACGAAAAAATCGTGGTGCGATCGGCGGGGTATTCGCCGATCAGCGCGCGACACGGACGATTGTCGGCATTGAGCACAGCGGTCTTGCGTGCAGCGTCGATCACTTGTCGCTTAAGCGCTGCCATTTGCTCGACGCTGTCGATCCCATGCATGCCGATCTGCTCGCGCTCCACATTGAGGAGCGCGGCAACATCGCAGCGATCGACATAGAGGCCATGTTGCAGGAGACCGCCGCGAGCTGTCTCCAGAACTGCCGCGGTGATCGCCGGATCGCTCAGAACACGCGCATGCGCCCCGTACCAGGCGCAGTCGCGCTCGCTGACCGTCTCTCCCCCGAGGACAATCCCGTCCGTCGTGGCGAACCCGACCTTGAGACCGGCCCCGCTCAGAATATGCGCGAGCATTCTGGTTGTCGTGGTTTTGCCGGCCGAGCCGGTAATCATCGCAATGGGGAGACGGCGATACCGCAGTCTCCTCAGCGGGAGAACGAACAAACGCCGAAATCGCTTCCGGCGCTTGTTTTGGCGGGCCCACCGCGCTGTTCCGGGCCGTGGGGGTTGCACGCTTCACTCTTTCTACAGGACGCGCCGTGTTCGCTTAGCCGGCACCGCGGCCGCCTAATATCTGCCAGACCTCTTTCCGGTGGGCGAGGCTGCGGGTCTTGAAGCCCCGCTCCTTAGAGGTCGTCCACGCAGTCACCGACCAAAGCGAGCATCGCATCGCCGGTCGCGATGCCTGCGTGGATCTTGCCGGTCTTGGTGGAGATGGCCGCACTGAAGGACCGAGGTGATATCTCGTTCTCGCCAATACCATGCAACAGGACGATGTCGCCCTTCTCCACGATATGTTCGATATTGACCGGTGTGGGGTCTCTTCCCAGATCGTCCGACGTCATGACTTTTTTATCGAAGTCGATCCTGAGCACGGGCGGCAGATTGACAAACTCAAGCGTGACGCGCTTGCAGCCCGCTACGTCGACACACTCAAAAACATCCGTGAAGGCGCATGTGAAAGCGCCCTTGGCCGCGAAAACGGACGCCGGCGTGGCGAGCAGGCAGAGGAGCCCAAGGCCCATTTTAGAAATCATCGATCGCATGGTTTGGCTCCTATCTGGCAACGACGTAACCACGGCCTTCAAGGCAAAGCGCCCCGGCTCTGAGGTAACTGTTGTAAAGCTCGGCGAGACGGCGCTTGTCGGCGGACGTGCTCGCGCCCCCGAACATGCCGGACCCCCAGCGCGGATCCGTGCCGCCGGAAGCGACGTCTAACGCCCCGACGACCTCAAAGATCGTCCGAGTTCTAATGCCGGCTTGCTGCGCCGTGTAAATGGCCGATGGATCGAAGCCACTTTGCTGGATCGCCCATTCGTTACAGGCCGCCCGGTCCTCGTTTTCCTGCTGCGGCGTCACGCCTTCCTTATAGATCAACAGCGCACGGCCCGTCGCCGATTGGGCGTAGACATAAGGTGCAGCCGCCCCGGTCAACGCGAGGATGGCCACGCCACACAAGACTAGACTCTTTCGCTTCATCAGCTCGGTCTCCCTGGCTCGCATCGTTATCCCCTTTAGTACCCTATTTTATAACGACATCTGTGCAACATCCCATCCGACTCAAAACATCCGTTTGCGGCCCGGGGGAAGCGATTATGCAACAATAACGTGTTATAAGGATTTGATACTCGCTATGCGAGCAGACCCCCATCGTTACAGCCCTGGCGGCAGTCACCGCGATAGCGGTGATCGACGGCGACACGGTGCATATGGGCGCCGAGCGCTACCGGTTGCTTGGCATCGACGCCGCAGAGATCCGCCACGCTCAGTGCGACGCCGAGCGCCGGCTCGGCGTGTTGACCAAGAAGCGCCTCGAAGCGCTCATCGGGACAGGTGCGGTCGAGCTCGGGCCTGAGCACCCGAAGCGGGACAAATACGGACGTCTGCTCGTCCATCTCTTCGTCAATGGCGAGGACGCCTCTTGCGTGTTGATCAGGGAAGGTTATGCGCGGCCCTGGGCCGGCCGGCGCGAAGATTGGTGCATCAAGGCTGCGCCGCCTGAGACCCCCGAAGGCATCGACTGTGCCATCGCTGCGCGGCGCCCCTAAGTCCGCCGCCTCACAACATCGGGTCCACGATATCTTTGACCGCCAAACCGAGCTTGCGCTGTTCGGCAGGTTCCAGATGGATGCCGTCGACGCTGCTTGCCGTCGCCACTTGTCCGGCATCGAGAAACGTGCAGTCGAACCAATCTGCAATGACGCGATAGCCCTCGGCCAAGCCGCGCGAGGTCGCCTCGCCGCCGGTGTAGAACAGCGCCAGATACGGGTTGAGCGAGCCAAACGGGGGCGGCGCAATCAGCACAATCTTGGGCGCGCCGCCATCGGGACCCGCGAGGCCCGAGCGCACGGCCGTGATTAATCTTGTGCAGTTGATCGCGATTTGCCCCGAGGTCAGCCGGTAATACGGGGCGCTATCGTTGGTCCCGAGCATGATGATGACGATATCAAGCGGCGCATGGGATTCGAGCAGCGGCGGCAGCATGGCAAGACCGTTGCGATTCGGGTGTGCCGGATCGTCGGTCGCTACGGTCCGGCCGTTCAGCCCCTCCTCGACGATACACGCCCGGCCGGACAATTCCTGCTGAAGAATTCCAGGCCAGCGTTCGCCGAATGCATAGCGTGAGCTGTCGTGAGGGTTGTAACCCCAAGTAATGGAGTCGCCGTAACAGAGGATCGATTTCATGGCCGATGATTTCCCTAAGTTGAACGTCCTCGAGATTGCGCCTCACGACCGCGCGGCAAAGACAAACTGTCCCAAGATGAGACGCGGTTGACATGGGTCAAGGCATCAAAGCGTCCGATCAGGTAAAGTCAATTTCGGACCGAAGGAAAACCTCTAAATGGACCGAAACAGGCTCGTTGTCATCGCCGCGGCACTTGCCGTTGCGCTCGTTCTTGCATGGTCTTTGCTGAAGAGTCCCGCTTCTAACATTGAAACAACGCTGCCGGAGCAGACTGCACCTTCTGCCATTCCATCCGGGCAATCGCAGTAGCAGACCCGACGCATCGTCTCCAGGCTCAGGTTGACATCGGCCGCACCCGATCCAACATTAGAGAGGCGGGGGCCAGATACGAGGACTGGCCATATGCGTTGGTTGCTTTCATTCTGCTTGGTCGGCCTGTTGGCCTATGCGTTGCTTCCGCCGCGCGCGGAGCCGCTGCAGAATGTTTTGCAAGAGGCGGATACGGGCCTTTCAACCTCCGAGACCGTAGCCGCCAAAGCAGCCAAACGCGAATTGCGGTCCTGGGGCTCGACCCTTCGCTCTCTGAAACCTCCCGTTCAAACCGCTCGGCAAACGCAACCGCCGCTTCAGCAAGAGGCCGGCTATCGCCCGGGCAGCGTCGAGGTTCGGCAGCCGGAGCCGGCCGTTGGTCACACCGATGCTCCAGCCCCGGAGGCTCAAGTCATCGAGGCGGTGGCTGAACCGGCCCTGTGGGCGCGCGTTAGTTTCGCGGCAAGAGGGCATAGCGAGGCCTCGGTCTCGTCGCCCGTCACCAAGTTCTATCCTGCCGGCACGGAGTTGCAGGTGGTCGCGCAACGAGGCGCCTGGATCCAACTTCGCGACCCGGCCACGTCCGAGCTCGGCTGGGTCTTTAATAAATATCTCGTCTCGATCGACCGCCCCAGCGGGGCCCAGCCCGCAACTGCATCGAGCCCCGAAACGCAAGCCGCCGCTGCGGTAACACCGGACGTGCAAATAGTCCGCGATTCGCCCGAGCCCGCGGCAGCGGCGAAAACTGTGGAGGTCACGCGGGACCTTCGGCGCTCTGGTCGTTGGGCGAAAAGGCAAGCGCGTCGCGAGCGCAAGCTGCGCCGGATATTTGGCCGCAATGCCAGACCGGCGGCATGGTCGCTCGGCCGGTGACGGCTACGGCTGACGGTTAACGCCGCCGCTTACTGAAATCGCGCCCATTCCAGCCTCTTCAGTCTTTCTTAAAAGCTTAGGGGTCTGATTCGCCCTCGGGGCCCACCGAGGCTTTGCGCATCACGCCTGGCCGGTGTTTGCCCGAAATCAGTTTCGTTCGTGTTTGAAGAAGCGCCTCGTGCCATGTCCGAAGTTGGAATTAAGTCTGTCTCGCGTCTATCGGATCAGGTCGAAGAGAAGATCGCCCGCGCCAATCGAGCCTTCAGGCTTTCGAGCCGTATCGTCGCCGCCGCGCGCGACGACCTGGACGGCCATGGAGAATGGCTGGACCGTCATCGCGCAACCTGGACCGAGGAGGTGAAACGCCAACGGCGTTTGCTTTACCGCAAAGTGACGTTGAGCGCGCTGACGCGGTCTGTTGTCGGGATCGTTTTCGCCGCGCCTTACGCGGTGTGGCGGGCCCTTGCACTCAAGGCCAACGGCGTTCTGTCGCGCGACCCGGCAACCGAGCCGTTACAAGGCTCCCCGTCTCGTACCATAAGCGGGCTCGACGGACCGCTATGCACGATGGCGCCGGTTCGCTCGGGCAACGCCCGGCCGGACATTGAAAGGCCCTCCCGGCAAGAGCACGTGGCCTCTCAAGGCCTCGGCGGACAAGAGCCAGAGGCAACGCGAAAGCGCCCGGCTTCCATTCTTGGTATTGTCGTCCTGTGTTTGATCGCGGCCGGTGCCGTGCGTGCAACGTTGTCGAGCCCGACCGGCGAGGCACCGGCGCTTGCGGCCAAAAAAGCGCACCCCATTCCGCCGCTCAAAAAGGCGGGACGGCTTCCGCCGCCGCCTCCTGCGGCCATGCTCACGGTGCCGAAGACCCCGAAACCGCCGAAGCGGCCGGCGGCCATTTCAGGTTCCGTCCTCCTGGCAAGCCGGTCGGACTACGCGCCGGTGCAAATGCCGCCGCGGACCGTCACCGACATCGCGGTGATTTCACGCCCCCTCGCGCTTGCATCCGAGCCTGAAGCGACGGCCGAGGAGCCTGCCGCGTCTCCAGACCCTGCGCCTCTGCCTGTTGCCGAGACGCCTGCCGCGGCGAAGCCCGCAGTGAAGCCGAGACCCAGACGGAAGGTCGCCAGGCGGCAACCGCAGCCTCTTCCCTGGTGGCAGCAATGGTCGTGGATGAGGTTGCGTTGACGCACCCCGAAAAACGTCTGGGGAAACGCTCTTTTAAGCGTTACGCGGCAAACCGGGCGCGGCCATGAGAATCATCATCGAAGTTTGCGCCGCGCTCCTGTTCGGCACTCTCGTCCTTGCCGTGATCGGCATGGATTCAGAGTCCCCCAAGGCAGGCAATTTCCCTAAGGCAATCCCGGATCCCGATGCCGTCCATAAAGCGCTCGGCGAACTTCGCTGCGAAGACCATGGCGCTATCGTCATGAAGGTCGATGGCACCGATTATGCCGTGAACGGCATGGCGAGCCCCCGCTATCCGCCGATCCAAGCCCTTTGGACCGAACACTCCCACCCAGAGATCGACGTCGATCGCCTCATCGTTCACGGCATCACGCTCTGTGCGTGGTGAGAAGGTCTCCTAAAGCGAAATGCCGAATCGGCTAAGCGCCCACACCATCGCTGCGTAGAGCAGGATCGTCAGCAGCGAGGACAGCCCCAGAGCCGGCCAGAAGCCCGTACCAGTCTTCAACAGAACGGGCAGAACCAAAAACATCGGCAGCGTCGGCAGCACGAAAAAGAAGGTCGATTGCGACAGCGACGCGATCTTCGCGGGTTCGACGTCCTCCCACCACAGCCAAATGAAGGCGAGGATCGAGATCAGCGGCAGCGACAAGATCAACGCGCCAAGAGCGGGGCTCCGCTTGGCAATCTCCGACACGGCGGCGATGATGATTCCGGAAAGAAGAGCTTTGGCGGCGAGATACAGCATGGCTCGCTCCCAAGGATGAGGTTGTAACGGACCCGGCTTAAAGGCCGATCGGCCCTATCCTTTATTGAACAAGATCCAGGCGGCATAGCACAGCATCAGCGCGAGAATGGGCCTGAGCAACCATTCCGGCGCAAGGCCTGCGAGCCGAGCCCCAATAAGAATGCCCGGGATCGAGCCGACGAGCAGCGCCAGCAGGAACCCGGTATCGACATTGCCGAGACCGAAATAGCCGAGCCCTCCGAGCAGCGTGAGCGGCACGGCATGAGCGATATCGGAACCGACCAGGCGTTTGGCGGGGAGCATCGGATAAAGCGCCGCAAGCACGGTCACACCGATGGCGCCCGCTCCGACCGAGGTCAGCGTCACGAGAAGACCGAGCAGTGCACCGAACAGGACGGTTGGAAGCGTGCGCGGCGGCACGTCGCTCGCGCCGTTCTGCGGGGCAGTGCGCGACAGCAACGGATAGGCCACGATGGCAAGCCCGCTCAAGGGCAGCACCACCACCAGGGCCATCCTGATCCAATGGCCGAGCAGAACCGTGTTGATCGGAAGAAAGGCCATGATCGCAAGCAACAGCGCGGCAGCCGGCAGGCTGCCTAAGGCAAGCCTCAGCACGATCGGCCAATCGACATGGCTGGAGGCATGGTGGCGCCAAACGCCGGCGCTCTTAGTGATCGAGGCATAGAGCAGATCGGTGCCGACGGCGACTTGCGGGCTCAAGCCGAAGGTCGAGATCAGCAACGGCGTCATCAACGCGCCGCCGCCGACCCCCGTCAGTCCGACGAGGAGACCGACACCGAACCCGGCAAAGACCAGCGGCAGCACTTGGCCTACCCAGCCCAGATCGACCATAACGGCGATGCCCCCTTACCCCAGCGTCCCTGATTATGCTTCGGTGAAGTCTAGCCGACTAGATCTCGACCAGGACAGGAACTCCGGCTGAACGCAGCAGCACCGCAAGTTCTTGCGCCCGCCGGTTGAATTCCGCCTGGTCAGCCGGAGAATCGCCGAGATCGGCGCATAATCCCCGCGCAAGCAGCGCCCTGTCTATCACAAATACGTTGTCGCCGGCCGCAGGCGCCCCCGCCTGGGCCCAAGTGATGACGCCGCCTGCAACGGTCGTACCATCAATGGCGCTGACCAGCACGAAGTTCCCGGTAAGAGGCAAATCCCGGAATAAATCGAGCGAAGCGGGCCGTCCCAGCAGAATGCGGCAATCGGCGATGTCGTTCACGCTGCAAGCATGGGCGGGTTGCGAAGCAAGCTTTTCGAACTCGACCAGCGCCGAAACGCTCATGCTGGTGACCGGGGTAAGATCGGTGGCCGTACGCAGCAGGTACCCCGCTTCCGGATCGAATGGTGTCTCCGACAGCCAGACCAGCCGGGCCTCGATCACATCGGCATTGATCGGACGCCGCGTTGCCTCGGACAGCACCGCGCCACGGGAAATATCGAGATCGTTGTCGAGCACCAACGTCACCGCATCGCCCTTGGCGGCAAAAGGAAGGTCGCCGTCCATGGTCGAGATGCGCCGCAGCGTAGCGCCCAGGCCCGACCTGGCATCGATCACCCGTTCGCCGACGGCGATGCGCCCCGACGTCACCGTGCCGGCATAGCCGCGGAAATCGCCGCCCGCGCGCAGCACAAACTGCACCGGCATGCGGAACGGCGCATTGACGGGAGCGGTCTCGGCATCGACGGTTTCGAGATAGTCGAGCAGCGTGGGGCCCGAATACCAGGACATCGCCGTCGAACGGTTGACGACATTGTCGCCGGTCAGAGCGGCGACCGGGATGATGGCGGTGTCGCTGAAATTGAAGCTCTCGGCCATGGTCTTGAACTCGGCCTCGATCTGCCGGAAGCGCGCTTCCGACCAGTCGACCTCGTCCATCTTGTTGATTGCGAGCACGACGCGCTTGATGCCGACCAGATCGCAGATCGCCGCGTGGCGGCGGGTCTGGCGCTTGGCGCCGTGCCGGGCATCGACCAGGAGGATGGCGATGTCGGCATGCGACGCGCCGGTCGCCATGTTGCGGGTGTATTGTTCGTGCCCGGGAGAGTCGATGATGATGAAGCGGCGGTCATCGGTCTCGAAATAACGCCAGGCGATGTCGATGGTGATGCCTTGTTCGCGCTCGGCCTGAAGCCCATCGAGCAGGAGGCTGAAATCGATCCGCTCGCCGTTGACCCCGCGCGCGCGGGAGTCGAGTGCCACCGCGGCGCGCTGATCTTCGGTGACGCCGGCCGCGTCCCACAGAAGCCGTCCGATCAGAGTGGACTTGCCGTCATCGACGGAGCCGCAGGTCAGCAACTTCAGCAGCGCGCCCCCATGGGGCGCCTCCGCCGCGAACTGCTCCGGCTCGATCTTTTTGAGTTCAGCGACTTGCATCGACACAGCCCCTAAAAATACCCCTCACGCTTCTTCATCTCCATCGCGCCGGCCTGATCGTGATCGATCAGCCGCCCGGCGCGCTCGGAATATTTTGCCGCGAGCGTCTCGGCCACGATGGTATCGAGATCGGCGGCGTCAGACTCAATCGCGGCGGTCAGCGGCCAGCAGCCGAGTGTGCGAAAGCGCACCGTCCGGGTCACCGGCTTCTCGCCCGGCTCGAACTGCATGCGTGCATCGTCCACCACGATAAGCTGACCGTTCCGCGTCACCACCGGGCGCGGCGCGGCGAAATAGAGCGGCACCACGTCGAGTTTTTCGAGCGCGATATAGCGCCACACGTCGCTCTCGGTCCAATTCGACAACGGAAAGACGCGCACCGTCTCGTCCTTGCCGAGCCGGCCGTTGAGCAATTGCCACATCTCCGGGCGCTGGCGGCGCGGTTCCCAGCGATGGCCGGCCGCGCGGAACGAGAACACGCGCTCTTTGGCGCGCGAAGATTCCTCGTCGCGGCGCGCGCCGCCGAAAGCGGCGTCGAAGCCGCCGGTGTCGAGCGCTTGGCGCAGCGCCACCGTCTTCATCATGTCGGTATAGACCGAAGGCGGATAGTCGAACGGGTTCATGTTGCGGGCGAGCCCGTCATGATTGGTATGGACGATGAGATCGAGCCCCAACTCGCGCGCGGTGCGATCGCGGAAGGCGATCATCTCGCGGAACTTCCAGGTCGTGTCGACATGGAGCAGCGGGAAAGGCGGCTTGGCCGGCCAGAACGCTTTCCGCGCGATATGCAGCAGAACCGTCGAATCCTTGCCGATCGAATAGAGCAGAACGGGCGCGCGGAACTGTGCCGCCGCTTCGCGGAAAATGTGAATGCTCTCGGCTTCGAGCAGCTTGAGATGCGAGGTGAGTGCGGTCATGCGGCCCTCCCGTCCCGGTTCGGATTGAGGTGCAGCCCGCATTCCTTCTTCTCCTCGTTTTCCCACCACCACCGGCCGGCGCGCGGATGCTCGCCCGGTTGCACGGCGCGGGTGCAGGGCGCGCAACCGATCGAGACGAAGCCGCGCGCATGCAGCGGATTGACCGGAATGTTGTTGGCGGCGATGTAGGCGGTGAGGTCGGACGTGGTCCAATCGGCGACCGGGTTGACCTTCATGAGCGCGCGCGCCTCGTCCCACTCGGCAAGCGGTACGCTCGCGCGCTGGTCGGAATGTTCGCGCCTGAGCCCGCTGATCCAGCCTTGGGCGCCTGCAAGCTCGCGATTAAGCGGCCGTACTTTTCGGATCTCGCAGCAGGTCTTGCGGTTCTCGACCGAATGGCGGAAGCCGAGCACGCCGTCGCGGGCGACGAGCACTTCGACGTCGCTAGGCTCAGGCGTCACCAGGCGAATGCGCAAGCGGTAGCGCAGCTCGGAAAGCTCGACCGTCTCGAGTATCTCGGGGAAGAGGCGCCCGGTATCGAGCGTGAACACGTCGATCTTGGCGCCCGACTCGGCGATGGCGTGCAGGATCGCCTGGTCCTCGAGCCCGAGACTGGTGGAGAAGGTAATCCGGCCCTCGATCCGCCGTCCGATCTCGCGGATGCGGTCGGTCAAAGTCTTGATCCTGGCAAGACGCAGGTCGAGCGCGTGCGCCTCTTTTTTCGCGGCGTCGCGGCGCAGCGGCGCCGGATCGCGGAAACCGCGCTGATAATTATGCGTGATCCGCGACCCGGAAGTCTTCCAGACATGCGCCTGTTCGGGATCGGCGATCTCGGCGGTGTCGAAGCCGGAGCGGAACAAGAACGGCGCGAGATCGGGAATGAGATAACCGACGGCTCTGATCTCGCCCGTGAAGCCGTGGCGCTGGCGCAAGATCACGGCAAGGCTGATGCCGCGGCCGTCGCCGAACACGGGAAAATTTATGGCGACCGGACCGGCATTGCCGCCGGCCGCAGCCTTAAGCGCGCTCTCATCGGCATCGGGCTCGAGCAGCGTCGCCACCTCGGGCGGATCGGAGACGAGCACGCCTGTCTTAAGATCAACGAGCGGCATAGAGCGCCTCCTTGAAGGGCTGAGCGCCGACGCGCCGCCACGTGTCGAGGAATGTCTCATCGCCGGTTCGTTCGGCCAAATAAGTCTCGATGATGGTATCGATCGCTTGCGGCACGGCTTCGGCGCGGAACCCGGGACCGATAATCGTACCGATCGCGGCATCGTCCTTCGGGTTCCCGCCGAGAGAGATCTGGTAGAGCTCGGTGCCTTTCTTGTCGACGCCGAGAATGCCGATATTGCCCGAGTGGTGATGACCGCAGGCATTGATGCAGCCCGACATGTTGAGCCTGAGCGGGCCGATCAATTCCTGGCGCTTCGGGTCCTCGAACCGTTTGGCGATTTCCTTGGCGATGGGAATGGAGCGGGCATTGGCCAAGTTGCAGTAATCGAGCCCGGGGCAGCAGATCATATCGCCGAGAAGATCGTGATTGCCGGTGGCAAGCCCGTGTTCAGCCAGGATGTCGTAGATCGCGACCACGTCCGAAGTCGCCACATGCGGCAGCATCAGATTTTGCGTGTAGTTGACGCGGGCTTCGCCGCGGCTGAAGCGCTCGGCCAGATCGGCGACAAGCTCCATGGC
>Ga0315534_1001208_pt1 | contig 17925 bp, 16 predicted proteins | sample SalMarSW160240MG_FD_203094 | JGI IMG/M metagenome (GOLD analysis project Ga0315534, IMG submission 203094) | Salt marsh sediment microbial communities from the Plum Island Ecosystem LTER, Massachusetts, United States - Salt Marsh Sediment SW1602-40 ... | reverse complement strand
ATCGGCGGAGCAGCTTTTTTTTCCTCCTTCGCCGCGATACGTTCCGGCGCCGACATTTTGGTGCTTACAAAGTTGGCACAGAAAGACTTCGGGCTTCTGTACGATCTGAAAGAACAGGGAATAGAGGTGATCGCCCTGCCCAGCACCAGTACCACCTCTATAGAAAACATCTTCGAAAGCGAGGATGTCGACCGGAGGAAGGTAACTCTTCTCTCCCAGGCCGAGCCATTTCGCCTCGAGGAAATCCCCGATGTGCAGACAGAGGTCTTCAATCTTGCCGGACTGTTCCATGGAGACATCCCCCCGGAGATGATCCAGCCGCTGTCCCGGAAAGCCCGGGTGGGGCTGGACCTGCAGTGCATGCTTCGCACCAGTCGGGAGGGCAGCTTCTCCTGGATGGACTGGCCGGAAAAAAGAGAATGTCTTCCCAATGTCACCTATTTGAAGGCCGATTCCCTGGAGTCACGGGTGATAACAGGAGTAGAGGATCGACGAGAAGCGGCGCAGATACTCCACGGATGGGGAGCATCAGAGGTTCTGATCACCCATTCTAGTGAAGTGCTCGTCTACGACGGAAAGGAGGTACTGACGGCAACCTTCAATCCCTCGAATCTCTCAGGCAGGACGGGGCGGGGAGATACCTGCTTTGCCGCTTACATTACCTGGCGGCTGAACCACGGAATCGAGGAATCGCTCCGATACGCCGCCGCCCTGACCAGCATCAAGATGGAGAAGCCGGGGCCCTTTTTGGGAACGAGCGACGAGGTGCTCCAGAGAATGAGAGAGCTGGGCTGAGCAGACAGAGAAGCCGAAGGAATCCATGATGTTTAATCTATACATCTTCGATATGGGCGGAGTCGTCAGCCGGAATACGAACGTAGCCCCGGATATGGCTGCGCATCTGGAGTTCGATGGCACGAAGATGATCGACTTCGCCCGGGAAGATTTCGGTAGAGGAGTTTGTCCGAAGATTTTCCTTCAAAAGCGGTCACACCGTCGAAGATGGGCTGCTCGACAGATTCTTCGAACCCGAGCTGGATCCGGATGTCGCGGCGATTATCGACACCTTGAAAAACGGCGCCCGGGTTGTGGCCGGTACCAATACGATCGGCCCTCACTACGAGATACATCTGCGAAAGGGGGACTACCGAATCTCCGATGCGGTCTATGCATCGCATCTGATAGGGCTGGCCAAACCGGACCCGGCCTTCTACACCTACATTTTGGAGCAAGAGGGTTGTCCGGCGGATCGAACCGTTTTCATAGACGAGGTTCCGGACAACGTTGAAGCGGCCAGGGTTCTCGGGATTCGCTCCCTTTTGTTTACGGGTGCGGAAAATCTGTAAAGCGACCTCGCAACGCTAAAACAGCAGCAGGCTTGAACGTCCGTTTATAGCTTTGCGAGCTACAGCACTATACGCTATACTGGAAACCGCAACTACCATTACATGTAAGGAGGTTTGTATGAAAAAACGATTGGTTGCACTCCTGCTCGGCCTGATGCTCGTGTTGAGCGCCGTCTTCGTCTCGGCGGACGGAAAGCTGGTGATCTACAACGCCGGCCAACCGGAGATGGGGGATGCTTTGGTTCAGGCCTTCAAGGCCAAGCACCGCGACATCGATGTGGAGGTGATCCGCCAGGGTTCTGGGGAGCTCATCACCCGTATCCAGGCCGAGGCCAAAAGACCCCAGGGTGACATCATCATGGCCGTGGCCAAGGAGAACCTGGACGTGATCTACGACCTTTTAGAATCCTACAGGGTGAAAGAGGCAGCCGCCTTTCCCAACGACGTGAAGGATGCTAAAGGCAACAAGTACTTCGGCTTCAGCTTCAACATCCAGGCTTTCATCATCAACACCGACAGGATTCCTCTGAGAGACGCCCCGAAGAGCTGGAAGGATCTGGGGGACAGCAAGTATAAGGGGGAAGTCGTCATGGCCAACCCGGCTCTTTCAGGGTCCGCCTACGCCCAGCTTTTCCAGATGGTCGGCCTTTACGGCTGGGACCATGTCAACGCCGTGCGCAAAGTTACCACCTTCGTGCCCAGCTCGACCCTGGTCTACACCTTTGTCGGCCGCGGTGAGTTCGGCATCGGTGTGACCGGCGAGGGCAACGTTTTCACCGAGAAAGCCAAGGGCAATCCCGTGGAAGCAGTGTATCCCAGCGAAGGAACAGGGCTTCGTTTCGATGCCTCGGGGATCATCAAGGGCGGGCCGAATCCCCAGAACGCCCGGATCTTCATGGACTGGCTGACCACCAAGGAGGCCATGACCATCATCTCCCAGGCTCCTTTTTTCCGCAGGATGACCCGCCCCGATGTGCCGCCTCCTCCGGGGCTTACACCGACCGGGGAGATCAAGTTCTTCGAGTACGACGCCAACAAGGCTTCCGCTAGCAGGAACGAATATCTGCAGAAATTCGGAGAGATCTTCGCTACTCGTTGACAGACTATCGGGCATGGATGGATCGCCAATCCGTCCATGCCTATTTACTTCATAATCACAAATTGAGGTTTTCCCAATGACGGAACACGAGGAGAGCCGGGTTACTTTATCCATCAGGAATCTCAGCAAGGTCTTCAGGAGCAAGCACGATCAGGTGCAAGCTCTGAATAATGTGAGTCTGGATATCCGGGAGGGGGAGCTGTTCACCCTTCTCGGCCCCAGCGGCTGCGGGAAAACCACCACGCTGCGCTGCGTGGCCGGATTCGAGAAACCGAGCGGCGGGACGATTGATTTCCTGGGTCAGGACTTCACCTCTATCCCCCCTTTCCGGCGAAACATCGGCATGGTTTTCCAAAGCTACGCCCTGTTCCCCCATCTATCGATCTTCGAGAATGTGGCCTACGGACTGAGAATCCGCAAGCTCTCCAGGAGGGAAATCGAAGACAGAGTCAACCGGATCATTGCACTGGTGGGACTGGAAGCGACCCAGAAGCGTAAGCCCAGCGAGCTGTCCGGCGGCCAGCAGCAGAGGATCGCCCTGGCCCGGGCTTTGGTATACGATCCCCAGCTTCTGCTCCTGGACGAGCCCCTGAGCAACCTGGACGCCAAGCTGCGGGTCTACATGCGGGAGGAGATCCGACGGATTCAGCAGCAGGCGAAAGTGACCACGATCTATGTAACCCACGATCAGGAGGAAGCCCTGTCCATCTCCGACCGGATCGCTGTGATGCACGCCGGTAAGGTCAGCCAGGTCGGGTCTCCCGATGAAATCTACGAAAATCCCCACTCGATCCGAGTGGCGGATTTTATCGGCCAGGCCAATTTCCTCACCTGCACAGTGCAACGAGATGCAGACTCTGTTTTGAGTTTTCGATCCGGCGAACAGATCAAGATGATAAACAGCTCCGACAATATCCGAAATTACCGGGAAAGGGAGGGAATCCTCTTCGTGCGGCCCGAGCAGATGGAGATCTCCGCGGATGCGAATCACCCGAACAGTCTGAGGGGGGAGGTAAAGGTCATCCTCTACCTCGGCTCGGTTGTCCGCTACTACGTCGAGATCTTTCAAAATCAGAAACCCCAGGAGATCCTGGTCGATCAGGATCGCCGTGTACGAGACGTGGGCGTGGGCGATCCGGTAGCCGTGCTCGTCCATGGACAGGAAGCCAAACTGTTTCCCACGGAACAGAGGAAACAGTTGGAGAAAATGTAGGAAATCCCATGGTACGAGCGATCAAACAGCGGCTGAAGACTTTCGAGTTCACTCCCTATCTGGTTCTAGGCCTGGCGTTGATCATCCTGGTCGTGTTCATCGTCTATCCCCTCTCCAAAGTCATCTTCAGCAGCTTCATCGTAAAGGGCGATGCGCCAACCCTGCGCAATCTCACTCTGGACAACTTCGCCCAATTTTCCACCTCCACCCTCTACAGGAGTGCGTTCTTCAACACGATGACGGTCGGACTCTCCTGCGTCCTCTTTTCCTGCCTTATCGGCATTCCCATGGCTTACTTCGTAGCCAAGACCCAGACTCCGCTGAAGACCTTCTTCCTCACCCTGGGCACCCTGCCCCTGATCCTTCCGCCTTTCGTAGGCGCCTACTCCTGGATCCTCCTGTTCGGGCGTCAAGGCGTGGTCAATTATTTTCTGGAAAACGCATTCAACTTCAAGCTGCCCGACATCTACGGAGCACCGGGAGTTATCATCGCCATAACCATGAGCACCTACCCGTTTATCTTTCTCCTGACCTACGGCGCGTTGATTTCGGCGGATCCATACATCGAGGAGAGCGCCGAGATCATGGGCGCCTCCCGTTGGCGGGTCATCCGCACCGTAACCCTGCCTCTGGTCATACCGGCCATCGTGGCCGGTGCCCTGATCGTGTTTATGCGCTCTGTCGGTAATTTCGGGGTTCCCGCCATTCTGGGAGGAAATTTCTACGTGCTGCCGACCCTGATCCACTTTCAGGTCACCGGTTTCTTCAACCTCAACGCCGCTGCGGCCATCGCCATGGTCAACGTGGTGCTGGTGGCCGCCGCTATTCTCCTCTCCCAGTACGTGACCTCCAAACGCTCCTACGTGACCATCACCAGCACCACCCAGGCTGCCCGGATATCATCGAGCAAGCTCCTGAAGTGGATCGGAACCATATTCTGCCTTGGAGTGATCTTCTTCTCCCTGCTCCCGCATCTGACCGTGATATTCACCTCCTTCACCGAGGGTTGGGCCGGCACCCGCTATCCGAACAAATTCTCGCTTCAAAACTACAGCAGGATCTTCGAGATCGCCCTGGTACCGATCCGAAACAGCCTCTTTCTGGCCACCACGGCCACCCTGATCGCCTCGGTCATCGGCACGCTGCTCTCCTATATCAACGTGCGCAAGAATCCCGGTGGATCCTGGATCTGACGGTCATGCTGCCCTTTATCCTGCCGGGAATCGTGGTCGGGGTGGCCATTCTGGTCGGCTTCTCCTCCGGTCTTATCATCCTGAGCGGCACTTGGATGATCATGGTGGTCGGCTTCTTCATCCGGCGCATGCCCTACATTTTCAGATCCACAACGGCTTCCCTGAGCCAGATCGACGTGGCGGTGGAGGAGGCTTCTACCATCATCGGGGCTTCCTGGTTGACCACTTTCAGAAAGATCACCCTTCCCCTGATGGCTCCCGGCATCCTCGCCGGGGCAGTGATCTCCTTCTCCACGCTAATGGGGGAACTTTCCACAACGGTGATTCTCTACTCCGCCCGCTGGAAGACGATCTCCATTGCCATCGTGGAGTATCTGTTCTCCGCCACAATTGGTCCTGCCTACACCCTGGGAACGATCCTCATCGTGCTGGTGCTGGCCGCCATATTCCTGGCCAACCGGATTCTTGGACGGCGGATGTCGCAGATGTTCAAGATGGTGTGACTCAACAGCGGTAGAGCACCAGCACCTTCTGGGCGTTTTTTCCGGTTATTTTGTCGAAGACCTGGCGGCTGAGCGCTCCGCCGGATAGCAGCTCCCTCAGATACTGCAGGATAGGTATTTCCCCTTCCGGATCGGCAAAACAGACATCGGTTCCAAACAGGATGCGGTCCTGAAACTCGACCAGGAAGCGGATCCCGAAGTCCCGATCCCGGCTGAGCGCATTAAGACCGCTTCGAGCGGAAATATCCGCGTACAGATTGGGGTAGGAGCGCAGCAGCCGCAGCAGGCTGCCTTCCGTCTCCACCGCACCAGTTGGATAGATGAACTTGTCCCGCTGGGTCAACTCACCGCTTATCTCGGCCCAGAATCCCGGGGAGTGACCGATTACTGTTGTTTCGGGAGCCGCCTGCAGCAGCCGCTCCAATCGGGGAGAACCGATCTCATCGGTGAGACCGTAAACTCCTCTTCCCGGACCGGTCATATGGAACAGGACCGGCATACCGCAGCGGCCACACTGGCGGCAGAGGTTGATCACCCTGGGATCATCCAGAGGGATATTGGCGGTAACCTCACCGATCCCCACGCAGCCCAGCTCCCTGAATCGCTCCAGGATCCAGGTGAAGTCAGTTTGCGGGGGATTCGCCAACTGCTCCGCATCCAGGTTGCCCAGGCAACCCATACGGGGATCGAGGTTCCCGAACAGCATTACCCGGTCACGATAGGGCGACGCTGCGGTCAGCTGGCCGACTATATCCGGATTGGGAGCGAACAAGAAGGGAGCTTGCGTGCTTTCCGGGGATGCGCCCAGGGGCAGAACGACGGCCTTGTCGATGCGCTGCCGATCCAGACGCCGCATCAGATTTTCCCAGGTTACCGGAATCCTGTCCATCCGGTCGGGTGTCCGAAAATCACCCACGTGGGCATGAAAATCAATTACCAAAATGCCCTCCCCTCTGCCGTTCCCTCGACTATCCGCTCATCCGCACCGGCGTGAGGCAGGACGCTTCAGCGCGAGACAAACAGGGAGCTCGTGCCCCAGCTCCCGAGGGACTCCGGATCCCCGGGATCTTCGGAAAGCAGCTCGTGGTAGTTTTCTACGACTTTGTGAAAGGCCTCGGCATACTGGCCGATCGCCTTTGTTCGGTATCGTTTGAACCAGGGAACCTTGAAGACCTTGGGCTGGATTCCCGCGGAAACCCGGAGGCTCTTCTCCGGCTGTTTCGGCGTTTGCGAAGAACCGCCCATGTTCGTCGGCTTGCCGCTGCCGTAGACATCCAGGTTATGAAACAGAGGATGGGTGTGAAGGGCGAGATTACAACCCGGCTGACAATCCCGTACCCCTTCGGCTCTCAGGGCCTCGCAGAAGCGGGAGATCGAAAGACCTCCCAACACTTCCAAGACAGTTGCTTCCATCCGGGGAGTAACCACAGGCCAGGAAAAGAGATCCTCCTCCTCGGACACCGCTTTCCGCCCACCCAACAACGCCAGTTTACTCATAGTAGATATATTCTACAGGATATGGAACCGTTTGAGAAAGTCGCTGTGCTGCCGCAGGTCTTGGTAGCCCTTCCCTTGCCTCCCGCTTGGAGAAGGCACCAAAAATTAAAGGGCCTTCCGCCCGGAAAGACGGAAGGCCCCTCGAAATCCTTGAGAAAAAGCTGCGGTTAGAACCAGAACAGTACGTTGGCTCCCAGCATGCCCGTGCTCTTGTCCAACGCGATGCCGTCTTCCACCATCAGGTCCATGATGTAGCTCAAGCCGACGGAAAGCCGTCCCAGCTTGACGTCCACGTTGGCCTTGGCGTTGAAACCGACCAGGTTCGGATCGGTACTGTCGAGCAGGAAGAACACCGTGGGACCAACCCCGAGGGACAGGCGCAGGATCGCCAAATCCAGAGCCAATCCGGCGTCCGCGTACAGGTCTATCGATTTCTGGTCACCCAGAGTGACCAGGCCCAGGGCTTCCAGCTGGAGGATGCTGAGCTTGAAGCGGGCATCCCCACCGAAGGTGAATCCTCCCTCCCGCAGTTCTGACTTATCGATCGGCGTGCCGATCAGCACCGGCGAGTTGAAGAAAGCCGAGGCGCCCAATCCCAGCTCCGCAAAGGAGAGCAGCGGGATGAAGGCCAGCACCAATACCAGAATAAGCGTCTTTTTCATCTAGTCCTCCCTCTGACGGGAACGCTACTCCCGTCTATATTTGTCGTAGGTTTAGTATACACCTATGGAACAGTTTTTTCAGGTTTCTCCGTCACCGATTTGGCGCATTTTTTTCTGTTACCGTTTCAACCTGGCCGAACCGGAGGCCGTGGCCAGGTTGATTCCGGGGAGGGAGGAGCCGCGGCTGAAGGACTTGCGAAGGTAGGTCTGACCGGCGTGAACGAAGATCTCCTGCTCGTCGAAGTCGAGCGGAGATTCGATGCGGCCTGCGTGCTGGAGGGCCGTAAAAACGAAAGTCCCCGCAATGTCGTTTCCGTTCAGGTCGAGCTCCACGGCACCGGATGCGGAGGTGAGAGAGAGATCGAAGGTCGGTGTCACAGCCAATTCAACCTTGACATCTCCGGCGGCGCTGCTGAAGCTGCACTCCCCGGTCGGGCGAAGCTCGACTACCTCTATGCTTCCGGCTGCCGTTGCCGCTTCGATCTCGGCGGCAAGATCCGCCAGCTCCACGTCGCCGGCGGCGGTGCGCAGGCGAAGGCGACCGTCGAACCCGGCAACCTCCACATCCCCGCTGGTCGTGGTTACCGACAGTTCCCCGGCCAAATCCCGCAGCCGCACGGCTCCGCTGGCTGTGTTGAGGTCGATCCTCCCGTTCAGATCCCGTATGGAAATACCCCCGGAGGCGCTGCCGGCTTCCAGCCCGGCGTAATCACCTTCTGAGCCGAAATCTCCGGAAGCGGTGGAGAACAGCAGCTGTGTGGAAGCGGGCACTGTGAGATGCCAGACGGCGGACCCCCGGGCCGATCCCCGTAAGAAGCGTTCCCGCAGTAGGATCTCTCCGCCGCGCTCGCGGACCTCTACCTGATAGCGATCCTCCGCGTAGCTGTGAACGACCCGCAGGCGGATCAGGTCTTCTGCGCCAGCCTCCACGACGCAGTCGGCACTGATCAGCTCTACAACGAGCTCCGGCTTGGCCGGCAGCTCCCGGAGCACCTCCCGCTGATCCGCCTTATCCCCCCCGGCGAACAGGGAGGACGGGGCGAAGATCGCGACGATCGTCAGAAAGGTGATGATGACAACCGCAGCTTTCGGATCGTCGCTCAGCAGATGCCTCATAGGTGCAGCTCCAGGATATCCCTGTCCCGGACGATCTCGTGTTTGGATACGGTGAGGGGTTTGTCCGAACCCCGCCACATGCGGGCGAAACGGAGATTCTGCAGGAAATCCTTGTGAATCAGGGAGCAGATATCCCCCACGGTCTGGCCGGCAAAAACGGTGTACGGTTTTTCCAGTTCCGGTTTTTTCCCGGGTGCTTTGGTGTACACCCGCACGATGCCGAGCCATTCGAACAGCATCCGGGGCAGACCGCCGATCGCCTCCGGGTTCCTGCTGGATAGGGGCAGGATCCGGAAACGGTCGCCAACCATCTCCCTCAGCAGCTCCAAGCGCGCCTCCGCACCCGGGGCGTCGATCTTGTTGGCGATCAGCCGACAGCGCACCCGATCCCTGTCTTGGCTTTGCCGCGCCACGAATGTGACGTGCCGCAGCTCAAAGGCCTGGAACACCGCCTCCAGATCGTCGAGCAGGGAATCCACCGACAGGTCCGCGACCAGCAATGCAGCCTCGGCGCCGCGAACCACGCTGAGCAGATGGGTGGGCATGAACTCAGGGGTTACCGGGGGGGTATCGACCAGTTGGATCTGAATATCCTCATACTGAACCATCCCCGGCTGCATCGCGTGGGTGCTGAATGGGTACTCCCCAATGTCCGGGGTGGCGTTGGTCAGCGCCCCCAGGATCGATGATTTGCCGCTATTTGGAGACCCCACAAGAATCACCTGAGCCGCCCCCTCCTTTTCGAATCCCAAGGTGGGGCCTCCGCCGCTCTTCCGCCCGGAGCTCTCCTGCTGCTTCTGCAGCTTGGACATTCTCCTTTTCAGATCCGCGAACAGGTGATCGGTACCCTTGTGTTTAGGCAGCAGGGCGATCATGTCTTCCAGGCGGGTGATCTTTTCATCGATGGTCTTGGCGGCGCGGAACGCCTCCTCCGCCTTCTTGTACTCCGGACCTACGTTCGTTGGCATGGGCCTAAGTATACGCAAAAAAGGCGTTTTCCTCCAACCGATCAGGCCAACCCCAGGGCATCGGAAGATGAGGAAAACTCAAGACACACTATCGCAAGACCGCCCCCCCGGGGCGCGGCCGACCTGGGGTGCGCCGGCCGGGGCAGCCGGGCTAGCGGCGCTTGATCGACGATGCCCCGGACAGATCGATGCGACCCATGGTGGGAGTTCCCCGGAAGTACAGGCGGGACGCCCCGCTGGCCTCGATATCCAGGGTCCCGCTCAGCACAACCTCGGCTTCGCTCGCACCGCTGAGCTCTATGTCGGCATCCTGAACCGGAAAATCCTCCAGATCCAGGTTGCTGGCACCGGACACGTCAAGACTGAGATCCTCCGCTTCGCCCTGCAGACGAACCCGGCTGGCCCCGGAGACCTCAATGCGTACATCCCGAGCCGTGATCTCACCATCCAGATAGCTGGCTCCGGACAGATCCGCCTCGAAATCCTGGCCTGAAGAAAACCCGCTGATACGCACATCACTGGCCCCGCTGGCTTCGATCCCTCGCAGGTCCGGCATGTGGACCTCCGCCTCCATGGTGGCATTGTGGAGGTTGTAGCTTCTATAGGGTTTCAAAGCGATCACCAGGGTCTCTCCCCTCTTCTCGATGCGCAGATGCTCCCTCAGATTGTCGTCTATCCGGACCTCGACCTTGTAGGAGCTGCTCCGGATGACTTCCACCTGAAAGGCATGGCTGACATCGATTCTGCTGAAACCTCGAATGTTAAACTCCTCAGTAACGATCCGCCCGGTTCCGCTTACCCGCTCATCCCCGCCGGCCAGCCGGTCCAGGATACGGGGACCTCCGGAGAATCCCTCTGTGCCGAAAGGGAAACGCCCCTCGCTGCTCTGAGCGCTCACGGTGCTACTGAGCAGGAGCGCGGACAGCAGCAGCACGGTTCCCGCGGTCAATACCTTGATATTCATTGAATACCCTCCTCATACGTTGTGATTATCTTGTCTTCAAGATTACCTCAGGATGAGGCCCGGTACATCGGAACAATGATGGATTTTTTCGCACCCAGGGGCTCATCCAAATGTCGTAGAGCTGTCGCGAAGCGGCGGTACTATTCCTCCAGGGATACGAGTCCCTCCCGGACGGCAAACAACGCCGCCTGGGTCCGGTTGGGAAGCTGGAGCTTCATCAGGATATTGCTGACATGGGTCCGCACCGTGGGCTCGCTGATGAACAGCTTGTTCCCGATTTCTTTGTTGGACAAACCGCGGGCGATACAGCGCAGCACCTCGATCTCCCTGGAGGTGAGCTCCTCCACCGGTTTGCGGGCATCCGTTTTCCGCATCCTCCGGATCAGCTTTTGGGTAATTGTAGGGTGGAGAGCGCAGCGGCCTTGATGCACGTCCCTGATAGCCCGCAGCAGCTCATCCGGGGTGGCGTCCTTGAGCAGGCAGCCCATGGCTCCGACCTCGATCGCGGTGAGAACCTTTTCGTCTTCCGAGAAACTCGTCAGGACCAGGATCCGTGCCTCGGGGTCGTTTTGGCGGATCCCCCGGATCGCTTCGATTCCATCCATGCGGGGCATGACCAGATCCAGCAGGATCACATCCGGCCGGAGCGCTGCGGCCAGCTCTACGGCCGCCGCCCCATCCCCAGCCTCCCCTACCACCTCCATGCCCTCCTCCGTCTGGATCAGCGCAAGCAGACCCTGTCGGACAACAGCATGATCATCTGCGATCAGAATCCGGATCGTCTCTTCCCCCATACTCTCACTCCTTTCCTGTCGGGATCCGCACCCGCACCAGGGTGCCTTGACCCGGAGCCGACTCGACCAGCAGCCCCCCCCCACGCGCATGCGCCCGCTCCTCCATGCCGCGGATGCCCATTCCGCCGGTTGATTGGAGCCTGCTTGCCTCGAATCCCACACCGTCGTCCCGTACCTCCAGCTGGATCACCTCATCCCGGCGGTGCAGGCTGAGCCTCAGCGAGCGGGCCTTGCCGTGTCTGAGGGCGTTGTTCAGCGCCTCCTGGGCCAGGCTGTACAACTCCTGTTCCAGATAGTCGGGCAAAACCAGGTTTGCCGGGGCATCGATTGAAACCTCGATTCCCGCCCGCTTTTCAACACTTTCGAGTCTTTGCCGCAATGCTCCGATCAGGCCTCTGCTCTCCAGCTCGGAGGGGCGCAGCTCGTATACCATTAGCCGCATCTCTTTCAACGCCTGCCGGGAGGCGCCGATCAGATGATCCAGGGACCGTTCGGCCAGTCCGACATCCTTGGCCGCCAGATGTCTGCGCGCCGCTTCGGAGAACAGGGTCACGCTGTACAGCGACTGGCTCACCGAATCGTGCAGGTCCCGGGCGACCCGGCTTCGCTCCTCCAGGACCGCGAGGCGGCGCTGCTGCTGCAGCACCTCCGCGGTGCGGGAGGCGACCTTCTCCTCCAGACCGCGGTACAGGCTCTTGAGGGAATCCGCCATGGAGTTGAAGCGGCTTGCCAGGTCTTCGATCTCATCACCGGTGACGGCCACGATCCGATGATCGAACTGCCCGGCCGCTATCCTCTCGGCCCCGCGGGTCAGGTCCCGGATCGGCTTCAGGATCCTTCCCACCGCGAACAGGACCAGGAGGACCGAGGCCGCGGCCCCGCAGACCAGAACCCCCAGAAGCACCAGGCTGTACAGGCGCAGCGGACCGACGATCACCCGCCATCGCTCTGTGGTAATCAGCGCCCAGTTCGTACCGGCAACCGGGGCATATCCGGTGATCACCCTCTGCCCGGTGACATCCCTGGTCAGAACCGCGCCGTTCAACCCGTAGGTGGCGCCCATCATCGGTACGGTTCCGGCCAGCGAGGTTCCCCAAAGTGAGCGGTTGTGGTGGTAGATGAACTTTCCCCGGCCGTCCACCAGGTAGGCGTAGCCGCTGCGATTTCTGGCAGACTCCAACAGCGAGGCGAAGCTCCCGATCAACGGGGAAGTGCTCAGGGTGGCCATTCCGGCCGCGACCCCCTGCACCTCACCCTGCTCCGTGAGTAGCGGCACGGCAAACACCAGAGCCGGTTCCGCGCTCCGGGGGTCGCGAAGGATGTCGGAGCAGGTGGGCCTGCGCTGCCGAAGCAGGGTGTCCAGCTCCCGGGAGATCAGCCCCTCCCAACCTTCTCCAGCCGGCTGGGCCCGGAGCAGGACCCCGTCTGGATCGTAAACGGCTATGCCGCCGTCGAAGGGACCCGAATCAAAGGCCCGACCGCCGGCCTGGACTTGGCGGTTCATCAGGGCGGTTCCCAGCCCGAGCAGGGTGGAACCGGCTTCAGCCAGCCTGAGTTCCACCTGGCCGGCCACCACGCGAGCCAGCTCGCTCTCCCTTTGCTGCGCCACCCGCTGGGGAACCCGTTCGAAAACCTGGATGCCCACGATCACGATGATGACGATGACCAGAACAAAGGGAACAAAGGCGTAGAAGAGGATCTTGGTTTGCAAGCTGGTGAACACGACTCGTTTCACTGCGGACCTGTGAATGCCGATCACAGTATAGGCGCGGGAGCAGCAAAAAGTAAGGAGGTTACTTCAAAACCTTCCAGAGAACCTCGCTCAGCTTCTCGGCTGTGAAGGGTTTTCCGATCACGTCCTTGAAGCCGTAGTCCCGGAAGTTGGCAATGACCGGATCGTTGGAATAGCCGCTGGAGATGATGGCGATGGCTTTGGGATCGATCTCCAGCAGCCGCTGCACCGCCTCCTTGCCCCCCATGGCACCGGGTACGGTCAGATCCATGATTACCGCGGCAAAGGGCGTTCCGGTCTGTTTTGCCTGGGAATAGCGGGACAGCGCTTCCTCACCGGTAGCCACCACCGTGGGGGCGTAGCCCAGATGGGTGAGAAGGCGGGCATAGACGTCCCTCAGGCTGGTGTCGTCATCCATCACCAGGATCTTGCCCTTGCCGCTGTACAGCTTGACCCCCGTGTTTTTCGCACTCTTAACGTCTTTTCTGTCCGTGGCGGGCAGAAACAGGTAAAAGCGGGTGCCCGCGCCCAGCTCGGATTCTACGTACAGATAACCGTCATGATTCTTGAGGATCGAGTACGCCGTGGCAAGGCCGAAACCGGTCCCGTTGTTCTTCGTGGTGAAGAAGGGATCGAAGATCTTGCTCAGGTTCTCCTTGGGAATCCCGCAGCCGTCGTCTTCTATTACGATCCGTATGTAGCGACCCGCTTTCAGAGGAAGCCGGTAGGAGGCGGTCACCGTGACGTTTTCCGCCTCCACCGAAACGACGCCGCCGTCGGGCATTGCCTGATCGGCATTGATGATGAGATTCTGGATCACCTGGATGATTTGCCCCTGATCGAACTCGGCCCACCAGAGATCGCTGGGGAAACGGTAGGTACAGCGCACGTTGGATCCCCGCAGAACAAAGGTGGAGGCATCCCTGATCAGATCGGGGAGAGTCCCCGGCAGCTTGACCGGCACGCCGCCCTGGGCGAAGGTGATCAACTGCTGGGTGAGGCCGCGTGCGCGTAGCGCAGCCCTCTCCAGCTCCTCGAGGCGTGTATAGATATCATCAGCCGGCTGAGCATGGATCTTGGCCAGGGCCACGTTCCCTACGACCGCGGCCAGGAAATTGTTGAAGTCATGGGCGATTCCGCCGGCCAGACGGCCCACCGCCTCCATCTTCTCCTCCTGCTGCAAATGCTCTTCTAGAAGTTTTCGGTCGCGGATATCACGGGCCACGCCATAGGTTCCGAGAAAATTCTTTTCACTGTCCTGAGGCTCCCTATCGTAGATCCCCTGGGATTTGATCTCCACGGGAACCTCGGGCTTGGTCCCTGAACCGTTACGCTTCCCGCCCTCTCGAGGCTTGCGGAGGTGCAGCTCCACACCGGAGGAAGCCCGACTGCCGGTCCGTCGTTCATTGAACACGTGCTCGGATTTCTCGAGATCCGCTGCGCAAACGACCTGGGAGTAGTGTTTGCCGATGACCTGGTCACGCTTCACTCCCAGGAGCCTCTCAAAGGCATCGTTGACGAAGGAAAAACGGCCCTGATCGTCAAGGGTGTAGATGATGTCCGGCGAGTTTTCCACGAGGTATTTGTACCTCCTCTGGGATTGCTCCAACGCCCAGTGGATGGCCTCCTTTTCCCGCACCAGCCGCTTCTGCTCCAGAGCGTTGTCCACCCGTTTGATCAGCTCTTCGTATTCGACGGGCTTGCGGATGTAGTCAAAAGCGCCGTTTTTCAGTGCGCTGACCGCCGATTCGATGGAGGCAAATCCGGAGAACATGATCACCAGGAGCTCGGGGTATCTGCCGTGGACGTACTCGAGGACTTCCAGTCCGTTCATATCGGGGAGCACGATATCGAGAAGCAGAAGCTCATAGGCCCCCTGTGCCAGCTGTCGAATTCCCTCTTCGGCCGTGTTGGCGCTGTTTACCAGGTAACCCCGGTCACCGAGCAGTTTAGCCAGGCTTTCGCACATCCGGGGTTCATCATCGATGATCAAGATTCGATAACTATCGGGCATTGATTCTCTTCCCTTTCTCTACTATCTTTACTTTTCGGAATCGATCCTCACGAAAATGAACTTCAACTTGAGAAAAGTACCGATACTTATTACGATAATGCCGGCAACGGGATGAGCAAGATCTTCAAACGGGGAGCCCAGATTTCAGGCGAACTCAAAAGCACGGTCAGCCACCTGCTGCACAGAGGCGGCAATCGGGAGGTCACAGCTGTCCGCAACAAGTCCATCGCCGTCACTTCGGGGAAGGGTGGCGTAGGAAAGACGATCACGGCGGTCAATCTTTCCATCTACTACGCCCGCAAGGGGGTTTCCACCGCTCTGATCGATCTGGATCCGCTCTCCGACATCGCCACGCTTCTGGATCTGGTGGAGGCCGAATCGGCCGTGGAGGAGCAGACCATCGACCTGAGGAGTGCCGGACTGGATAGATTGACAACTGCGGTGTTCAAACATCTGGATCTGATCTTCCCCTCGCCCAAGCTCAAAAAACTGGAACGTAGCGCCCTGCTGGAAAAGATCTACCGTGATCTGCCCGGGGATCTGGACGGCCGCTACGAGCTGCTCGTGTTCGACCTGCCCGCCGGCAGTGAGTTCGAGGAGAATCTCGTTTTTCTGCCCTTTATGGGGATGGTCCTGCTGGTGACCAATCCCGAACCCACGGCTCATGCCGCCGCAGGCGCCTATATCAAACGAGCCTGCGATGTGTACCAGGATCTCACGATCCATCTCTGGCACAACCGTTTCGCCTCGAATACCCGCAATCACTTCAACCCGAAGGATATCGTGGGCAACTACAACCGCAACGTGCCCAAAGAGCTGCAGATCGACAAACGGGCTTCAGTCAGCCTTCGGGATTTCGCCAGTGTGCCCGAAGACCCGGCCCTGAATCTGCTCAGGGGCAGTCCCGGGGCTGATGAAAACGTGCTTCGCTTTCTTCTGGATACCCTGATGTTCATCCACGAAGAACGGATCGCCACCCTGGCCGCCTCCACGATCTCTAACCATTCCTTCGAGCTGATCAGGCAGTTCCTGAGCCATCACAAAACCATAGGGGATATCGATGAGTATCTGGATGAGATCGGACGCTATCTCCGCATCCTGCTGGAACTTCAGCTTCGAGCGCGGCCGGAAGGAACGCCCGATCCTGCGGCGGCGGTCAGCAGGGCGGATGTGTTCACGCCCGCGGAGAAGAGAGGCTTCCGCAGTTTCCTGCAGAAACTCAACTCCGACCCGCTGCGCCGGCGGATCATCCGAACCATGGATCTGCTGGAGAGAAAACTCCATCGCCTGGAGGAGAGAAAGAATCCCTTTGCCGCCGGTACCGCCATTGTTGCGGACAAGGCCGTAGACCGGGAGCTGTCCGCTCTGCTGGTGGCCATCAACCGAAGCAGCAGCCTGAATCCGCCGATGGCGAACCAGGGAGGCCTGCTTCTGTTCTACTTCTCCCTCTACAAGCTGTTTCAATCCCGGACCGTCACCGAGCTCATCAGATCTCTGGTACCGTCCAAGACCAACAGGAAGGGATCGACGGTACGGGACCGACACCGCCAGATCCGCAATCTTGTGGAGGGAGATCCGGAGTACAAGAGCCGCTATCTGAAACTCCTGAAGACACTCCATCCGATCGTGAGCAAGCAGATAGCCACTATCGTAAAGACCTTTGAGCTCTCCGGTCTGCTTTTTCGTGACGAAAAGGGCGCCGTCATCCGCAGCGCCTATGTGAAACTGCTGACAAATTTCATCCACGATACACTGTACAGCGGGCTCAGCGTTGTCGTCGGTTTTCCCTTTCGTGCCGCCGCCGGCGCGTTTCAGGAAGGCGCGGAAAGGGCACTACAGACTCTCAAACAGACCGACTAGCCATGGATAAGGGCTGACATGGATCTGGAACGGCTCAGTCTCGGGGCGAGCATCAGACTGATCCTTCGCCATGGCCGGCTCCGCCGGAGGGGAATCCAGCTTTTCAAGGCAGCACTGCGGGAGTTCTTCCTCCTCCAATTCCGGTCCCGACGGCAGCCGGGTATCCGGCCGGTCGCAGTCGTGTTTCACCCGCTGGACGACTCCCTGCCCTTCAACCCGGGCCTGTTTCCCAGGTACCTCGGTTATTTCAGCGTATGGATGAAGACGCTGTCCTGCCTGTACCGGAGGTACGGAAAATCCGCTTTAGGGGATATCGAAGGGATGATGCGGGATGTGGTCCTGCTCTATCATGCAGCGGGAAGGGTGTACCGGCGCTGCCAGTCCACGACCACCTCCCGGCGCGCCGTGCTTACCAATCCCCACTCCCTCCTGATCGTTGCCTTCGATCCCCACCTGCACTGCATTCCCAGTCTCCACGTGCTCACCATCTGCTACAATTATCACCAGGCGCGAAAAATCGTGATGAAACTGGACCCGAAGGGTGCATCCGGCGATGAGTTGACAGCCCAGACCTACAGGCTGGCCCTGCGGATCACAGAGGCGGTACTGCTGGTGAAACAGCACAGCCTGCTCGATATCGGACCTTCCCTGTTTTTGCTCTCCCGCCTGTTTCCCGAATACGATGACTGGGAAATCAGGCGATTCGTCTCGGAGCTGTTTGCCGGCGCGCCTTTCCTGTACCCGGATACCGCCGCACAAGCCCGCAGGGTGATCCTGGAAAGCTACCGGGAGCTGCTCGCGCTGCAACGGGGACGCAGAGTTTGCGCCCCCACGGATGTCGTACTGGATTATGTAAGGGGAATGGGTAGAGTCGAGAGGTGGCGCGGTCGTGTAGGCTGAAGTTTGTATTCTCCGTTTGCCGCCTGGTTTCCCGGCGGTGCCACAATATCTCGGCCATGCCCCG
>Ga0315534_1001206_pt1 | contig 17928 bp, 11 predicted proteins | sample SalMarSW160240MG_FD_203094 | JGI IMG/M metagenome (GOLD analysis project Ga0315534, IMG submission 203094) | Salt marsh sediment microbial communities from the Plum Island Ecosystem LTER, Massachusetts, United States - Salt Marsh Sediment SW1602-40 ... | reverse complement strand
TCGCGAGCTCCTGGCGCGAATCAACGCCCTCGGCCGTCGCGTGGCCAGGCTGCCTGCGGAGCCCGAGATCCTCGAGGTCGACGGATGCACTCTCGACCTCGGACGGCTGGAGGCGACTCGCGAGGCAGAGACCATCAAGATCACACCTCGTGAAGCGGGAATTCTGCGTTGGCTCCACCGCCACCGAGCGCGGGCTGTATCGCGCGGCGAGCTGCTCGAGCGGATCTGGGGATCCTCTGGGGACCTCCAGACCCGCACCGTCGACATGACCATCGCCAACCTCCGGCAGAAGATCGAGCGTGACCCTTCCCAGCCCCGGATCCTCCTCACCGTCACCGGCGCGGGCTATGCGTGGGGAGGCGACGAGGAGCGATGAGACCGCATCGGCGGACCACCCTTGCAGCGGCCCTGATCGGAATTTCGGTCTTGCTTCCGACAGGTGCGTGGTACGTGACCGGATCACGCGAGGCGGCCCGCCGTTCGCAAGCGATCGAGGCGGCAGCTGCGCACGCGATTCGGGACGACGTGGAGAGCAAGGCCGCACGTCTCGGCGCCCGGCTCGAAGACCTGCGCCTCCAGGAGTCGACGCGGCCGTTCTTCCACTATCAGACTCTCTACCACGATCCTCGCGGCGCATCCCAGGGGCTGGCGGTAACGCCATCGCCGCTGGCATCGGGAAGCCCCGACCCCCTGGTGTGGGCCCATTTCCAGATCGACGAGAATGGACTTGTCACCCTGCCGGCCGTGAGCGAGCGGTTCCCGGAGCTCACGAGCGACGCCGACCTCGACGCCTTTTGCTCCATCCTCGGCGAACTGCAGCACGCCCTGGTACTCGGCCAGGAGCCGGGGCATGCGGCGGGCACAACCGACGAGGAGCTCCTGCTCACCCTGACCGAATCGGAGTGGGAGCAGATCCTGCGCGCGGACAGCGTCTACGCATCCATTACTGGCGGCAAGGACCAGCCATCTGCCCCCGTCACGCGTGAAGGCGTCGGTCGCGTCGTTATCCGGGTGCTCCCACTCCACTGGCACACCCTGGTCCTCGGCAGCGGGCCCGCTCTCGCCGCCCTTCGCGAGGTGCACACTCCGTCAGGCGTCCTACTCCAAGGGTTCGCCATCGCCTCCGAGGGGGTGGTCGATTGGCTCAGCACCGGGAGCCTTCCCCTCGAGTTTTCGCCTGGGCCGCCGGCGACATCCAATGCGGTGACCGCGCTGGTCGAGGACACCGGTTGGCTTCTCGAAGCCGATCCCAGCCTCGCGCTGAGTGCGGCGGCAGTCCGCGGCCGCGCGGAGGTACGGCGGTTCCGCAACGCCTTTGCCCTTACCTCGGCGGCAATCTTCCTCGCCGCCGCAGCGGTGGTATGGATACTCTTCCAAATGGACCGCCTTGCGACGCAAAGGGCGCGTTTCGCGGCCGCCGCCGCCCACGAGCTCAAGACACCGCTGGCGGGCCTCCTGCTGCACGCGGAGATGCTGGCGGAGAGTCTCGGAGACTCGGAGCATCGATCGCGGTACGCGGCAACGGTGAGCGCAGAAGCGAATCGCCTCGGTCGTGTGGTGAGCAACATGTTGGACCTCGCGCGTCTCGAACGGACGACGCCCCTCGCCACTCCGCGAGTGGGAGACGTGGGCCAAGCGGTCAAGCAACGCGTGGAGCAGCAGCAACCTCGTCTCGTGGAAGCCGGCATATCGGTGGAGATCGATGTCGAAGAGGACCTGCCGCCGGCCTTGTTCGACGCCGACGCTCTTGGTCAAATTCTCGATAATCTATTGGACAACGCAGAGAAGCACACTCGCATGGTGGAGAATCGTCGCGTCTGTGTGACGGTCGGCTCAGACAATGACCAGCTTCAGATTCGCGTAGCAGACAACGGACCCGGGATCCCGCGCAGCCAAAGGCGCACCATGTTCCGCCCGTTCGACCGCTCCGAAGACGCGGTGGGTCGACCGGGCCTCGGTCTCGGCCTCGCCGTCGCACACAGCTTCGCGCGCGCCCAGGGTGGAGAACTCGAGCTCGAATGCGACGACCGACCGGGGGCCACGTTTGTCCTCACCCTTCCCCGTGCCTAACCTGCATATCTCACCGCCCATCTGCTGCGGCCGGAAATCTGCAGCAATCTACGGCGTTTGCTCGCACCGGGCTAATCGACGTACCCGAGGGCCTTGAGCTGCTGTTCCCTCAGCCTTTTTTCCTGTTCCGAGACGCGCTGGGACCGGGTGGCCCTCCGCTCCCGATCCGCGGTTGACAGGATCTGCGGATTGGCCCACAGGACAAGGCCTTCCGGATTCGTGGGGCCGCCTTCGACATCGGTTTCGATGCACATCGTGACCTGCCGCAAAGCGTAGCGTGCGATGGATACGGTCCGGCGTTGCCACAGGGGATCGGAGCTCTCGTCCAGGAAAACATCCACCAAGGTCTCCGGCGGTCGCTCGTGGTCGTCGATCGTGAGTCGGAAGCGGGCTTCCGGCTCGGTGCCGTCGAAACGTCCCCTGTCGAGCCCAAACTCGGTTCGCAGAGAGGCGCCGACGGGTATCCGAAGGTCTCGGCATCCATTGATGAATCCGATGATCCGACGCTTTCGACCATCGACTTTCTTTTTTTCGGTCTGCCCCTTGAAGTCGAAGCTATAGAGGTCGGAGTCGACAAAAGGACGGCGGTCTTCGGGAATCACCTCGGACTCCACAGGGGCCGGCAGATCTGCGAGCTGCGGACAATGGTCGTAGGGCACCCGTTCGACCCGCATCGGCAGATAGGGTGGCGTCCACTCCCACACGATCTTCCCCCGACCCTTGATTTCGAAAACTCTCCCGCCATGGCTGGATGTGATCAGCGTGCTGTTTCCCGGCAGCGGCTGAGCCGTGCCGCCGACAAAAGAAAAGAAAAAGTCCGAACCATACTCCCAGACCAGCGCGCCGGTGACAGGATTGATGACCTGAACCCGACTCCGCCGGTAGTCGGAGAGGTTTTCGAGCCCGTTGTTGAAGATCATGATCAAGCCAGGTCGCTGCAGGCCTCGCTCGAACATCACCGCTTCGTGCTGGCCGTCCAAGCCCCGCGAGAAGGTCCAGACGACGTCTCCGCTGGCCTTGTCGATGATGAAGATCGTGTTGAGATTGCGTGCGCTGACCAGGATATTGCCGGGTTTGAATCGATCATCGCCGTTATCGTACCAGCGGTTGGCCGGCAGCTCGTGAATCGAATTGACGTGCGACGGATCCGTGGCATTCGGGTTCCAGTTGGGGAACCTGTCGCCGTGATCCTCGATCCGCCATTCCCAGACTACGACACCCTCTCGGTCAACCTCGAGCAGATAATCGGTGTGGCTGTGCCCGTCCTGAGCGAGGATCAGATAGTTGCCATTCCGCAACCGGATCAGATCGTGATGGGGCAGATCTTGGCTGTCCTGCAACTGGAAATTCCACGCCAGGTCGCCATCCCAGGTGTACTCCTTGATCAGATTGTCGACCCCGATCACCGCCAGGCTGCCGTCACCGTTGAGCCGGGCCCGCCCGGTTACGCGGACCCCGGGCCAGGAGTGGACGACACGGCCGTTCATATCGATGATCAACGGCACCCGCCTCCGATACAGGACGAGGTTGTAACCGGCATGGCTCTGCCCCGGAGAGTACCGTCGGACCCAGCTTGGTGGATCGAGCTCGGTCAGTTCCAGGTGCTTGCCATCGAGCTGTGCCGGGTCGTCGATGACTGACAACGACGGCCGCCGACATCGGAGTGATTCTATATATTTTCGAATTGGAACAGCCGCAGCGAACAGGAGAACGATCGCCAGTGCGAGGACGATATATCTGATCAGCGCCCGCGAATCAGAACCTGCCGCCCCTGCCTTTTTTTCGTCAGTTGACATAGCCCAACGCTTTGAGCTGCTGTTCGCGGAGCTTCTCTTCCCGCTCGCTGACCCGCGCTTCGTTCTGCTCGTCAAAGGGGTGCTGAACCGGAGATCTGATCAACGGATTTCCCCAGGCGACCATGTCCTCAGGATTTTCCATCTCGCCCGTGATCTTGGTCGAAACGCACATCTGCACGCGTTGATAGCTGAACTTGCCGAGACGGATTCAACGTCCGGTCGAGCAACGTTTCGGGTGGTTCGCCCTCCCGTTGGACCGTGAGTCGGAAGCGCGCCTCGAGCCGTCGACCCTCAAGCCGCCCCTCGTCAATCCCGAACTCGACCCACATTTCCGCCCCCGGCGGCATCCGCAGCTCGCGGCATTCGTCGAGGCCTCGTACGAGGCGGCGTGAGAATCCCGCGATGTCGCGGGTGATGAACTCTTCGGTGAGGGCGAAGCGGTAGAGGTCGATGTCCACGTAGGGGCGGGTGTCCCCTTGAACCAGCACTTCCGTTTCTTGCGGACGCGCCAGTGCGGCGAGTTGCGGACACTGATCGTAGGTCAGCCGTTCGGGTCGCATCGGCAAGTACGGAGGTACCCACTCCCAGACGATCTCACCCTTCGGCGTGATTTCGAAGATCCTGCCCCCGTGGCTCGACGCGATCATAAAGTTCGGCCCGGGCAGTTTCTGGACGGTGCCGGCCACCGATGAAAAGAAGAACTGCGAGCCGTACTGCCATGCGAGCTCACCGGTATCCGGCTCGATCGACTGGATCAGGCTTCGGCGGTAGCCGTTGCGATCGTGGCGACCGTTGTTGAAGACCAGAATGCGTCCTTCCCCGGGCTCCCCCTTCGCCACCATCGTCGCCTCGTGTTGGTAGTCGAGATTGCCGGTGTATTGCCAGACGACCCCTCCGGTGCTCTTGTCGATGATGAAGATCGTGTCGAGATGGCGGGCGCTGACGAGAATATTCCCTGGGCGGAACCGCTCATCGCCATCATCGAAGTGCCGGTTCGGGCCCAGCTCGTGAATCGAATTGATGTGGGTAGGTTCGTTGCGCTCGCGGTCCCAGGTGGGAAAGGAGTCGATGTGATCGAGCGAACGCCACTCCCACACCACCCGGCCCCTTCGGTCGACCTCGAGCAGAAAGTCTGTGTGACTGTGACCGTCGTGAGCCAGGACCAGGTAATGCCCGCTTTTGAGGCGGATCAGGTCGTGGTGAGGGAAGTCCTCCGCAACCGCGAGCCGGAACACCCACTGCAGCTTTCCGTCCCAGCTGTACTCTTTGATCAGGTTGTCGGTGCCGATCACCGCCAGGCTGCCGTCTTCGTTGAGGCGAGCGCGCCCGACCGCACGCACCTCCGGCCAGACGTGCACGATGCGGCTGTTCATGTCGATGATCATCGGCACCCGCCGTCGATAGAGTACGAGGGTGTAACCACCGGCCGATGCCTCCGGCCGGTACTGACGGACCCAGCTCGTGGTGTCGTGATCGCCGAGATCGAGGTGGAGATCATCGAGCGCTTCGGCATCGTCGGCGATCACCTGGGCGAGGACCTTGCGATGCTCGGCCCTGGCCTTTATGTGCAGGGCGCCAGCAGTCACGAGGGCGGCTCCGACGAGCACCAATACAACCCGTTTCACCATCGTCTCAATCCTTGATCCCGGACCTCAACCCGCATCAGGCGCCGAAATATAGCCCTGTCGGTCCAGATACAGGAGCACCTCGCGGGTCGCCTCTGCCGGGGCCAGATCAGAGGTGTCGATGACCACATCCGCGTCCTCCGGCACCTCGTACGGATCGGAGATGCCGGTGAACTCCTTGATGATGCCCGCCCTCGCTTTAGCGTACATACCCTTGCGGTCCCTCTCTTCACAGACTTCGAGCGGCGTCGCCACGTGGACCAGCACGAATCCGCCGCACGGTTGGATCATTTCCCGCACCTCGCGTCGGACGACATCATAAGGAGCGATCGGCGCACAAATGGCGACGCCACCCGCTCGCGTGATCTCCGATGCGACAAATCCGATGCGGCGAATGTTGAGGTCTCGGTGCTCCTTCGAAAAGCCGAGCTCCGACGAAAGATTGGCGCGCACGAGATCACCGTCGAGCAGAGTGACTCCGCGTCCGCCGAGCTCGAGCAGTTTGACTCGAAGAACATTTGCGATGGTCGATTTCCCCGAGCCCGAAAGGCCGGTCAGGAAGACGGTAAAACCCTGTACGCGGCGGGCCGGGTGACGGTGCTCGAGCTCGCGCGCAACCTCTTCGAAGGTGTACCAGCTCGGAATCTCCCGTCCGTCATCGAGGCGTTGCCGGACCTCCTCGGCAGTCAGCCAAAGGACATGGCCGTCCGGAGGTACGTCGGTAGCGGCGACGAATTGCCCGCGGTCTTCGAGATAGACCGTTTCGCGCGCCGACACCATCTCGACGCCGAGGTCGGCGGCGTGATGTGTGATGATCTGGGCGGCCTCCTCCTGCTGGTAGGCGGGCTCACCGACCGTATCGAGGACCGTACCGACGCTGTCGAAGTCGATCATCAGGTGGGTGGCACCGTAGTTCTTGTGAACGATCGCGTGCAGCAGGGCCTCGCGCCCGCCGCCGCCACGCATTGCCAGCGGCAAGAGGTTGAGGTGCGCGATGGACGTGGGGAATTCGGGCAGCACGGCCTGGTAGCAGCGAATCCGAGTGTAGTGGTCGGCATCGCCGGGTTGATCGAGACCGACGACTGGATGGATGAGGATATTGGCGCCGATGGTCCGTGCAGTTTCCACCATCATCGTTTGCTGCGCACGATGGATGGTGCGATGGGTCTGGAAGGCGAGCACCCGGCGCGAGCCCAGATTCGAGAACAGCTCACGGGTCCCAGCGGGCGTTCGACGGAGTTCGGGGTAGTCGTAGTGGACGGGCAACCGAAGGGCCTCGACACGACCGGCCGCCGCCCACCTTCTCGTACGGTGAAGGTACTGGGCGACACCGATGTGAGACCTGTCGGCGGTCCCGAAGATTGCTGCGACCTCGGCGTCGAGATCGCGCTGATAACATTCCTCGACCGTGAGCGCGCCGATCATCACACCTTCACCGTCTCGGAGCGCAAGAAAATCTCCGGCAGCGAGGGCGTCAGCGAGCTCGTCCGGAATATTGAGGACCACCGGAATCGGCCAGAAACTGCCGTCGCCGAGACGCATCTTTGAGCACACCGTTTGATGGTCCCCAGCGCCGAGGTAGCCATTGAGGGGCGAGTAGGCGCCGTTGATCAGGAGCTCGAGGTCGCAGAGTTGGCGTGAGCCGAGGTCCACAGAGAGCCAGTCTCGGGACAGATCTCGGATTTCGGAGGCTCGACCTTGATCGACTACAAGGTCAACCAAATGTGATCCGTGCGGGCTGATGAGATGATCCAATGCGGCGGCTCCCTGACGCTGTTCTGCCCTCGATATCGGTACAAAGGCGCGCAGCGCGGGATTGTAACGGCTTGCGAGCGCTCTGTATAGGATGTATACGACGACACCGCACTCCGCGTCCATCAAACGGATCGAAAGTCCGGCAATCGGATGATCTTCAGACCAGAATCGGCAGTCGCCAGGTCGGAGTGTATTTGAAAATCAACCTGGTATGGATGTGGTCGACCTCTGGGCGATTCGTAAAGCTGTCGAGGGCGAGGTCCCTGAGGTGGTCCGAGTCACGCGCCGCGACATGCACCAGGAAGTCGTCTCCGCCGGTGACGTGGAAGACACTTCGCACCTCGGGGAGCTCGACCACGTAGCGCCGGAACGAGTCAACCAGATCCCGCGAGTGCTGGCGAAGGCGCACAGCGATCAACGCTTCGAGACCGACACCGACCGCAGAAGGTTCGATGTCGGCGTGGTGTCCACGGATCACGCCCAATCGGGAGAGACGACGCACCCGTTCGAGACAGGTCGAAGGCGCCACGCCGACAGCCTCGGCAAGTCGGTTGTTGGCCACGCGAGCATTCTTTTGCAGAACGCCCATAATGGCGAAGTCAATTCGGTCGAGTTGGTCGGAAAGTTGCATGGTCAGAATAATATTCGACTTCTTGAAAAACACAAAAATCTTCTCCTACAATTCTCCTTGACCGGGAATAATGATCAATATCGAGACCTGATTTCAGAATTAGGAATGCACACGGTTCCAACCTGATCCGCGAGGAGGCACCATGAAATACCCGCTCCTTTCACGCAGTGATCTCAGCGCCATCGACGCTCTCAAGGAGCACCACGGGGGCGCGCGACACATCGCCGATACGCTCCGCGAACAGCGGCGGTATGAGACCCGCAAACGCATCCTCGAAGGGAAGGGATTTGGCGGCATGATCGCCGACGCGGAGCGCCTGGTGAAAGGGTTCGCCAAGATCGAGGATTTCGAGAAAGAACTCTCGCCGACCTACAACGACAATTTCGGAATCGCCACCGCCCAGGTCTCCGGTTTCCAGGGCGCTGCCGTCACCCACCGCTCGATGCAGCGAATGGCGGAAAGCGCCGACAATGAAGAGCCCTGTTGGGTCCCCTCAGAGTTCATCTCGGTCGTCGCACTGACCGACACCTACGTCTATTCGGGTGATCTCATGGCGACCCTGACCATGGCCGAGAACATCATGGGAGCCTCCAAATTCTGCAGCACCAACCTGATCGGGATCCCGATGCCGGCGAGCCGCTTCGCCGAGCTCGAAAAGTTCACGGGCACGACCTTCGAGACGCGCGACCTCGGCAACGGCATGGCGCAGATCATCCTCAAGAACATGGGCACACCTTTCGGCAACCTCGGGGGCGTCGAAGTGGCCAACGACAACCATCTGGTCTATCTCGACGGCATCACTCGCGCCGCGCTCGAGACCGGCAGCGACTTCTTCCTGAACCCCTCATGGTCATCGATCATCGCCGCCTGTTACTTCGGACGAGATATACCCAACCTCCGGTTCAAGATTTCGATGCTGCTGTCGACCCAGAATCTGATGCAGTTCCGGATGCTCCTCAACATCATGTCCGAGTACCTGCGCGACGACCACACCACGCCGATCTGCGAGATCAACATCGGCAACGGCGTGTCGCCCGAGAACTTCATCCGCTGCTCCGAGGAGCTCGATCAGAGCGGTATCAAGGGCGTCAGCCTCGCCGCCCACCTCCGTATCAACCCCGACCTCGGCGTGCCCGACTTCGACTGGACCGACAACGCGTTCACGGTGCTGGAGAGCGGCACCAACTTGACCTTCAAGTACGAGTCGGACGGCACCGCGCGAGAGCTCGACACCATGGAGGCCTACTTCATGCCCGAGGAGGAACGGGTAAAGGTCGCGGACACGATCGGTGATGTGATCTACTACAAATCGCTTCGCGCATCGAAGGACGGCCGCGAGATGATGCGACGCGGCATCCGAACCCGCTTCGGGGGAGCGTCGTACCGAGGGGAGGCACCAGCGGATCCAACGCACGCGCAGATGGAGACCGCTGGGGCGGTGTGAGGATATATCAGGGCACGGAGACGGACGCGGGGGACACCGACCGGTGAAATCAAGCTGGCGTTCCAGGTTCGCCGAGAATGTGCGCGATTACGAGGGCTATCCCATCGGCAAAACCATTCAATACCTTACCGACCCCGAAATCATTTCTCTCGCGGGTGGCCTCCCCTCCCCCGAGGTTTTCCAACGAACCGAGCTCCGGTTGGCGACCGAGAAGGCTTTTGATCGCGAGATCGACCGCATCATGCAGTACTCGCCGATTCCAGGTGAGGCAACTCTCGTGGACGCGGTATTGCGGTTCCTCGAACGCGACGACATCCATATCGGCCGGGACAGCATCGTCATCACAACCTCGGGACAACACGGGCTCGACCTCACCGGTCGTCTCTTCCTCGAACCGGGGGATGTGGTGCTCGTTGACCGCCCGACGTTCGCCGGTGCTGTCGTCGCCTTCAACCTGCAGCGACCGCGCTTCGTCGGCGTCAACATCCAAGACGACGGTTCTGACGTCGCCGGCATGAGGAGGGCGCTGGAGAACCTCGCTACCGAGGGCACGCCGCCGAAGTTCATCTATGTCGTGCCCGATTTCCAGAACCCATCCGGCATCACCATCAGCCTCGCCAAACGGGAAGCGCTTCTCGACCTCAGCTACGAGTTCGACGTACCGATCATCGAGGACAGTCCCTATCGCGACCTGCGTTACTCTGGCGAGACCATCCCGGCGATCTTCACTCTCGATCAACAAAGGGACGGTGATCACGTCATCGGTCTCTACACCTTCTCGAAGCTTTTCTGTCCCGGTATGCGGGTGGGCTTCAACATCGGCCCTCCGGAGGTCGTGACCCGGATGACCCACATCAAAGAAGGCAACATCCTCAACACCCCGAAGTGGAACCAGGACATGTGCCTGGCATTCCTCGAGGACATGGACCTCGAGCAGCACCTCGAGAACTGCCGCAGCTACTACCGGGCAAAGCTCGCCGTATTCCTGGACACCATGGCAGAAAACTTCCCTCCCGAAACCGGTGTCCGTTGGACGCGGCCCCAGGGTGGACTTTTTCTCTGGGTCTCGCTCCCGCCTCAGATCGACACCGGCGAACTGTTTTTCGAAGCCATCGAACACAAGGTCGCATTCGTGCCGGGCGAACAGTTCTACGGCGAGAATCCGGAGCACAACCACATGCGGATCAACTTCTCCTTCGTATCGAAAAAACAGCTTGCCGTCGCCGTGGAGCGGCTGGCTGAATGCATTAAGAAGAGACTCTAACGGAGGATCACATGCGTTTGTTATTCGTCGGTTTTGGCACGGTGGCACAGGGCCTTTCGGAGCTCCTGATCGAAAAGAAGGAGGAGCTCGGAGAAAAATACGGTCTCGACTGGAAGGTCACCGGAATCGTCGACATGCTCAAGGGCTCTGCGCACGACCCGGCCGGCCTCGACCTCGACGAGATCATGGCGATGGTGGCCGAGGGTCGTTCGATCTCCGACTACCCAAACGGCGGCTGCACCTGGGACGCCATGAAGATGATCGAGCGGGCGGAGGCCGACGCCATGATCGAGGTCACCTACACCGACATCAAGACGGGTCAGCCGGCGACCGACCATATTCGTGCCGCACTCGCCCGAGGTATGCACGTGACGACCACCAACAAGGGTCCGCTGGCCCTCTATTCGAACGAGCTGGTCGAGTTGGCCGCCGCCAACGGCGTCCAGTTCCTCTACGAGGGCACGGTGATGGCGGGTACACCGCTCCTCAACCTGATTCGTGAGACTCTCGCCGGTTCTGCGATTTCAGAGATCAAGGGCATCCTCAACGGCACCACCAACTACATCTTGACCCAAATGGAGGCCGGGATGGATTACGCGACCGCGCTCAAGCAAGCACAGGAGCTGGGCTACGCCGAGGCGGTGCCAGACGCCGACGTCCTCGGTTGGGACGCGCTGGCCAAGGTGACGATCCTCGCCAACGTCGTTTTCGGCGCTTCCCTCTCCCCCGACGACAGCCCCTGCACCGGGATCACCGGGATCACACCCGATGACATCGCGGCAGCCGCCGCAGACGGCAAACGCCACAAGCTCATCGGCCGGGTGTGGCGCGATGGCAACGCTGTCCATGCGTCGGTGGCGCCACTGCTGGTCGACCTCGACCACCCATTGGCCGGCGTCGGAGGCGCCACCAACGCGATGACGATCACCACCGACACCCTGGGCGACGTCACCATCGTCGGCCCCGGCGCCGGACGCCGGGAGACCGGCTTCGCGCTTTTGAACGACCTGATCTCGATCGCGAAAGAGGCCTGACCATGAAGATGCTACTCGCCGGCCAGTGGGTGGACCGCGACAAGACGATCGATGTCCGCGATCCTTTCGACGAATCGCTGATCGACACGGTGCCGGCCGCCACCGCCGAAGATGTCGAGACCGCGCTCGCCGCCGCCGACGCAGCACGTGGCGTGGCCCGCGCCACGACAACCTATGAACGGTCGCAGATCCTCCTCAAAACTGCGGCGATCGTGGCCGACAACCTCGAGGATTTCGCGGTCACCATCGCCCGCGAGGGGTCAAAAACGATCCGAGAAGCACGGGGCGAAGCGAGGCGATGCGTCAACACCCTCACCATCTCCGGCGAAGAGGCCAAGCGCCTGCTCGGCGAGACCATTCCGTTCGACAGCTTCCCGGGCGGTGAGAGACGCCGCGGCCACTTCGAGCGCGTACCGATCGGAGTGGTGCTCGCGATCACCCCGTTCAACGATCCCCTCAATCTTGTCGCACACAAGCTCGGCCCGGCCATAGCCGGTGGCAACACCGTGGTTCTCAAGCCGGCGACCGTGACCCCACTGTCGGCGCTGAAACTGACCGAGGCCTTTGTCGAAGCCGGTCTTCCGCCGGGCGTTCTCCAATGCCTCACCGGCCACGGAGCGGTGCTCGGCGACAGCCTGGTCTCGGACCCGCGGGTGCGCATGGTCAGTTTCACCGGTGGCGTCGAGGCCGGCGAGCGCATCGTCGCGAAGGCGGGCCTCAAGAAGATCGGCATGGAGCTCGGTTCCAACTCGCCAGTGATCGTGTGGCACGACGCCGATATCGAGTGGGCGGCCGAGACCTGCGTTTCCGGCGCGTTCTGGGCGGCGGGCCAGAACTGTATCGGGGTGCAGAGGATTTACATCCACCGGAAGGTCTACGATTCCTTTCGTGAACTCTTCGTCGAACGCACCAAGGGCTACACCATCGGCGACAAGATGAATGAGGTCACCGATATGGGGCCGATGATCAACGAGGGTGAGGCTCGGAGAGTCGAGCGCTGGGTCGCTGAAGCGGTCGAGAAGGGTGCCGCGGTGCTTACCGGCGGCAACCGCGATCGGGCGTTGATGCAACCGACGGTGCTCGAGAACGTGCCGGTAAACGCCACCATTCACCACGATGAGGTCTTCGGTCCAACGGTCAACCTCTACCCGGTGGACGACCTCGACCAGGCGATCACCGATGCCAACTCGGTGAATTACGGGCTTCACGCCGCCGCCTTCTCCCGTGATGTGGAAACCTGCCACCGGCTGATCGAAGGCCTTGACGCGGGCAGCGTGCTGATCAACGACTCGACCGACTACCGCCTCGACTCGATGCCGTTCGGGGGCGTCAAAAAGTCCGGCCTTGGGCGCGAGGGCATCAGGTTCTCGCTTGCCGAGATGACGGAACCGAAGGTGGTTTGTTGGTATCTTCCAGGTCGCTGACCTGAATGAGGAATTAGGAAATCCCCACCCACCTCCTCCAGAGGGTCGGGTTCAGGGGTTCGTGTCCGAGGAATTGTCCGCATTTCGTGAACCCGATCCCCTGCCGATCCCCCGTGATAATCTTCCTGCCATCGCGAAGAGGTATCGGAGGCGGTTGAAGAACTCGATGACCACTGTCGTACAGCGCAAAGACCTGCTGGCTCTCGGTATTCTGGTCCTGATCACGGTGGTTGTGAGAGTCCCCGGGGTCTTCAACCGGGCGATCTGGTACGACGAGGCGATCACCCTACTCGAAACCGCCGGCAATGCCATTCCCACCTGGTCCGAGCTGCCGACACCTGCGCGAACCCAGAAGGAGCTCCTCGAGGGATCACCATCCCTGGGCGAGGTGGTGGCCGGTCTGCGCGAGACGGACGTCCATCCGCCCGTCTATTACGGTCTCCTTTCGAAGTGGCGACGAATCGTCGGAGGGTCGATTGAAGCCGCCCGGTTCTTCTCGGTCCTCTGTTCGATAGCCACGGTCATTTTCCTCTTCCTGCTCCTGCTTTCCGCCGGGTTCGAACGACCCTTTCTGCCGAGCCTCGTCTACACCCTGTCGTCCGGTGCCGCACATTACGCTCAAGAGGCGCGCAACTATGCGCTGGCGATGTTCTTTCTATTGGCCGCCTCATCTCTTGCATATCTCGCGACAAAATCGGAATTCAATAAGAAAAAGATTTTTTGGTTATTATCGACTGCATTTGGCGTGAACTGCGGGCTCGCATTTCAAACAAATTACCTCGCTATTTTTCCTGTTTTCTTTTTGTTGTTATGGTTCATCATCTGGAACCCAAAGCCAAGAATATTACGGACGTTCCCGGCTATCATCGTTTCTTTGGCAATATCTGCGGCAGGAGCGGCCATCCTTGCGGATCAAGTCGGAGCGCGCCCGAGACAATTCCAGAGGGAACTCGGATTCTGGCGGGAACTTCTCAAAATTCTCGATTTCAATATTGAGATTCTCTGGACACCAGTGGTGTCAAACAGGGGTTTGGTTATTGCGGTCTTTGGAACCGTGCTCATACTTGCAACGATCAGTGTTTTGTTCATCAGAAACTCCTGGGGGAAAATCGACAAGAAGCTCTTCACGATGATGGCCGGACTGGCGATCGCGCCGTCGTTTGGCCTGTTGGCCCTGGACCTCGTCTTCAGCAAGAACCTCGGCAAATCCAGCTATGTGCTTTTTTCCGGCCCCGCCATCGCCTACCTGCTGACCCTGGCGACCGGAGATCGGCCGGAGCCCGCGGTCGACACATCCCGGTGGCCGGCGAAGCGCCTCGCCGGAATCGTCAGGTACGTGTTGCCGGTCTTCATCGGACTGCAGCTGACCGGCATCAACTTCGACCTCGAGCGCACCCCCGCGTTCGCGGGCAGCACCCTGCGCAGCCTCGCCGGGAGGATCGAGGCCTCGTCGCCCGCACCAGTCGTCGTGATCGGCGCCGGTCATGGTCGTGGAGACCCGGCCACCGTCATCTACGAGCTGGCGCCGGAAACGATGGTCTGTGTTCTCGACAACGACACCGATCTGTCGAGGCTGAGTTCGGAGCTCTCGTCTTTCGACGAAATCTGGATAGTATTCGCGAAGGGCCGAATAACGGCGGCAGTCGAGCAATCGCTTTTCGGCGCCCTGACGAAGGACGACACGTATCGCGTCGTCTTTCGAGCGAAGAGGGTCGCGCACTTGAGAAAGACGCAACGCGGTCAAAACGCCGGTTGAGCCCCCGAGGCGACACCGTCATCTCATGTGGTATCGCCGTTCAGCGAAATGAGCAAAAATCAACATGTTACGATTGAACAATGATCGATCTCTCGGTGCTCGTGCCGGTCTACAACGGCGAGGCCTTCATCGAACGCACTCTCGGCCAGCTGATCGAATATGTCGTTTCTCTGAATGAGCCGGCCGAACTCATTGTCATCGACGATGGCAGTACGGATCGCACGTCGGAGATCATCGCTACGACGGTGGCCGAGGCTCCGGTCCCCGTGACCTTCGTGGGAAGCCCACGGAACGAAGGCAAGGGCGCCGCGATCAGACGCGGAATGGCCGTCGCTCAGGGCCGCTATCGCGTCTTCCTCGATGCCGATCTGGCCTACTCGCCGAGCGCCATTTCCGAAGTGCGCTCCAGGCTCTTTGAGGGAGCCGACGTGGTGATCGGCAGCCGCGTCCACCCCGACTCCACCTACCAGGTCAAGCCGTCGTTTTTCCGGTACCTCTACACCCGTCACGTCGCGGGGCGCATCTTCAACTGGATCGTGAGGCTCTTCCTCCTGCCCGGTGTCTTCGACTCCCAGGCCGGGCTCAAGGGATTCACCGCCGAAGCCGCCGAAACTATCTTCGGGGGATGGCTGCCGGACGGATTCAGCTTCGACCTCGGCGTGCTTTCCCGCGCACGTCACGAGCGCCTTTCGATCGTGCAAATCCCAGTTCATTACAGGTACGACAGCGAACCGACGACAGTGCGGTTCATGAACGACACCGTGGCCGCACTTTTCGACCTGGCGGTTGTGCGGCTTCGCATCGGTGGCGAGTACTCGAAGAAGGGCTTTGGCCGATTGGCGGCGTGGGCGGGTCGTCAGCTCGGCCGGGCGGGCGCGGCTGCCCGGTCTCCGAAAGCAACAGCTGCCGGTGTCGCGATCGTCGTGTTGGGCCTCGCTGGCCACGTGATCTTCCGCACCACGGTCCCAAGCAACGTGATGGCAATGGTCTTCTGGCTGATCGCGCTCGCGGGGTTTCTCGTGGTGGCATTGCGCAACGACGCCAGTCTACCCACGGACAACCGTCCGGTTTTCTCGAGTGCCGGCGAGTTCTGGGCCTTCCTGCTCATCCTCGTTCTCACCGCAGCCCTGCGGTTCTGGAACCTGTCCGAAATTCCGGCAACCCTCCACGGCGATTCAGCGGAGTGCGGCATCCAGGGGCTGAGGATCCTGCAAGGCGATGTCGGAGACGTGTTCAGCTTTTCTCGGTGGTATTTCACGCCCTACCCCGCCTACCTTCCCTACACCGCAAGCTTCGCGCTGGTGGGTGTCTCAATTCTCGGTCTCCGACTGCCTTCGGCCCTGGTCGGCACCCTCTGCATGATTCCGCTCTACTTCCTGGTGCGGGGCTGGCTGGGGCGCCGCGCGGCCCAGATCGCCAGCACTCTCTTCGCGTTTTCGCACACGGCGATCCATTTCAGCCGCATCGGTCTCTGGAACATCCAATCCCTCTTCCTCGCGCTGATTGGATTTGCGTGCCTCGCAGCCGCGCTTCGAAAAGGCAGCGCCGTACTCGCGGCGTGGGCCGGGATCGTGGCCGGCCTCGGGTTTTACACCTATACCGCCGGCCGCTTGATCCTCGTGGTGTCGGTCGCTGTTCTCGGGTCACAACTTCTGTTCGGTCCGCGCCGGCGACTAGTTCGGGTCGGCGCGCTGTTCGCCGCAGGTTTTGTGGTGGCGATGACACCGATGATGATCAGCTACGCGAAGGCTCCCGAAGCTCTCGACTCGGATCGTACGGGATCGGTCTTCGCGCTCGCCGAAAGCACCCGGGCACACGTGGAATCGGTGACCGGCGAAACATCGCCGTCCGGCATCCTCCGGGTCCAGACGATTCGGAGCCTCAGAGGATTCTACAGCCTGGGTGATCGAAGCGGCCAGTACGGCGGGAAGGCTCTCGTTTCTCCCGTGACGGCGGCGCTGATGCTCGCCGGCATCCTCTTCGCGCTCCTGAGGTTCCGCGAGACCGAAAGCCGGTTCGTTCTCCTGTGGGGGGGACTCGGTCTCCTGCTTGGCAGCATTCTGATCATCGATCCGCCGTCCCATACCCGACTGATAGCGGTCTTCCCGGTGCCGTTCATCTTCGCCGCCCTCGCCCTCGAAACAGCATTTCGTTGGCTGCATCGGCTCGGAGCGCGGTGGGTGCGCATCGCGGCCTTCGCGGCCTGCATTCTCGTGGTCGGCCAATCAGCGTATTTCAGCCTCAGTGTTTACCATTCGTACATCGAACTCGTCGACCGGGAAGGTCGGATCTGGGATGTCGTGAAGGTGATTGAAGAGTATGGTAAAGGGCGCACGTACTTTTTCTTCGGTGGACCGACAATGTCGGCCAACGCGCCCGCACTGAGACTGTTCACCAGCCAACACCGAATCGTGGACTCCTTTACGCCGACTGACGTCCCACATTACCTCGTGCGGACCACGGTGTTCATCATCCCGGCCCTCCTTCCCAAGCTCGAACCACAGATGCGCGACATCGGGACCGTCATCACTGAGCGCTTCCCCAATTCGACCCGGGAGGTCATCGGCGGCGAGCTCAATCCCCAGCTCATCATCTATGTGGCGGAAAACGGCGGAATGCGGCCGCCGACAGGAGGCTGACGTGCTCCCAAATCGAGAGAACTGCTGTATCACGAGAGAGACGGTGTGGCGCCTGTTGATGTTTCTTGCCCTCGTTTTCTGCAGCACGGTGAATGCGAAAGCGCAGGGAGACGTCCCCCAAGAACGACCCGACGATGCGGTTGAACGGGCCGCCGCGACGTCACGCCGTCAGCTCGAATCTGCCCTGACAAGTGAGGACATGAACCAGCGGTTTCCCGCGTTGCGCGCCGCCAGATACCTGAACGAGCCATGGATTTCCGAGATCGTGCTTCCGCTCTGCGACTCGCCGGACTTCATCGAACGGGTGCTCGCGATTGAGGTGATCACTAACACGAATCCACAGCTCGGAAGAGCAGTGTTCCTCAATGCCCTCACCTCCGGAGAACGCGCGCTTCGATTGCGGGGATTGCTCGGTCTGGCTGCGCTCGGCGACACCGAAACGGTCCCTCATCTCGTCGAGATCATGAAAAATGACCCCGACCCCGACCTC